>Ga0209188_1002579_pt1 | contig 13215 bp, 8 predicted proteins | sample C_130625_EF_Meta_FD_187307 | JGI IMG/M metagenome (GOLD analysis project Ga0209188, IMG submission 187307) | Freshwater microbial communities from Lake Croche, Canada to study carbon cycling - C_130625_EF_MetaG (SPAdes) (version 2) | ecosystem: Environmental > Aquatic > Freshwater > Lake | place...
GGCATGGCCCCGAAGTCAACGGCCGCCAGAGGCGTTTGAACAGCCCGGTCGCCCCCCGTAAACTCTTCCGTTCGAGACCTCAAGTATTCCACCGCGTCCATTCAAGCGCGCCCAGGAGCCCCCCCATGCTGACCGTCGGCGACCACTTCCCCCAGTTCACCGCCCAGGCCTGTGTCGGCACCGGCAAGGACGACCTGAAGCTGGTGAAGAACACCGATTACGCTGGCAAGTGGGTGGTCTACTTCTTCTATCCCAAAGACTTCACCTTCGTCTGCCCGACGGAGCTGGCGGAGTTCAACAAGCAACTCAAGGCCTTCGCTGACCGCGACTGTGCCGTCGTCGGCGGCAGCACCGACAACGAGTGGTCGCATCTCGCCTGGCGGAAGTCGCATCCCGATCTCCACGACCTCGGCTACCCGCTCGTCGCCGCCCAACTCCTCGCCCCGGCGCTCGGCATCCTCGAGAAGACCGAGGGCTACTGCCTGCGGGCCACGTTCATCGTCGATCCCAACGGCGTCATCCAGTGGGTCGACGTCAACCAGGGGCGGGTGGGGCGGAACGTCGCCGAGGTGATCCGCGTCCTCGACGCCCTCCAGAGCGACGAGCTCTGCCCGTGCAACTGGAAGAAGGGCGACCCGTACGTGAAGGTCGGCTGACCGTGGGCCGACCGCGGACCTTCATCGATAAGTTCGGCGACGCCTTCCGGGGCATCGCCCGGGCCGTCCCGGGTCAGTCGAGCTTCGCCGTCCACATCCCCGCGGCCCTCGGCACCCTCGCCCTGGCGGCGGTGCTCCGCGTCTCGCTCATCGAGTGGTGCGTTCTGGCCGGGGCGATCGGCGCCGTCCTCGCCGCCGAGGTCATCAACACCTCGATCGAGATGCTCGCCAAGGCGGTGACCAAGGACTACGACCCGTTCGTCCGCGACGCCCTCGACATCGCCAGCGCCGGGGTGATGGTGACGGTGATCACGGCGGTGGTCATCGGCACGCTCCTGATCGGCAACCGGGTCGGGATGCTGTTCGGGATGTGGTGAAACGGCCAGCGCCCGGGCCTCCCGACACTCCGGGCCTCCCGACACTCCGGGGCTCCCCCCGGGCAGTTTCAGGTTGACCCTCTCAGCCCCCCCCCGATACCGTGTCTTCGCTCCCCGGACTCCGTCCGAGGGGATCCCTGTTCATCCTGTCGATTTCTTCCTTCTGGAGTTGCATACGTATGCGCAAGTTGCTCGCCGAGGCGATCGGGACGTTCTGGCTCGTGCTGGGGGGCTGCGGTAGTGCCGTGATCGCCGCCGGCCTTCCCGACGTCGGCATCGGCTACCTCGGAGTCTCGCTCGCCTTCGGGCTCACCGTCCTCTCGATGGCCGTCGCCATCGGTCACATCTCGGGCTGCCACCTGAACCCGGCCGTCACCGCCGGACTCGCTGCCAGCGGACGCTTTCCCGCCAAGGACGTCCTCGGCTACGTCGTGGCGCAGTGCCTCGGTGGCCTCGCCGGCGCGGGCGTGCTCTACATGGTCGCCCGCGGCGCCCCGGGCTTCTCGATGGACGGTGGCTTCGCCTCCAACGGCTACGGTGAGCATTCCCCCGGCGGCTACTCGCTCGTCGCCTGCTTCATCGCCGAGTTCGTGCTCACGGCGTTCTTCCTGTTCGTGATCCACGGTGCCACCGACAAGCAGTCAGGGACGATGATCGCCCCGATCGCCATCGGCCTCTGCCTGACGCTCATCCACCTGATCAGCATCCAGGTGACGAACACGTCGGTGAATCCGGCCCGCAGCCTCGCCACCGCGTTCTTCAAGGGTGAGTGGGCGGCCCAGCAACTGTGGCTCTTCTGGGTGGCGCCGATCCTCGGCGGCATCGTCGGCGGCCTGCTTTACAAGTGTGTCGACGACGCCGAGGAATGATCTCGGCCAAGTCCGACCATTTGCTCGAACGAACCGGCCGTCCGCCCCGCGCGGACGGCCGGTTTTTTTGCGTTGCCACGCTGCGGAGTGGGAAGGGCCGGCCTCACTCGTGTCATGCCTTCATGCGATCCGTCGGCAGGGCCGGCAAAAGTCTCGTCGTTCGTCGGAGGACCTCCTCTCTCCTCGAGCGTTCGCCGATCCCCGCCTCTTCCTGTGCGCCGCGACAATGCGCTGGCAGGATGATTCGGTGGTGATTTCTGGTCCGACATCGCGCATAAAAAAACCCCCGGGGCGATTCCGCCCCGGGGGTCATGCGTTGCAGCGATGATTCTTCCGATCACTTCGCCGTGATGTCGTAGCAGAGGATCGCGTCCTGCTCGCGGAGGTAGAGCTTGCCGTCGAGGATCACCGGGTGGGCCCAGCTCGGGCGGGCGTCGCTGTCGGGGATCTTGAACGTGCTCACTTCCTTGTAGCCGGCCGGATCGGCCTTCACCAGCGCCAAGATCCCGTCCTGAAACCGGAGATAGACGTGGCCGTCGCCGGCCGCCACGGCGATCGAGCCCTTGCCGGTGCCGCGCTCCTTCCAGACGATCTTGCCGGTCATCAGCTCGGCACAGAACGGGATCCCCTGGTCGTCGGAATCGCCGTAGATGTGATCGCCGACGAGGACGAGGCCACCGTGCTTGTTGGCGAGATCCTGCTTGAGGCCGTAGATCTCCTCCATCTTCACCCCGTCGGCCGTCGGCACCTGCTTGAGCAGCGCGCCGCCGCGGCGGTAGCCGGCCGAGAAGAAGACGAGATCGCCGCGGACGATCGGCGTGGGGATGACGGCCGTCGTCTGGTCGATCGGGAAGCTCCAAAGGAGCTTGCCGGTGGCGGCATCGACGCCGACGGCGCCGCTGGCGGTCGTCTGCACGTAAACCTTCCGATTGCCCACCTTCGAGATCACAATCGAGGAGTGGCCGGCGCCGCGGCAATCCTTCTGGGGGCACTTCCAGATCTCCTTGCCGGTCTTCTTGTCGAGCGCGACCATCATCGCCTCGTCGCCGCCGGGGGTGCAGACGAGCCGGTCGCCGTCGACGAGTGGCGACTCGCTGTAGCCCCAGCCATCCCCCTTCTTGCCGCCGAAGGCCGCCTTGAGATCGATGCGGAAGGTCTCCTTGCCGTCGGCCACCTGGCAGCAGATGAGCTGCCCCTGCGGCGTGATCACAGAGACGAGATCGCCATCGACCGTCGGCGTGCTCCGCGAGCTCTGCCACGACTCCGGCCCCTCGTTCCAGGGCTGGCCGGTCTTCGTCTTCCAGAGCTGCTTCCCCGACTCCCGGTCGTAGCAGGTGAGGTATTCGTCCTTGTCGTCACCGGCGGTGGAGAGGCCGTCGCCGAGGGTGATGATCCGCGCGCCGGCGATCGCCGGGGTGGCGTAGCCGCGGCCGGCGCCGACCGCCTTCCAGAGGAGCTTCGGCCCCCCCTCGGGCCACGACTCGAGGAGGTTCGTGTCGGGGGCCACGGCGGTGCGGGAAGCACCCCGGAACGTCGGCCAGTCTTCCCCCCGGACGGTGCCGGTGACGAGCGTGCCGCCGACGGCGAGCGTGAGGAGCGAGGCGAGGGGAAGACGGGGGAGAGAACGGGGCATGAGTCGGGGCTCCGGACGGTGGGGACGGGTGGACGGGGTGAGCAAAAAGCGGGTCTCAGCGGCGTGTCGAGGGTACGGGCTGGGCGCCGGGGCGGTCAAGATTCCGTCCCCTCCCCCACCCCATGATCAGCGAGTAGAAGACCGGCGTGAAGAAGATCCCGAAGATGGTCACCCCGAGCATCCCGGAGAACACCGCCGTCCCCAGCGCCACGCGCATCTCGGCCCCGGCACCACGGCCGAGAACGAGCGGAACGACGCCGAGGATGAAGGCCAGGGATGTCATGAGGATCGGCCGCAGACGCATCCGGGCCGCCGTCAGCACCGCCTCGGAAAGCGGCAGGCCGGCGTCCTGCTGCTGCTTGGCAAACTCGACGATCAGGATCGCGTTCTTCGCCGCCAATCCCACGAGGACCACCAGCCCGATCTGCGTGAAGATCGAGTTGTCGAGGCCGGCGATCCACACCCCCGCGATCGAGGCCAGAAGGCACATCGGCACGATGAGGATGATCGCCAGCGGCAACGACCAGCTCTCGTATTGGGCCGCGAGGACGAGGAACACGAACACCGTCCCGAGGGCGAAGACGATGCCGGCGGTGTTGCCGGCAAGGATCTGCTGGAGCGACAGCTCCGTCCAGGCAAACTCCATCCCCGGAGGCAGGATCCCTTGCCCCTCCGGCGGCGGCGCAGCGAGCGTTTCCATGATGGCGATCGCGTCGCCGGAGCTCGTCCCCGGCAACGTCGAGCCGGTGATGTCGGCCGAGGGGAGGAGGTTGAAGTGGTTGACGACCGCCGGGCCGCTCGAGTCGGTGACGGTGACGAGTGTCGAGAGCGGCACCATCTCACCGGCGGCGTTGCGGACCTCGAGCCGGCCGATGTCCTCGCGCCGCATGCGGTAGTCGCGGTCGGCCTGAACGAGCACCGGCCAGTTGCGACCGAAGGCCGTCCAATCGTTGACGTAGGCGCTGCCGAGATAGATCTGCAGCGCGGCGTTGACCTCCGCCAGGTCGACCCCCTGTGCCTTGACCTTCTCCCGATCGATATCGACGAAGAACTTCGGCTCGTCGGCCCGGAAGCCGCAGAACAGGCCCGCAAGCCCCGGCTGCGCGGCGGCCGCATCGACAAGCGCCGCGGCCGCTGCCTCGAGCCGCTGCGGGCCGGCCGAAGCGCGGTCGAGCACCTGGAGCTTGAAGCCGCCGGAATTGCCGAGGCCGTCGATCGGCGGGGCCCCGAAGGCGACCACCTGCGCCTCGCGGATCTCCGCGAAGCTTTGCCGCAGGGCGCGGAGAATCCTTGCCGCCGAGCGTTCCGGATCGACCGCTCGCCGGGCAAACGGCTCGAGAAGGACGAACATTCCGCCGGCGTTCGGCTGGCTGACGTTGGCCAGCAGCGAGTAGCCGGTGACAGAGATGCTGTGGGCCACACCCGGGATCGCCGTCACCCGCTTATCGAGAGCGGCCATGACCTCCGCCGTGCGCTCGGCACTCGCCCCGGGAGGGAGCAGCGCCGTGACGAGGAGATAGCCCTTGTCTTGCTGCGGAATGAACCCCACCGGGACGGTCGTGAAGCCGTAATAGGTGAGGGCCATGAGGCCGACATAGAGACCCATGACGACGATCCCCATCCGCAGGAGCCTCCCCACCACCGCACCGTAGGCGCCGGTGGTGAGGTCGAAGAACAGATTGAAGAGGCGGAAAAAAGCGGCAAGGATCCCGTTGACGGCCCCCGCCCCCCACCAGCCCGCCATCGCCCCCAGTGCGAACAGCCCGAGTCGCACGCTCCATTCAGCGAGCCACGGCGGCACAGGCGCCGTCGCCAGGCCAGCTGCCACAAGGCCCCGGGCCTCGAGGAACCAGACGGCCAGCAGCCCGGCCAAGAGCGCGATTCCCGCCGGAGGGAGCGGATCACGCCTGGCGGCTTTCGCTGCGGCGCCGCCCGCGGCTGGGCTGCCGGGCTCCGGGCCACCAGACGGCGCTCCGCCATCGCCGTGCTGGTGCGACTGAAAAAGGAGCACGCAGAGGGCCGGCGAGAGGGTGAGGGAGTTGAAGGCCGAGATCACCGTGCTCGCCGCGATCGTGAGGGCGAACTGCCGGTAGAACTCGCCGCTGATGCCGGTGATGAAGGCCGTCGGCACGAACACCGAACAGAGCACCAGCGCGATCGCGATCACAGGCCCTGCCACCTCCGCCATCGCCCGCCGGGCCGCCTCGCGCGCTGATAGCCCCCCCGACAACCAGCGCTCGACGTTTTCGACGACGACGATCGCGTCATCGACGACGATCCCGATGGCGAGCACGAGGCCGAACAGCGAAAGATTGTTGAGGGAGAATCCGAACAGCCGCATCGCGGCGAACGTCCCTACCAGCGACACAGGTACGGCGACCATCGGAATGATCGTTGCCCGCCAATCCTGGAGGAAGACAAGGACGACGATGAACACGAGCACCACCGCCTCGAAGAGCGTCTTCCAGACCTCGCGGACGCTCTCTTCGACGAACACCGTCGTGTCGTAGTGAATCGCATACTCGAGCCCCTCTGGAAATCCACGCTCGAGCAAGGCCATCTCGCGCCGGATCCGCTCGGCGGTGGCCAGGGCATTCGATCCGGGCTGTTGGAAGAGAGCGACGGTGACCCCCTCCTGGCCGTCGAGCCGGCTGCCGACGTCGTAACTGCGGGCCCCCAGCTCGGCCCGGCCAACGTCGCCGAGGCGAACGATCGCCTGGCCGGTGGTGGCCAGATCATGCCCGGGGCCGACGCGACCGAAGGCGACAGCCGGAGCGCCCGGCGGGAGCGGGCCCGACGCCTTCACGATCACGTTCTCGAAGGCCTCCGGATCGGGGAGCCGCCCGGCCGCGGTCACCGGCACCTGGAAGTCGAGGCCGAGGGTGGCCGGTGGCTGGCCGATCCGCCCGGCAGCCACCTGAACATTCTGCTCGCGCAAGGACCGAACGACATCGGTGGCCGTGAGGCCCCGGCTGGCAAGCTTGCCGGGATCGAGCCACACCCGTAGGGCGTAGTCGCGGGCCCCGAGAAACTGCACGTCCCCCACCCCTTCGATCCGCGCCAGGGCATCCTTCACCTGAAGCAGTGCGTAGTTGGAAATGAAGAGCTGATCGAGCCGCTTCCCCGGAGAGAAGAGATTCACGCACAGCAGGATGCTCGGCGACTTCTTCCGCGTTGTCACCCCCTGGCGGCGGGCCTCCTCAGGGAGCTTCGCCAGCGCCACCGCCACCCGGTTCTGCGTCAGCACCTGGGCCTTGTCGATGTCGGTGCCAAGACCGAAGGTGACGTCGATCGACGCCTGGCCGTCGCCGGTGCTCTTCGACGAGAGGTAGAGCATTCCCTCGACGCCGTTGATCTCCTGCTCGATCGGGGTGGTGACCGTCTCGGCGACGACCTCCGCCCCGGCGCCGGGATACGACGCGGTGACGGCGATCGTGGGAGGGGTGACATCCGGATACTGGCCCACCGGCATGCCGAGCAGCGCCACGCCGCCGACGAGGAGGATCACCACCGAGAGGACGGTGGCGAAGACGGGCCGGTCGATGAAGAACTGCGAGAACATGGGGCGACGGTCATTCCCTGGCGGGCGCGGCCTGCTGGGCTTCGACCGGCCGGACGACGGCCCCGTCGCGGACACGCTGCAGACCACTGACGACGACCCGGTCGTCCGCAGCGAGCCCCTTTGTCACGACGCGCATCTGGCCGTCGAGCTTTCCAGGGGTGATCTCGCGGATCGTCACCCGGTCGTCGGCGCCGACCACGGCGACGGTCCGACGCCCTTGCTCGATGCCGATGGCCCGATCGGGGACGAGGATCGCCTCGGCCGGATCGCCAAACGGGAGCCGGACCCGGCAGAACATCCCCGGGGCGATGAGCCGATCGGGATTGTCGAGGATCGCCCGGCAGCGGACGGTGCCGGTCGAGGCGCGGACGGCGATGTCGACAAAGGCCAGCACGCCGCGGCGCGGGAAGCCCTCGTCGGTCACCAGGGCCACGTCGACCGGCATGGCGAGGTCGCGGATGTCGCGCCAGCTCGTCTCCTCGTCGGCCGCTTGGCCCCCCTCTCCACCGCGCCTCGCGGCGATCGCCCGCTCGCGGGCCACGAGAAGCGAGCGCTCGTCGGCGAAAAATGTCACGTAAACGGGATCGACGCTGACGATCGTCGCCAGCGTGGTGGGCGCCGCCCCGCCGCCGACGAGGTCGCCGACGCTCACCGTCCGGGCGCCGATCCGGCCGGCGATCGGCGCCGTCACCCGGCAGAAGCCGAGGTCGAGCTCCGCCTGGGCGAGCATCGCCTTGTCTTTTTTGAGCGTCGCGGCGGCCATGTCCCGCTTGGCGGTGATGATCCCGACCTGCTCCTGGGTGACGGCGCCGCGCGGGAGGAGGGCCTCATTGCGAACCCGCTCGCTCTCGAGTTCCGCAAGCTCCGCCTGCTCGCGTTCGATCTCGGCCTCGGCCTGATCGCGGGCGATCCGGTAGGTGCGGTCATCGATGTCGAAAAGCTTATCGCCGACGCTCACGTCCTGGCCGTCGGCAAAGTGGACGGCGGTCACAAATCCCCCCACGCGCGGCTTGAGATCGACCGTCTCGACCGCGGTGGCATTGCCGGTGAACTCGATCGTGTCGGTGACCTCGGCGACGACCGGCCGGGTGACGACAACCTCGGGTGGCGGCGGGGCGACGACCGGGGGAGCCGTCCGGGCACACCCAGCGGCCGCCATGAACAAGGCAGCCGCGGCAAAGGCCCGGGGCAGCATGGCGGGGGCTTGGAGCATGAACGAATGATTCCAGAAGCCCGGACGGAGGGCAAAAGCAGACTTGTTCAAGGCACGCAGGATCTGAAGATGACAGGTGAATCGATTGTGATGGCGGCGATGCCGAACTGCAACGAACTGGCCCCGAACTGGCCGCTTCGAGGAATCCGGTGCTACCCCACCTCGTCTTTATCGAACGCCAGGTGGCTCTGCGAATCGACTGGCGGCCATTGCCCTTCGGTCACTCGCTTCTCAAACCATCGGTGCATGGCCGCATCATCGACGGCGTACTCGCCGCGAGCCGATTTCCACACGATCGCAGGGGTACGCTTGCGGAGCGAGTCGAGCGCGGCCTGGGCCTGCTGCGCGGTGACCTGCGGGGAAGCCCGCTTCCGGTAGAACTGCAACGCCTCGCCGTCGTACGGACGAAACCGCGGCCCCTGCTCGAGAAGTCGCCAGAGCACGGCTTGTTCCACGGGTCGCAGCGCGAGGTAGTCGGATGCCATCTGGGCTTCGTCAGTCCGCTGGCGCTCGTGAGCCGCCTCCATCACCGCATGCTCAAAACGCACCCCCTCGAGGCCTGCCAAGGGGCTGATCGCCTGCCCGAGCGATTCCATGAAGAACTGAGGCCGATGGCCAAAGCCTACAAAGGCTTGGAGCAAGAGAGGCGAGTTTACCGGCGTAAGATCGGGCCGCTGCGCGGCGATGAGCCGAGCCACGTGCTCAATGAAATCCTCTCCGAGTGGCGGCATGCGGGCAATCTGTGAGCCGTAGAACGGTGCGGCGTTGGTGTTGACCAGGCGGAGCAGTTTGTCGCGGTCGGAACCAGACATCACGAGCATGACGTTCACGTTGCCTGGCTGATTGAGCTGATCTCGGGCCGACTTCAATGCTGCCATCGTCGCTTCCCCGGCGTCGCTCGTGAGCGCGTGCTGGGCTTCGTCCACGATGAGCGCTATCGGTGCCTTGGCGGTCTCGTGCAAGGCCCGCAGGGCATCGGGCAACGTGACGCCGTCGTGCTTGCCAATCTTGCTCAGGTCGATCTTCAGCACGCCTGGGACGGTCACGCTCTCCACGCCGACTCTCTTCGCGACACGGCTCACGAAACTCGTATGCGGCGCGAGCGATCGGGCAATCGCATCCGCGATGAGCGTGCCTGGATCCCGCCGCGGGTCGGCCCACAGGTCGACGTAGACCACCACGACGCCGGTGGCTCTGAGCGCCGGGGCCAAGTCATTGAGGAGGAACGTCGACTTCCCCGTCCGTCGGGGCGCCGCCAGAAACAAGCCGTTATGGGCGTCGCTGAAGGTCGCCTCACCGCGAAGCGCGACCACCAGTTCCCGAGCCAATTCGGGACGTGGAAAGTGAATCATTCTATGATCCTTTATTGCTTGATAGATAATTTATCTATTTTTGAGTAAACGTCAATAAAACGGTGAATTTTGGCGGATAATGGCGCCCCGTTCCTCCCCCCAAGGCCAGACTGCAGCGGCTCGTTTGCAGCGTTTTCGCGGCACGAGGGCCCCTCTGAAGGGGGCCGCAGCGGCCGGAAAGCCGGCTTGTTCGCGGCGACTGAGGGTGGGAGATTGAAGGCTGACCGATTGCGACGTCAGGGGTTTCCCCGCCCCCGAACTGGTCCTGAGGAGGTTTTCATGATCCCCCCCCGCCCTGCCCGCGTGGCGCTTCTCTTGGCCCGTTCCCTGGCCGCCTGCCTGGCGTGCGCCGTCTGGATCGCTCCGGTCCGCGCCGAACAGCCGCCGGCCATCGATCCGGCCCGGAATCCCGCCGGGGCCCTCGCCGCCGATCTGGGGCCACTGTGGGAATGCCTTTCTGGCGCCCGGGAGACCTTCGCCGTCGAAGGGACGGTGGCGATCGGCGGTAGCGGCAAGCCGATGAAGGTGGCGATCAAGCTCGAGCGCTTCGACGGCCGCGCCTATGACCTGAAAGTGACGCACGACGATTACGCCTTGGTGCTCAGGCGGCGCGCCGATGCCACGGCGCTCGCCCTCCCCAAACACAAGATCGTCCACATCGGCCGCGGCGCGACCGATTCGGCCGACCATCTCGATCCCGCCGGCATCGGCGCCCGGCTCGTGTCGTCGGCGACGCAGGTGTCGTTGGCCTCTCCGCTCCTCCTTCAGCCCTCGCCGGCGTCGCTCACCGCCCTTCTCGTCGGCCTTCTCGGCGTGAAGCACGATTCAAACGACGCCCGATGGGAGCGTGGTGACGGCTGGCTCGACTTCGACGACGCTGGCCGGCGGATCAGTGCCAATGCCGAAAAGGTGGAGCTCGATCTCACCGTCGGGGAGCCGGGCGAGTGCCTCGCCGTCGACGACTTCCCCGGCTATGAGGTGAGCGAGGTGCCGCGCGACGAGATCGAGCGGACGCTCTGCCGCGGCGTCCGTCGGGCCCTCGAGATCGCCCTGCCAGGGGCCGAGCTGACGGCGCCGGCGGCAACATCCCGCGAGGTGCCGCACGGGAAGCTCGAGTGGGCCGAGGGCTTGCGGGTCGTGACGCTCCACGGGAGCCCTGAGGAGATCGGCAAGGCCCACGGCGAGCTGCTCGCCGTCGAGGCCAACCGCTGTGTCGACTCGGTGCTCCATGTCGTCGGTGCGGTGGAGACGATCCGCGGGGGAACGTGGTTTCGCAAGAAGCTCGACGACGCTGCGGCCCGGCTTGCCCCCCACATTCCAAAGCGCCATCTCCGCGAGACAGAGGCGCTCGCCGCCTCGCTTCATCTCGATCCGCGGCTCGTCGCGGTCGTGAACGTTTTTCCAGAGCTCTTTCACTGCTCCGGATTTGCGGTCTCCGGGACGGCGACGACCGACGGCACGCTCTACCACGGCCGCGTCCTCGACTACATGACCGAGATCGGCCTTCAGGACGCCGCCGCGGCATTCGTCGTGGCGCCGGAGGGGCAGATCCCGTTCGTGACGATCGGGTATGCCGGGTTCATCGGGAGCGTGAGCGGCATGAATGCCCAAGGGATCTCGCTCGGCGAGATGGGGGGCCGCGGCGAGGGGCAGTGGGACGGCGTGCCAATGGCCACCCTCATGCGCCGCGCGATGGAGGAATGCACGACGCTCGACGAGGTGATGACGCTCTGGACCGAGAGCCCACGGACATGTGAGTACTACTACGTGTTCGCCGACGGCAAGACGCGGCAGAGCGTCGGCGTGGCGGCAACGCCTGAACGGATCGAGTTCGTCAAGCCGGGTGAGGGGCACGAGCTCCTCGGCACCGGGATCCCCGACTCGGTCGTCCTCTCCGCCGGCGACCGGCTCCTCTGCCTCCGCGAGCGGGTCAAGGAGCAGTTCGGGAAGATCGACGAGGAGGCCGCCATCCACCTCATGGATCGGCCCGTGGCGATGAAGTCGAATCTCCACAACGTTCTCTTCGTGCCGGAGAAGCTGATCCTCCACGTCGCCCATGCGTCGCACAAGAAGCCCGCGGCGGAATGCCCGAGCGTCCGCCTCGACCTCGCCGAGCTCCTCGAGGAGGTGCCCGCTGCCCGCGGAGCGGCGGCGCCGCCGGCTGAGGACGCGAAGGCAGCGGCCGTGCCGGGAGCCGTGTTCCGGGGCGTCGACACGCTCGCGACGGGGGAGGATTCCAACGAGGACGCGCAAAAGTGCCTCGCCGGGCTCTGCTGGGACACTGGCGCCTTCGACGTGGCGATCGAGAGGGGGGAGGGAAACAACGGCGACCTCCGCGTCCGCTTTCCCTCGCCGCTCCCCGCCGGCCCCGATTGCAATTCCGACGTTTGGATGGAGTGGTATCAGGCCCGCGATGCCGAGGGAGAAGTCTGCCGTGGCCCGGCCTGTGTCGTTGTCCACGAATCGGGGAGCGGGATGACGGTAGGGCGGATCGTGGCCCGCGGCCTCTCGGCGCATGGTGTCCATGCTCTCATGGTGCAGATGCCCTACTACGGGGCCCGGCGGCCGAAGGAGGGGAAGGCGGGGGCGGAGATGCTCGTGCCGGCGGTCAGGCAGGCGGTGGCCGACGTGCGCCGGGCGCGCGATGCCACGGCAGCGCTGCCGCTGGTCGATGCGTCGCGGATCTCCGTCCAGGGAACGAGCCTCGGCGGCTTCGTCACCGCGACTGTCGCCGGCCTCGACGAGGGCTACGACAAGGTCTTCATCCTCTTGGCCGGCGGGGATCTCGTCGGCGTGCTCGAGAAGGGGAAGAAGGATGCCGAGAAGGTCCGCGAGAAGCTTTCCGAATCGGGAATGACCGACGAGCAGATCAAGGAGACGCTCCACGCCATCGAGCCGACGCGCCTCGCCCACCGCTACCGCCCCGACCGCACCTGGATCTTCTCCGGGAAGTACGACGACGTCGTCCCGCTCGCCCACTGCCAACTCCTCGCCGACGCCGGCAATCTCCCCCCGGACCACCATGTGCAGATGGAGGCCAACCACTATTCCGGGATCATTTTCCTGCCGATGGTGATGGCGAGAATCGCCGGGGAGATCCACGGCCGCACGCCGGCCCCGCCGGCTCCCGTCCCCCCGGCCAAGACCGCTCGTTGACACACGCCGAGAACGGGGATACTCAGGAGTGTCGGCCGACCGGCGCCGCCCTTCCCCTGCCCTCCCCGCACCGAGAGCCACCGTGACCGCAGAGAGCCCGAATCCGTCCGCCGATCTCTTCGGAGCCCGCCGCACCGTCGAGCAGGTCGAGGAGGGGAACGAACTGGCCCCGAAGTTCGACGCCCAGGGGCTGATCCCCTGCGTCACCACCGACTTCACGTCAGGCGAGGTGCTGATGGTGGGGATGATGAACCGGGAAGCGCTCGCCCGTACGATTCAGTCGGGAGAGGCCCACTACTGGAGTCGCAGCCGGCAGCAGCTGTGGCACAAGGGGGCGACCAGCGGCCTCGTGCAAAAGGTCGTCGAGATGCGGATCGACGACGATCAGGACTGCGTC
>Ga0209188_1002580_pt1 | contig 13208 bp, 7 predicted proteins | sample C_130625_EF_Meta_FD_187307 | JGI IMG/M metagenome (GOLD analysis project Ga0209188, IMG submission 187307) | Freshwater microbial communities from Lake Croche, Canada to study carbon cycling - C_130625_EF_MetaG (SPAdes) (version 2) | ecosystem: Environmental > Aquatic > Freshwater > Lake | place...
CCGGTGGGCCGCCCGGAGTGAATACTCGAAGACGTGCGTGCCGCGCGGCAGCCGCTCGAAGAACAGCTGCGTCGAGGCATCGCGGATCGCCAGATACCAGCCGGCCCCGTCGGCCCACCGCCACCCCGAGAGGACGTCGACCGGCTCGGTGAGGCTCGGGCGGTGGTCGAAGAGCTCGAGGAACTCGTAGTCGCGGTCGCTCGTGACCACGAGCCGCACGACGAGCTCATCCCCCACCTCGACGCGCGTCGTGCCATCCGCGGCCGCGGCCACGAGCTCCGGCCCGGCCTTCGTCTGCCGCTTCACGAAGAGCTGCTTGTCGATCGCCAGTTCTGCGCGGCCCACCGCCGGGACATTGTCGATGTCGTCGAGATACTGCCAGTGGACGCCACCGAAGGCGAGACCTTTTTCCTTTCGCGAGAGCGTGACGTTCCCCATCCGGGGCTCGATCTCGCGGCGCGTGAACCTCGTCTCGATGAATCCCGTCCCCGCCTCGGCACGGGGCGCGCCGTCCTTCCCCGGCTCGATCTTCTCGCCACCGACGTCGACGGTCACGAGCTCCGTCGAACCGAGGAGGTCCGCGCCGCGGCCGAGGAGAGCGCCGACGGCATCGGCCGTGGCCCGGTTGCCGCGCCACTGGCTCGTGCGCTTCTGCGACAGGAGCCAGACCTGGAGCGCCTCGACGGCGTCGCGGTCACCGGCCACCTCGTCGAAGGCCTCGATCATGACTCCTTGAGTCTCGATCGGCGCCGCCGCCCACTGCCACCAGGCCGGGTGGGGATCGCGCCACCACATCCCCTGCCAGGCATCCTTCTCCTCGCCCGGTTTCACGTCGGCGTCGACGGCGCGCTGCCGGAGGCTGTCGATGATCGAGAGGGCCGTCTCGCGGTCGCCGGAGCGGGCAAGCGCGATCGCCAGATGCCCCTGCGAGCGGCGGGCATCGACCTTCATCCAGGTCTTCCTTGCGACATCGCGCCAGAAGTCGATCGCGGCGGCGGCTTCATCTTCCGCCGGCATGTCGGCGGCGAAGAAGCTGCGGGCGTAAAGGGCCAGCGCGATACTGGAGTCGATCGTCGGCTCCCCCTTCAACTTTTGCGCTTCGCGCTGCCATTCGACGAACGTGCCATCGAGCCAGGGAAGCGTGTCGAGCGCCGACTGGATGTCGAGATCGACTCCGGCGGCCCGCAGCCGGCCGAAGCCGGCGACGATCGAGAGCGTCACCGGCGTGCAGGTGCGTCCACCGGGGAACCAGGGCCAGCCGCCGTCGCCGGCTCGCATTCCTTCGAGGCGCCGCAGCGCCGAGGCCTGCTCGTCAGCCGCCCGGTTGGCGTCGAAGAGGAGGCCGATGCGGTGCCGCGCCTCGCGTTCGTCGACCGCCTCGCGCACCCACGGCGTCTCGGCGAGGAGTGTCTGCATGAGCTCCGAGTTCTTTTCGAGCGGGCTCTCGAGTGGATTCTGCCCCGGAGGCGGATTGCGCCACTGCTCGAAGACGGCTGCGATCCGCTCATCAGAGCGGGCGATGTGGCCTGCCCAGCTGTTGGCGTAGAGCCGCGTGAACAGGGTCTCGACGCTCTCGTCAGTCGGCTCGGCGATCGACGGCAGGGCGAGGACGGCGTACCAGGCCGGATTCGACGCCGCTTGGACGACGAGCGATTGGCTGGCGATCGAGGGGTGATCCTTGACGGTGGCGAGACGATGAATAGTCACCGTTTTCGAGCCGGGGCCGCGGAGTGCGATCGGCACTGATTCATCGACGAGCACACGCCGGGAGAGGACCGGCAAAAAGGCCTCTTCGCCGTCAGCGGCCCGGCCTGCCGAACCTGTGGCGAGATACCGCAAGGTCTCCGTGCCATCGGCCACGCGCACCCGGAAGACCACCGGCTTCGACTGGCCAGCGGCAAGCTCGAAGGGCAGCTCGGCCGGGGTCTCGAGGAGCGCCTGGCGGGAGTCGCCGGTGCGGGCGTCGAAGAGCTCCAGTCGCACCTTCCCGGCGAGCGAGCCGGTGGAGCGGTTGCCGACCTTCACCGGGATCTCGACCACGTCTCCCTCGCGAAGAAACCGGGGCACGACCGGCTCGACCATGAGATCCTTGGCGGCTACCGCGGTGTCGAGGAGCGTGCCGGAGCGGAGGCGCGCATCGTGGGCGAGCGACTTGAACTGCCAGGTGGTGAGCGTGTCGGGGAGGGTGAACTCGATCGTCACGCTGCCATCGTCGTTGCTCGTCAGGGCCGGCAGAAAGAAGGCCGTCTCGATGAGGTTTTTTCGGGGTGGCGGCGGAGCGGCGGCAGGCGCGGCGCCCGCCTCCGGCGGCGGACCTCCCCCTGCTTCCTGGGCGGCAACCTCGAGGCCGAGGGCGACCGGCGCCCCCTTGGCCATCAGCCGGCTCATCCGGGCTGGGGCAGCAGCGTCGGCCATCGACGTCAACGCGTCGGCCATCATCGGCGCCGCCGCGCCGGGAATCGCGCCGCGCATCATCGGCATCATCCCGCGGCGGTTGAAGCCGAAGAACTGCATCGACTGGGGACCGAACGGATCGCGGAACCGGCGGAAGCGATTGTCCACCGGCACCTGCGACACGGACCAGTTGCCCACGATCTGCTGGAGCACTTCGGGCCGATTGCTGAACACCGTCGATACCGGAGAGCTCTCACTGCGGAAGAGTGAGGAGAGGCCGGGGGGCCAGGCGAGGGGAGCGAGGGCATCGAGCGACTGGTCGTAGAGGGTCGCCACGATCTCGGCCGGCACCCCCTTCCCTGCCCCGTCGAGGGCATCGTCGGCGGTCTTCACGCGCGCCCGCCAGACCTCCTTCGCCCCCGGTTCGACGCGGCGCGTGAACCGCTCCCAGGCGATCTCGAGGGTCTTGTTCGTCCAGGGGACGTCGATCACCTGCTCCTTCAGATGCATCCGGCCGTCGCGCACCATCCACGCGCGGAGCGTGAAGCCGCCGCGGTGCTCGTCGCCCACCTCGACCCGCACCGGCCACTGCGTCCGCCCTGGCTCGGTCCAGTGGCGCGAAAGGAGCTTGCCGTCCTGCAGCACCTCGACAAGGACGCGGCCCTCGTCGTAGCCGGTGGCGATAAGCGCCTCGAACGTGCTTCCCGGTGCGGCCTTCGTCGCCGCGGCGGTGAGCATCAGGGGACGACGGATCGAGGCTGCCGTGGCCTCGGGGTCGATGACTTCAATCGTGCGGCGGGCCTTCACGTCCGGGGTGCCGTCAGCGCCGGGGACGACAAACTCCGTCCGGTAGATGCCGGGCCCCAGTTTGACCTTCGCCACGGCCTTGCCGGTGACTCCGTCGGTGGTGTCCTCGGCCGTGAAGACCTCCTCACCGCTCTCCCAGCCTTCAGGATCATTCGGATCTGGGTTGGGGATCGACGCCGGGATCCGCTCCGGCTTGCCTCTACGCTGGGCGCCTGGCGCGGGGCGAGCGGCTGGGCGCGGGCGGGCCGCGGCGAAGGGTTCGAGGAGGTCCCCGCGGCGCGGCTGCTCTGGTTGCACGAGGCGGCGGATCGTGAGCGTGCCAGTGGCCGCGCGCGGCTCGTCGTCGAGCGACTGTGTCGTGACGGTGATCGTCACTTCGGCTGGCGCGCCATCCGGGCCAGTCGCCTGCCAGGCCTCGGCCTTCACCTCGGCTTGAAGCGGCGCGAAGCCGGCGTGCACGGCCCGGTCGGCGGAGCGCGTCTCGCCCGATGGATCGGTGACGTCGGCGATCACCCGGTAGGTGAACACCGGCAGGCTCTCGATCGGCACGCTCCGATCGGGCTTCGCTGGAAACTCGACCGTGAACTTTCCATCGGCATCCGTCGTGGCGCTGCCCCGGGCGACCCTGGCCGGGCTACCGTCAAACGGGATCCAGGGGAAGAACCACCGACACCAGGAGGGAAACCGCATCTGCCGCTCGACCCGGTAACGGACCTTGGCGCCGGCCACCGGCAGGCCGGTATAGGTGGTGGCGGTGCCGACGAGCGAAACGGCTTTGTCGAGGACGACGGGGTCACGGGGCGCGGCGAGCTCGACTTTGAACTTCGGCCGCTTGTACTCCTCGACGCGAAGCCCGAGGCCACCGCTCGCCCCCTCCCCTTCGGCGACGATGCTCCATTGCCCCGGCAGGGAACCCGAGGGAATGGCGAACTCCCCATGGAACGAGCCGGTGTCATTGGTCTGCTGCATCTGCCGGGAAAGCTCGCGGCCATTGGCGTCGCGGAACGTCACGCTCACCGCGCGGTCGGCGAGCGCCCGGTAGTCGCCCTTCGTCCGATCGGCATGGGCGAGGATCCCCTTGTAGCGGACGATCTGTCCGGGGCGATGGATGCCGCGATCGGCCATGAGGATGAAGCTCGCATGCTGCTGCGGCTGTTCTTGGTGCCAGACCGAGAGTGGATCGGAGGCGATCTCGTGGAGAGCGCCGTCGAGCGTCGCCGCGAACTGAAGGAGTGTCTCTCGCTGCGGCTCGACGGCGAGCTCGTAGAAACCATCGGCGTCGGTCGTCGTCTTGCCGGCCGGCTCGAACGGCGCGGGGTTGCCGGCCTGAGCGCGAACGAAGGCCTGAACCGTCGCGCCGGCCAAGGGCACGCCGCTGGCGCTGTCGACGACATGACCGGCAAGCGGGCCGCCGCCGCCGGGGAAGACGTTCGTACGCTGCACCACCGCCAGGCGCGTCACCCAGACGAGCGTCGTGGCAACGACGTTGTCCTCGGCGCCGAAGTCGTCGCCGGCGCTGGCGAGCACCCAATACGCGCCGGGGGGGAAATCCTCCGGGGCGTTGATGTCGTGGGTCTGGTCGCGGAGGTTGTCCGTGGCGGGGATGTCGACGGCGAAGGCCTTGAGGGGCTTCGCGGCAACGAGCTTCGCCCGATCAGCGTCATCGAGCCACTGCCATTGCGGCTTGCCGGCGCGGAGGCGCGCAAGCCAATCGGCCTTCACGATTCGGACGTGGATCTTCGCGAGGTTTTTGTACCGAGCCCGGATCGTCGGCCAGGGAGCGGTCCAGGTGCGCTCGGTGAACAGTTCGAGCGATTTTCCGTCGATCTCGGCGACGAGATTTTTGCAGAGCTTGCCCCCTGCGGAGTCAGGATGGGAAGCAGCGCCAGCGGCCGCGATTCGCCGGGCCTTGACCACAGCGTCGTCGTCGTCTCCTTGGCGCACGACACCCGCCAGCCGGTGGCGGACCAGCGCCGCGACTTCGTTCTCGCCGCAGTCTTCGAGCAACGCCTCGAGGGCCTTGGCTGTTTGGTCGCGCCGGTCGTCGTCGCCGCCGGGGGAAATCGCGGTGGCGCTTGCCCGCTCGATCCGGTCGAGGTCGGCAGCCAACAGCGCCGTGCGATCGGCGTCGCCGGCGTGGGCCTCGAGGAGGCGACGGTAGAGCGTCATCTCGCCGAGGAGCGGCGAATCGGCGTCGGTTGTGGCCTCCTCCGGCTTCCACGCGAGAAACGCTTCCCTCGTGCCGAGGGCCGGTGAATCGATGTCAAACTCAAAGACATCCTCCGGATCGGCAAGCCCCCGCACGCCCGACGCAGCGAAGCCGAGGGCGTCGTGCACGACGACATCCCACACCGTTGGCCGCCAGGCGTCGGACATCGCCCCCTTCTCGAGGAGCTGGTTCCATTCGCCGACCGGCAGCGACTGGAGCCGTTCAGCCGGATCGAGCGCGGCGGTGAATCGGCGGCGGATTTCGGCGACGACGCGCGGCAGATCCCAGGAGGCGATTCCGGCAAGCCCATCGACCGCCTTCCCCTCTTCGTTGACGCCGCTGCTGGCGCCGCTCGTCCGCTGCGCGAATCGCCATTGATTGTTCTGGAAAAATCCCCACGTCCAGTTGGCGAGGATCGCCTCGAGGACCGGCTTGACCTCGTCGGGGGCTTTTTGAAGCGCCGCCTCGAGGCGGACGAGCCGCTCGGGATCTTCGGGGGAGCGGTCGCCGGTGTCGGCGTGAACGCGCGTGGCGATCGCCCGTGCCGCTTCGTCCCAGGCCTTGGCAGCGATCGCGGCCTGCTCGATCCCGGCAAGCGCTTGAAGCGCCGATTTTGGTTTCCCTTCGTCGAGGGCCCGTTGCACCGTCACCCACTGCCCTTCACGGGCCCGGTTTGGAGCGGGGGGCTCGGCGGAGTGGCCCGGAGGATTCATGACCAGAACCCCGCCGAGAAGCACCAAAAGCCCGGCGAGGACCGGGGCGACACATGGCAAGCGGGGCACGGCAGCGAACTCCGAGGGGAGAGACGAGGGGAGAGAGGCGGGCGAGAGCGGCGCTTCGGCAAAGAACGGCGGCGACAACGGCTAGCCATGGAATGCCCCGGGGGAACACGCGGCGGTGGCGAAGGCGTTTCAACCCCTCCGCCGCTCGGGCGCAAGTGTACGCGCCGCTGGGCTCGGCCGTCCCCCCGGCGGGTCTGGCTCTTTCCCATTCGCGCGTGCTGTCCTAGCGGCCCAGGATGAGATCGATCCCGGAAAAGATCCCCTCCATCGGTCGCTTCGGGAGTCTGCCGACGCGCTCGCTCAGTTGCCGCTTGTCGATCGTCACCAGTTGCGTGACATTGGCGACGGAATCGCGATCGAGTCCGGTCTGCTTGGCCTTGAGCAAGACATTGCCAGGGGCAATCGACCAGCGCAGGTTGCTCGTCAGGACAACACAGACGACCGTGGCGATCTGGCTTCGGTTGAGCGCGTCAGACTGCAGCACGACCACCGGCCGACGGTATCCCGGGCTCGAGCCGATCGGCTCAGCGAGATCAGCCCACCAGACTTCGCCTTGCGCAACGATCATCCAGTGCAACGATCATTCAGTGCAACGATCATTCAGTGCGATCACCATTCGTTGCGACGAGCCGCTTGCTTCGCGGCCGCACGCGGAAACGTGTCATCTTCGCTTCCAGATTCGCGGACGGCTTGATCCATGAGCGCCGTGACCCGGTCATCGTCATGGCGGGCAACGAACTCGGCGATAGCCCGGGCGTAGAGTTGGCTGCGAGACGTTTGCAGGCGCGATGCCAATCGTTCCGCGTCCGCGAACACGTCGTCGGGGATCGAGACGGCTGTTTTCATACCAAAAGTATAACCGCAGGGCCCTCCTGCTTCAAGGCTTGTGGATCGGCTGCGGTCAGCACCTCGTAGCCAGCAGAGGATCCCTACCACTGGCCACGCTCACGAGTCTCCTCCAGCGCTCGAGTCGGCCTCGGGCCCCTCGCCAAGGAGCGTCTCGAGCGATCGCTTGGGATTGCTCAGGAACCGCCGCGTGACCTGATAGTGCTCGGTGTCGGTGTAGGCGACGTCGCGAATCCCCTGCCGGTCGAGGAGATGGATGCGGGCGTCGGGGTAGGCCATGATGATCGGCGAGTGGGTGGCGATCACGAACTGGCAGCCCCGGCGAATGGAGTCGTGCATGAGCACGAGAAACTCGACCTGTCGAGTCGGCGACAGCGCCGCTTCGGGCTCGTCGAGCAGGTAGAGGCCGTGGTCCCGGAATCGATTCTTGAACAGGGCGAAGAACGACTCCCCGTGCGACTGCTCGTGGAGCGATCTTCCGCCGTAGCCATTGATGATTGGCGGGCCGCCGGGCCCTTGATCGAGCCGCTCGATCTCGGTCGCCACGTTGGAGAAGCTCTCTGCCCGGAGGAAGTAACTATCGCGCGGCCGCGCGAGCGGCTTTGCCAGTCGGACGCATTCGCCGAGCGGGGAGTGGCTGGCCCGGGTGGCGAAGGTGAAGTTCACGCTCCCCCCTTCGGCGTTGAGCCCGGAGGCGACGGCGATCGCCTCGAGCAGCGTCGACTTGCCGGCCCCGTTCTCACCGACGAGGAACGTGACCTGCGGATGGAACGGCAGCACGGTTAAGGCCCGCACGGCAGGAAGGTTGAACGGATACCGCTCGGCGTCAGCGATGCGATCGCGGAGCACCTCGAGGTGCAGCAGGTACGGCCCAGGGGTGCTTTTTCGCTTGGTACCCACCCATGGCTCTCCAGCGGCCGCACGAACAATCCCAGGATCCCTGCGGCACAGCGGTCGGGCGCTGCGGCGGCTAGCTGTGGAATGCGCCGTGGGAAGACGCGGCCGGGGGGTTGACGTTTCACCCCCCGCCTGCGTCAGCAAGAAAGTGTACGCGTGGCGGCCGGTGCCGCAATTCGTCCTGTGGAACGTTGCACGAGCCGATTCGGCAGCGCTGGCTTGCGGCATTGAGGGCTGGCGGACGCAGGGAGCGCGGATCGCGTCGAGTGCTTGTGACGGCTCGATACGCTCGTGCGGAGAAGGAATGGGATGGACGATGTTCATCCCGGAAAAAGCCTTGTTTCATGCCCGAGTTGAGGGATACGATGCATTCGTGAGCAGTCCGTTCGGGATCCTCGCGATCGACACTGAGGCCGATGCGGTCGCGGTCGGCCTTTCGAGCACGGCCAGAAGCCGGAATGATCCGATGGATTCGGTCTACCTCGAGACATCAATCGTGAGCCACGCTGCTGCGTGGCCAAGTTCGGTGGCAGAGGTCGCTGTCCTGCAGGACCAAGCTAAACGTTGGTTCGTTGAGCAACGCCATTTGTACGACGTGGTGACGTCGCAACTGGTCATCGATGAAGCCGGCATGGGCGATCGGGATGCAGCTGGAAGGCGATTGGCACTGCTTGACGGGATTCTCGTGTTGCCGGTGAATCCGGACGCCGAAACGGTGGCTGACGAGATCGTGCGCCGATCGATGATGCCCGCTTCCGCCCGGATCGACGCTTTGCACGTCGCTTCGGCAGCCTTGGCCGGCGTCCAGTATCTGTTGACGTTGAATTGCAAGCACATCGCGAACGCGCATGAACTTCCCAGGCTGTATCGGCTCCTCGAGTCGCTCGGTCTGGGCGGGTTGTTGATTTGCACGCCTATCGAGTTTCTTGGAGGAGGCGACGATGAGCCGTAACGCAATCCTGGAAGACCTTCACGCCGTCCGCCGGAAGATCCTCGCGGACTGCGAGGGGGACACGGCGACGTATCTCCGCGAAGCCCACGAGCGCCTCGCAGTTTCCGGGAGGCCGATCTCGCACCGTCCCCAGCGCCCGATTCGCCAACCGGAGCCGGTGATTCCTCCGGACACGGCGACCGAAGCTGTTGCGGCAGCGCCGCTCGATCAGTAACGCCTCAAACTGGGCGACGCGGTTCTCCTCCCGATCGCTTCGCGGCGTACCTTTGGTCGCCTGACCGGTCGGAACCGATCGGGAAGGCCTACGGTTCCTTTCAGCCGGCTGATTCCCCACAAGACGCGCCGCCTCACGCCGCGTCAAAGAGCCCCTTGAGATAGCCAGCGGCGAAGAGCCTGCCGAGCATTTCGTAGCCCGGCGTTTCGTTGCTCTCGCCCGACATGCTCGGGGCGTGGTCGGGGCGGACGGTGCCTGCGTAGCCGATGGATTTGAGCGCCCGGATGACCGCCGGCATGTCGATTTCGCCGTCGTCGTGCCAGGTCTCTACGAAGTCGGCGGCCGTGCCGCGGACATTGCGAGCGTGAACAAACGCGATCTTGTCACCGAGGGCCTCGATCCCGGCGATCACGTCCTCGCCGGCCGGATGGAGTGAGCCGACGCAGTAACAGATGGCATTGGCACGCGACGGGACGAGTTCCGTGGCTCGCAGCAGCGCGGCGTTGGTGTGCATGATCCGCGGCTGACCGGCAAACTCGTCGAGCGGCGGATCGTCGGGATGGAGCGCGAGCCTGATCCCGCACGCCTCCGCCACTGGCACGATCTCGTCGAGGAAGCGATGGAGATGCTCCCAGAGCTTTTCGACGGGAGTCCGTACGGAGGGAAGGCCATCGGCGTCGGTGACGGTCGGTCGCGCGGTGCGGCCGATGTCGGCGAGCCGGAAGGCGGTCGCCTTGGCGCCGCCACGGGCCGGGGCGACGGCGCTCGTCCGCTGCCAGTCTTCGTCGGGCATCCAGTTGTAGCAAAGCACTTCCATTCCATTCTCAGCCATGTCGCGGAGGAGCGTCTTGATCGCCGCCGCCTGCTCGTCGCGATTGGGAAGGCCGTGGACGAGGCCGAGGTGAGGGAGCTTCCGTTCGACATGCGTGCAGCGCATCCCGAAGGAGGCGATCCGCCGGCAGGTGGCGGCGAGCGCTGCCGGGTCGAGCCCCGGAAAGGGGATGACGACGTCGCTGACGCCGACCTGCGCCGCCCATTCGAGGTGCCGGTCGGTGAGTGGATTGACGACCATCGAAAGACGCATCGACGCTGACTCCGGCATCGAGTCACTCCTGGTTGGCTATCGCCTCGGCGAGGCGGCGGACGCTCCACGGCGCCGAGCCCTCTGCCTTGTTGTTGATCGTCACGAGCACCGTGCGGCCCGACCGCGCCTCGGTGCGGACGAGCCGGGCGAGAGCGTCGCGAGTCTGAAGATCCTCCTCGACGAGCCGGTCGAAGGGGAAGTATTCCTGCTTCGCCCCCTCGTAGTCCTTGCCGGCATGGAGATTCCAGCGAATGACAAGCGGGTTTGTAAGCGGGAAGCGATCGAGCCGCCAGACTTCGGCTTGCTTTTCGAGCGGCGGCATTCGGGCGTGCGCCGCAAGGCACGGGATCGCGCCACCATCGAGGAGGCCTGCCGCAAGGGCTTCGCAGACGAGCGCCGGATCGCGGATCTCCAGCGCGATCGCCGGACCGTGCGGGAGGCTGTCGATGCACGGTCGCGGTAGCGCTGCCACGAAGGCCACGAGGCGGGCGACGAGCCGCGGCACGTCGGCGAGCAGCGCCCGGCCGAGGGGAGGAAACTGAAACACGATCGCGCCGAGTTTCGCTCCCAGGCCGGCGACCACCGGGGCGACGCAGACGGCATGCGCGGTGGCGGCGTCGAGGAACGTGGGATTGTCGCCGCTGACAAGGCCGGAGTTCCCGGCGCGCTTGAAGGGATCGGTGATCGCTGCCGGCGCCTTGACGACGAACCGGAAGTCGTCAGGCACCGCCGCGGCGTAGGCGGCGTATTCGTCGGCCAGCAGCGGCGCGTAGAAGGTGCGATCGAGGCTCACGCTCCCGAAGAGGGGATGCTGCGCGTAGGCAGCCAGGCCTCCGCGTGCCAGACGCTGCTCGCTCTCCGGCTTGCCGTGGCGCGGCGCGTAGACGAGGCCCGTCCAGCCGGGGAACGACCAGCTCGATGTGCCGAGGTGGACCTGCGCCTGGAGCCGGGCGGCAAGGGCGTGGATCTCTGCGGAGACGAGGGCCGGCGCGACCGGCTCGGCGCGCGGGGCCTTCGCCACCGGGGATTCCGGGAGCGGGTCGTCGTCGAACAGCGTGCGTTGTGTTTCGCGGCCCATCGTCCCTTCAGCCCGGTTCGGTCGGCCGGTTCGAGCCGATGGCCGTGGCGAGGTCGTCGGCGATGTCGAATCTCGTATCGAGGCGGGTGACGCGGAACACCTCGCGGATCTTCGCGTCGACATGGCACAGCGTCAGCCAGCCGTGTGCACGGTCGACCCGGCCGGCCAGGAGGACGAGGCGGCCGAAGGAATCACTCCCGAAGTAGGTCACCCGGGAGAAGTCGATCACGAGGCCATCGCCGCCGAGGCTGTCGGCCTCCGGCAGGAGGTGGTCCTCGAAGAGGGTCGTCGCCCGCGCCCCGAGCACGCGCTTGTCGAGAAGGGTCGCCACGGTGACAGCGCCGAGGCGGCGGATCTCGACCGGCGGGAGTTCGGTGGGAGGGGTCGACATGGTGATCGGGCCGGGGGCGGAGGAAGTGTCCGAAGAGGGCTCAGGAAAAGGCTACCATGACCGTATCGGTTTCCTTCGTCCACGTCGTCCCTCCCGTAGCCAGCCATGACCCACCGCGTGTCGATCGAGCAGAATCCCGGCGCTGATCCATCCCGGCAGGATGCCCGATTCCAACAGCGCTTGGCGGCGCTTGCGACGCGGCTCGACGGCGAACTGCTCGTCGATGACACGACGCGGACGATCTACGCCACCGATGCCTCCGAATACCAGGAGCGGCCGCTGGCGGTGGCGTTCCCGAGAACGGACGCCGATGTCGGCGAGATCATCCGCTTTGCCGCGGCCGAGAAGGTGGGGATCATCCCGCGCGGCGCTGGTACGTCGCTTGCCGGCCAGGTGGTCGGAGGGGGGATCGTCGTCGACACCGGCCGCCACCTGAACAAGATCGTGGCGATCGACGTCGCGCGGCGCACGGTCCGCGTCCAGCCGGGCGTGGTCCGCAATGCCCTCAACCAGGCCCTCGCCCCTCACGGCCTCTACTTCGGCCCCGAAACGTCGACCGCCTCCTGGGCGATGATCGGTGGGATGGTGGGGAACAACTCCTGTGGCTCAAACTCGATCGCCTGGGGATCGACGCGTGACCATCTCCGCGCCGCCCGCGGCTTCCTCGCCGACGGGGCGGAGGTGACCTTCGCGGCAGAATCGGCCGCGGAGTTCGCGGCGAAGTGCACCGGCCCCGACTCGCTCGAGACGCGGATCCACCAAGGCCTGCGCGATCTCCTCGGCGACGCGGAGGTTCGGGCCGAGGTAGAGCGGAGCTTTCCGAAGGCGGCCGTCACCCGCCGCAACACCGGCTACGCCCTCGACGCCCTCATGGATGCCGACTGCTTCGACCCGGCGAGCCCGCGCCCCTTCAACGCCTGCAAGCTCATCGCCGGCTCGGAGGGAACGCTGTTTCTCGGAGTGGAGTTCGAGCTCGGGCTGATCGATCTGCCGGCGCCAGGGGGGCTGCTCGTGGCCCACTGTGAATCGGTCGACGAGGCCCTCCGTGGGGCCGTCGTCGTCATGCACGAGGGGAAGGGGGCGGCGACGGCGGAAGGGGGCGTGCTTTCCGGCTGCGAGCTGATCGATCGGAAGATCCTCGAGTGTACGAAGGGCAACGCCGAGCAGACCCGCAACCGGAGCTTCGTCGTCGGTGACCCCGGCGCCATCCTCGTTGTCGAGATCCGCCATGCCGACCGGGCAGCGATCGAGCGAGCGCTTTCGGCCACCGAGCGGGCGCTTGCTGCGGCAGGCATCGGCCACGCCTATCCGCGCCTCTTCGGCGACGATGCCAACAAGGTGTGGGAGCTGCGCCGGGCCGGGCAGGGGCTCGTGCAAAACATCCCCGGCGACAAGAAGCCGCGCGAGATCGTCGAAGACACCGCCGTGGCGATCGACGACCTCCCCGCCTACATCGCCGACTTTGATCGGCTTCTCGCGGAGAAGTATGCAATAGATTGCATCCACTACGCCCACGCCGGCGCCGGCGAGCTCCATCTCCGGCCGCTGTTCGAC
>Ga0209188_1002581_pt1 | contig 13208 bp, 8 predicted proteins | sample C_130625_EF_Meta_FD_187307 | JGI IMG/M metagenome (GOLD analysis project Ga0209188, IMG submission 187307) | Freshwater microbial communities from Lake Croche, Canada to study carbon cycling - C_130625_EF_MetaG (SPAdes) (version 2) | ecosystem: Environmental > Aquatic > Freshwater > Lake | place...
GTAGAGCAGCGTGAAGTAGAGCCCCGAAAAATCATCGGCCTGAAAGAGCCGGTTGAGCTGCGTGGCGACTTCGGCGGGCCGAGCGACCGTAATCCGGCCGTCCGGTCCCTGCCGGACAAGGAGTGACTGCTCGGAGACCTTCGGCGTTAGAAAGCGGCCCACCGTCACCGCCATCAGCGACGAGGGAACCCCGTGACCGCTGACGTCCACGACAAACAGCCCCACATGCTCCTCGTCGAGGGGAAACACGTTGAGGAAGTCGCCGGCGAGGCCCTGGCAGGGCACGTATCGCCAGGCGATCGTCGTGCCTGGAATCTCGACGTCGTCGGCCGGCAGTAGCGACCGCTGCACCTTCGCGGCCGCCTTGAGGTCGCGGACCATATGGGCGTTGATGCGAGAGATCTCCGCGTTGAGCTCGGAGAGTTCTTCGTTCGACTTCTGCAGGCCGTCGCGGGCGACCGAGAGATCCTGGTTGGCGACCACGAGTTCCTGATTCTTCGCGACGGCGTTCTCAAACGTGGAGACGAGCAGGTTGAGCACCTGCTGGCGGCCTGCCTTGACCCGGAACATCTGTCCCGCGAGCGTTACCTCGAGCATCGTCGCTGAGGCGTCGTCGGCCGACTCGAGCGGGGACGCGAGCAGGGAGTTCATCCTGCCCAGCAGATAGTCGGGCTCGTAGGGCTTGGTGACGTAGTTATCGGCCCCGGAGTCGAGCCCACGGATGATGTCGATCGGGTCGGAGAGCGTTGAGAGCAGGATGAAGGGGACGGTCTTGAGGGCCGGATCCGACTTCGCAGCCTTACAGAACTCATAGCCCGTCATCTCCGGCATCTCGATGTCGGAGACGATGATGTCGGGTCGGCGTTCTTTCGCCAGTGCCAGCGCCAGCGCACCGTTCTCGCCCCAACGAACGGTGTGCCCGGCCTCCTCCAGTCGGCGGATGAGCATCCGCGCCTGCATGCGGCTGTCTTCGGCGATCACGACATCGACGACGCCAGGCTGTTGGGCCCGTGCCCCATCGGCTGACTCTGCCACGGTCGCCCCCTCAGGTGAACGTGGCCAGCGCCGTCGGTGCATCCTTGTGGATGCTGAACAGCTTGTCGAGGTTCGTGATTTTGAACACGGTGAGGATCTCGGGCCGGATACTGCACATCTTCAGCCGGCCGTGGCCGCTCGAGATCTTGCGATGCAACTGCCCGAGCAGGCCCAGCATGGCGCTCGACATGAACTCGACGTTCGAGAAGTCGAGAAGAACGTCGGGACCAGAAGCCTTGCCGATGAGTTGGGTGACTTCCGTGCGGATCTCGTCGAGCACGGTGTCATCGAGGATCTTCTTATCCTTGAACTGGACGAGGTGAATGTCGCCCGTCTTTCCGGTCTGAATGCGGCGGAACTGGTCCATGACGGCTCACGTGGGCAAGAGGGTGAAACAGGGCAAAACGGGCTGGAACCCTGCGAGAGAGCCTAGCGTTTCGGGCGGGGGGCCGCCACCGGCCGGGGTCTGCGGGCCCGACGGCGGAAAGGCTGCCGTAGATTGCCGGATCGGCGGACCCGGAGGTGACGTTTGTGACGATTCTCATGCCTGGCGGCGAAAAATCCGATCGCTCCATGGGAAGGGATCGTGCGGGTGGGGGGCCTGGTGGCGGACCGGCAGTGCCGGTCTCAGCACCGCAAAGGGGACGAGCATGGTACTGCGTCTGATCGTGGCCGTGGCCGTGGGGACCGCTGTGGCGTCTGGGGCGGTGGCCTGGGGGCAGGGGGCATCCGCCGAGGAGTGCGTCATCGAGCCGATCGTGATCGGCGGTACGGTCGATGGCGAGATCGCGGGCGAAAGGTCGGTCGTCCCTGACGCGCTCCCTCATGACATGCTGATCGACGCCCCGGTCATGACCACCGACACGTCGCTTGACAGCGGGATCCATGCGGCATCCGGCTGCGGGCACGCGAAAGGGTGCGGGTGCGCCGCCACGCCCCGCGACTACGTCATCTTCGACGTCTTGTTCCTCGATCGCGACAACGCCACGAACAACCAGACCATTCTCGCCGGTGGCACGGCAGGGCCGAGCCCGGGCGGGACGATCTTCACGACGCGGAGCCTCACGCCGACCACCGCTCCGGGCGTGCGGCTGTTCGTGGGCGAGCACGGCCACGATACCACCGGATGGGAGGTGGGCTACTGGGGGGTCTACGGCTGGTACGGGGATGCCCGGGCGGACCTGACGAAGGGGCTCGCGGTCCCCGGGGCGATCGGCGCTGCGGTGCCGGGGTGGGACGCCGCCAACTCTGTGCGGGCGACCTGGTCGTCATCGCTCAACGTCATGGAATTGAACCTGTTGGCGAGCGAGTTTACGAGCGATTGCGAGCCGTGCTCGCGCTGGCCGCAGCGGCGGTGCCGCCACGACACGGAGATCGACTGGATCGGCGGGCTTTTCTGGGCCGGCCTCGAGGAGCAGGCCGCTCTCCAGGTGGCACCGTTCACACGTCAGCCGTCGACTTCATACCGGGTGGCGACGAGTTCGAACCTGTTCGGCGGCCAACTGGGCCTTCGGGGCCGCCGAACCTGGGATCGCTTTTCGCTCGAAGGTTCGCTGAAGGCCGGCCTCGGCGGTGCCTGGCTCTCGCAGTCGGCCTCACCGATTACCAGTTCCATCGTGCCGAACTTTGATTACCGGCCGGGCCGTTCGGCGGCGGACACGGGCATGGGCTTCCTGTCGAGCATGAACATGTCGATGGCGTATCGGTTCAGCGATGTCTGGGGCCTGCGCGTGGGCTACAACCTCGCCTGGCTCAGCGGCGTGGCCCTTGCGCCAAACCAGTGGGACTTCACCGACACCGTCGCCAGCGGCACCGGCGTCCGCGGTGCCGGCGGCCTGTTCCTCCACGGCGCCAATCTCGGCCTGGAAGCCCGCTGGTGATCCGCTCGGGGCTGCCCATGCCCGTCGCCGGACGCTCGCTACGGCCCTCCAGGCCTTCGCTCGCTCGATGCTGACTTCGCTCCGCCATCCATGGCTGTGCTTGTCAGCAACGCCGGCTCTCGGGCACGGGCAGCCCCTCGCTCCCCCGTAGCACAGGTTTTCAACCTGTGTGTCTTCCAGGTTCGCATTGAACTCTGGTGTGATTCAGGAAGGGGGAGCAGCCGGATCGGAGGCACGCGCAGAAGTCGGTGAGACTTGTGCAACGCGGCGGTCGCTCCGAAGCGTTTGAGCAGAGAACTCACAAGTCCCGCCGGCGCCGAGCATGCCTCCGGCCGGCTGCGGTGCCGCGACGATGCGCAAGGATCACGTGTGAGTCGTATTACGGCTGGCGGGTGAATACGAGGGGCTTGGCGTCCTTCGGGGCCGAGGGGAGCGCGAACTCGAAGGAGTCGGCCGTCTTCGGCGTGACCTTCGCCACCATCGTGCCCGCCGATTCGCTCACCAGCGCGATCGCGTCCGCCGAGGTCTCGATCGTGCCCGTAAGTTCCACCGCGGGCTTCCCCGCAGGCTGGGCCTTCCAGGTGAACGCCGACTCGGCTGTGACGGTCAGCACGACCGTGTCGTTGTCGCTCATCGCCTTCCAGGTGCCGACCAGATCGATGTCGGGAAGGGCCTTCTCGGCCGTCGCCTCGACGCCGGCCGTGGCCGGCGTGGAACCGATATCCGTGGCCGGTGCCGACTTCTCTGCGGCGGGAGGCGTGACGGCGTCGAGCAACCGCTTGGCGACCACGTCGCCCGGTTGCTTGGCGACCACCACGCGAAGGGCCGCCGCGGCCATGTCGCTGTGGCCGCCGACGAGGTAGTGGTAGCCGAGCACGAAGTGTGCCGCCGCGTCATCGGGATGCGTGCGGCAGAACTCCTCGAGCGTGCGGAGGTGGCCGGTGTACGCGTCCACCGAGCCGTAGACGTTGCTCACCGTCGTCCAGTCCATGCCGGGGGCGGTGGCGAGCACCGCGTTGAGCGCCGCGGCGGCTTCGGTGTAACGGCCGAGGGCAAAGAGCGCCAGCGCACGCACCTCGTGGATGACCGAGTCCTTCGGCGAGAGCTTAAGGGCTTGATCGAAGCCGGCGAGTGCCCCGGCGTAGTCACCTGTCTTGAACTTGCCGAGCGCCGCGTCGACGGCGACGTCGGCCGGCGACGAAGCCGGCGCCACCTCAGTGGTGGGTTGCTGTGAGGCGGCCACGTCCGTGGCAGCCGCGGCCGTGTCGGCCGGGATGTAGTTATTGATGACCACCGGCTGCGAATAGTCGTAGGGCGACGAGGCCACGACAGCCGCCGGCATCGCGGAGTAATACGGGTTGACGTAGCCGGCCGCCCCGTAGCCCATCGTGCCGTACCCCAGTCCCCAACTGCCGATGCTGGAGAGCAGGCCCCATGTCGCTGCGCCGGTCACGAACGGAGCCCACCAACCGCCGTTATAGCCCCCGTTGTTGCCCCAGCCGCCGTTGTACCAGTTGCCGTAGTGCGGGTTGACCCAGCCGTTGTTGTTGAAGCCGTTGTTCCATCCGTATCCGCCGCCGTATCCACCGCCATATCCACCGCCATATCCACCGCCATATCCGGGATAGCCCCAGCCACCACCGCCGTTCCAACCCCAGCCCCCGTACCCGCCACCACCGTACCCGCCACCCACGTGCACGTTGTTGAAGTTGTTGTTATTGAAGTTGCCGCTATTCCAATTGCCGTTGTTCCAAATGTTGTTGCCGTTGCCGATGCCCGGGCGGTTGCCGCCGATTCCGGGGCGATTGGGCCGGTGACCATCGTTCCAGTGGCCGCCATTCCAGTGGCCAAGATCGCCGGGTAGCGTCGTGGGCCTGTTGCCTCCGATGCCGGGGCGATTGCCACCGGGACGGTTGCCGCCAAGATCACCGGGGAGCGTCGTGGGCCTGTTGCCTCCAAAGCCCGGCCTATCACCACCGAGGTCAGGACGGTTTCCGCCTCCCTGGCCGGGACGATTGCCTCCCACATCTCCCGGTAGGGTGGTCGGCCTGTTGCCGCCCCCGATACCAGGTCGGTTACCGCCGATTGTTCCGGGGAGCGTCGTGGGACGATTCACGTCGCCGAGGCCGGGCCGTCCGGGCCTGTTGCCGCCGGCCATCCCGCCGCCCGCGCCGGGGCCGGGGAAGTTCGGACTCGGAAACGACGGCTTCGTCGTGGGGAGGCCAGGCCGGTTGCCGATCTGGCCGGGCAGCGTGGTGGCACCTGGTCGACCACCACCAACCCCGCCGATCTGACCCGGCAGTGGCGCCGGCTTCGTCGTGAATCCGCCGCCCGGCCTGCTGGCCGAGCCTGGCCCGGCACCGAAGCCAGGGCCAAAACCTGGACGACCCGGCATGGGAGCCGGCGAAGGCCGCGTTGCTCCGATTCCAGCGCCAGCCCCGGGGAGACCGGCTCCACCGGGACGCCCTGCCAGGCCAGGGGTGGGTGCCGGACCCGATGGGCGGATCGCGCCGAGCCCGGGACGTGACCCGATATTGGGCGCTGGAGCTGCAGGCCGCGGCCGGGCGCTTGCATTTGGCAGCGAGGGGCGGGAGGGATTCGGCCGCTGCAGCGATCCGACGCTCGGCCGCTGGAAGTTTGGTACCTGGGGCCGGCCCATGCCGCCCATGCCGCCACCGGACACCCCTGCGGGACGCTGCATGTTCGGCATGTTGGGCCGCGCGGTGGGCATGCTTGGCCGTGCCGTCGGCATCTGGGGACGAGGAGCCGCCATCTGCGGCCGCGCTGAGGGCATCGACGGCCGACCTGCAGGCATGGCCGGCCGCGCCGCCCCTCCGCCAACGCGTCCCATCGAAGGCCTCCCACCTCCAGCGCCACCACCGCCGCCGGGCCGTGCGTTGGCCACGCCGGTGACCAGCAGGATGACGATCACGATCGATGCACATGCAGCAGACAGCCGCATCGGTGAAATCTCCTCAAGGAGGGGACGAACAGGGACCAACCGTCTACGGGCGTCGCCGCTCGTTTGTTCGGATCACTTGGCAGGCTGGGGAGGCTTTCGGGCGATCACGAGCTTGAAGTCTGACTCCTCGACGCCACCGACGATCCGGTCGGTGCTCTCGACGACGAAGTGGTCGGCATCGGAAGGACGGATCGTGACGGTGGCCGAGCCAATCGTGCCGTCGGGCAACGTCGCCTCCGACTTCACCACCCAGCCGTCGTCGGTGCCCATCCACTCGCCCTCGCTGAAGCCGCCGTCGGAGTCAAACGTCCACGAGCGGAGGGTGCCTTCGACGGGATCCCAGCCGATCCGCTGCACGCTCTTCGATGCCGGCTGGCCGCCAACCGAGAGGTTGTACTCGCCGATCAGGAAGTTGCCGTCCTCGGTCCAGCGATAGCTAATCTGGGTCTTGCCTTCGGGGCTCTCATCGATCCAGTCGCCGACGATCCAATCGAGCGACGCGAGCATCTCGGTTGGCGTCGGCAGCGGGTCGTCGGAGAACTCGCGATACGAGGCGAGCGGCCAGCGATCGCCCTGCTTCGTGCGGACCGCCACGTATCGAACCTGCGCCGCGGCGGCACCCTGGTCGGTCGTGATGCGGCGCACGCCCTCTTCGATCACGACGTCGTCGCCGATCTCGCGGGCGTCGGTCACCTCCATCTCGAGCGTCGCCTTGGGAAACCGTGCGAAGAACCGCTTGAAGAGCGCCGCGATCTCGGCCCGCGATTCCGTCACGCCGCCATTCTCGTCCACGACCTCGCCGTCCTCGATGAACATGCCCGCGAGGGCAGCGGCGTCGCCGGCATTGAAGGCCTTCACAGTCGCCTCGGCCTCCGTCGCGACCGCCTTCACCACAGCAGCCACGGCCGGGGTGACGGGTGCGGTCGTCGCCTGAGCCCAGGCCGAGCCTGCCGTTGCGAGCACCATCGCCACCACCAGGCAAGCACCACGGACAACCGTGGCGCGGACTGAAAACACCGTCATGACTTGTCTCCCAATGCTGGTCGTACGGACCGGCGCCGGCCCGCGAAGGATCGAGAACAAAAGACCATGTCACGCCAAGACTTTCAAGGCGCGGGCGACCGGTCAGCAGGCCGACGGCCGGGCCCCGAAAATCGCCCCGCGAGCCACGCTCCACCAACCCGGCCGCTCGAGCGCGCGGTAGGGAGAGTCAGCGGGAAGCGTTGCCACCAGATGCTCGTGTGCCCGCTTGAGGTTGTGGTAGGGCATCGAGGGAAAGAGGTGGTGCAAGGCGTGGTAGCGGATCGAGAACGGGAAGAAGAGGAGCGTGAGTGGGTCGTTGGTGGTGAAGTTGCACGAGTCGGTGATGTGCGACTCCATGTCGGAATGTGAGCCATCGCCCTCGCAGTGATGGTCGGCGAGAAATCGCATGTGGTTGAGGGCCACGGTGGCGACGGCGAGTGCGTAGAGCAGGGGAATCCGCGTCCACGGGTTGAGGCCGAGAATCACCAGCAGCGGGATCAGCAGGGCCCGCAGGAAGCAGGGGATCTCGGCGGCAAGGATGGCACGGCGGTCGGCCGCGGTGAGCCGCCGTTCGTAGCTCCGGTTGAAGGTCAGGGCCGACGCGTGCCGAAGCGTCCACTCGCGGACGCCGGGGGTGACGAAGGTGAGCGGCACGAGCAGGAACCGCAGGAACACAAGGATCGGCATCGCCATGATCTTCAGGGCGTAGCCCAGCACGCTAGCCAGGTTGCCCCCCTGGACCATGTTGGCCGCGTATTCGGGATCCTGAGGCGTCCCGTAGTACCGCTGGCTGTGGTGGTCGCGGTGATGCCGGGTGAAGAACGGGCTCGGCATCAGGATCATGACACCCCCGAGCACGTTCCAGGCGGCCTTGAAGAAGGGCATCTCGTGCGCCCCGAGATGGCACACCTCGTGCACGAGCGAGCCCATGCGGTAGAGCCAGAAGGCTGCGATCGGGAAGGCGACGAGTTGTGGCCACGAGCCCAGCGGCGATGTCAGGTAGAAACCGGTCGCGACATAGGCGGCGACGAGGCTCACAAGGAAGTCGGCCCAATACCGCAGGGGAGAGGGGCGGAAGAAGTCGATGCGTCCCTGACCGATCGCCCGGCGGACGTCGTGAATCCAACTGTCGCCGCCTTCAGATGCAGCGGCCGTGGGACCGGCCACATGGTCCGAGCAGACTTCAAGCATGTTTCCGCCTCCTTGCGCTCGCCGTCCGGAACCCGCCTGGTCCGGAGTCGAGAATAAGTACTCGACCAGAAACCACGCCGACCGGCAACTCGAGGGCGCAAAAAAGCGAGGGGCCGGGCGTTTTCACGCCCGGCCCCCCTTATCAACCTGTGGGCACGTCGTCATCGGGTGGAACCCGATGCAGTCAGTGCTTACTTGCAGCGACGGCAACCGCAGCCGCGACGGCGGCCACCGCACTCGCCGCAGGCAGCGGCCGAGGCACCACCGCAGCTGTCGCAGGCCGAAGCCTCGCCACAGCCACCGCAGGCACCGGCGTTACCGCCGCAGTTGCCAGCCGAGCCGGCGTCACCGCAGCCACCGCAAGCGTTCTCAACGGGCACCTCGACGGCGACCGTCACGCACTTCTGCACCGGCACTTCCTTCGTGACCGTGTGCGGGACGCGAACCGTGTAGCTCTGCGTCTTCGTCTCGGGCACGCAGTCATACACCGTCACGGTGTACGACTCTTCCTTCTGCTGGGGAACCATGACCGTATAGGAAACTTCCTTGGTCATGGTCTCCGGCACGCAACGGGTCACCGTGTACTCCCGAGTCTTGGACTCGGTGCGGTACTTAGTGACGTTCACCGACCGGCTCTTCTGCTCCGGCACCATCTTGGTGACGGTGTAGGTGCGGGTCCGCTCCTCCGGCACCATGGTGGTGACGGTGTAGTTGCGGGTCCGCTCTTCCGGACGGTACTTGGTGACGCTGACCGAGCGGGTCTTCGTCTCCGGAACGCACTTGGTGACCGTGTAGGTCCGGGTCCGCTCTTCCGAGCGGTACTTGGTGACGTTGACCGAGCGGGTCTTCGTCTCCGGAACCATCTTGGTCACGGTGTAGTTCCGAGTCCGCTCTTCCGAGCGGTACTTGGTGACGTTCACCGAACGGCTCTTCTGCTCCGGCACCATCTTGGTGACGGTGTAGGTGCGGGTCCGCTCCTCGGGGCGGTAGTTCGTGACCGAGTAGGTCCGAGTCCGCTCTTCGGTACGGGTCCGACTTACGTTCACCATCCGGCTCCGCTGCTCCTGACGGCACTTGGTGACCGTGTAGGAGTAGGGGACCTCCTCAGTCGTGCACTGGTAGGTCGTGACCGGGACTTCCTTCGTTTCGCACGTCGGAACCCAGACACGCTTGCAGCACATCTTCGGGGGGCAGGGGCAGCCGCAGGCGTCGGTGCCGGCCGAGGCAACCTCGACCTGCTGCGTCACCCAGTTGCCACCGCGGACCTGCACCGTCTTCGACGACTGGACCGGGACGCGCTTCTGCACGGTCCGGCTGCCGGTCATCTCTTCGGTGTAGGGCACGTTCACCGAGTAGGTCTGCTCGACCTGCTCGGTGTACGGAACGTTGACCGAGTAGGTCGAAACCTTCTCTTCGGTGTAGGGGACCTGGACCGTGTAGGTCGAGGTCTTCTCTTCCGAAACTGGCACCATCACCGTGTAGGTCTGCTCGACCGACTCGGTGTAGGGGACCTGGACCGAGTAGGTCGAGGTCTTCTCTTCCTGAACCGGCACGCTCACCGTGTAGGTCTGCTCGACCGACTCGGTGTAGGGGACCTGAACCGTGTAGGTCGAGGTCTTCTCTTCCGGCACGGAGGTCATCACCGTGTAGGTCTGCTCGACCTGCTCGGTGTAGGGGACCTGAACCGTGTAGGTCGAAGTCTTCTCTTCCTGCTTCGGAACCTGAACCGTGTAGGTCGAGGTCTTCTCCTCGCTCACCGGCACGTTCACCGTGTAGGTCTGCTCGACCGACTCGGTGTACGGAACCTGGACGGTGTACTCAGCCGTCTTGGTTTCCGTCACGTTCTTGTTGACCGTGTAGTTCACGGTCTTGGAACGAGTCTCGGGAACCTGCACGGTGACCGTGCGGGTCTTCGTCTCGGTCCGCGGGACGCGCTTGTTGACCGTGTAGGTCCGCTCGCGAGTCTCGGTCGTGTACTCAGTGCTGTTGACCGTCTTCATCTCGGTCACGTACTGCTTCTGGTACACCGTCTTCGTGCCGCACGACGCGGCACAACCACCACACTCACCACCGCTGACGACGGCGCCGTTTTCAACGACACCCTCGCTGCCACTGCCGCAGGCACAATCGGCGGCCCACGTGCTGGTGCACGTGGCGACGACGGCGAACGCGGTCAGGAGGCCAGAAAGAACTTTGCGAACCACGCAAACCTCCAGAAAAAAAGGAACGAACAGGGGAAAATCGAGCAGGTTTTTCGCACGCGCCCGAACTTCGGTCGGCCGAAGAGACCTTTCTCTTCCGACGACCGAACAGTTCGGCCGCCTGATAAGATGGATAGATTACGTCGACTTATCTGGCTTTCAAGGGACAGGCCCGGCCAAATTCGGTTTTTCACGAAATGCGGGTTGTGCCATCCCGCCGATAGGTGACAATGCCGCGATTCCTGCATTTTTCAGGCGAGGCCCCCGGCAAGAAAATCTCGTGCGGAGGCACCGTTACGGCCCGAAATACGGGGGCGCCGGCCGGACACCGTTGCTGAAAAGGGCATTTTGCCGGCTTCAGGGGGCCTCGAGGAGGTCCTGGAGCGCGGGCCGCATCAACTCCGCCCGGCGGGCGTTGCCGATCGTGCTGGGGTGCTGCATGTCGTCGAGAAAGCACTCCGACGCGGGTGTGCCGTCGGCGCCGAGGAATGCCGCGTTGGCGTCGAGGTAGACGAGTTTCGATTCACCGCGAGTGTCGATCAAGGCCTTGATCGCGGCATTGGCCTCAACCTGGCGATCGCGTTGCTCCCACCGCTTCACCGTGGGCGAAATGGCGAGAAACGCGATCGTCGCATCGGGATGGTCGCGGCGGAGCGTGTCAACGAGCCGCTCGAACGCGGCTGAGATGTCGGTGGTGCTCGTGCCGGCATTGACGTCGTTCGTGCCGGCCCCGACCACGATCACGCGCGGCTTTGAGGCGGCAACGAGCCGAGACGCGAACTCGACCAGCTCCACGAGTCGACAGCCGCCAACGCCGCGATTGACGACGTTCATGCCAGGGAAGTCGTCCGCAAGAGTGTTCCACATTCGAATGTTGGATGATCCAAGCAGCACGACGCCGCCCGGCGCCACGGGTGATTCGCGGTCGAGTTTCTCGTAGGCGGCGATTTCTTCGTCCCACTTTGTCGGTGGCGGAACCTCTGATGAAGGCGTTGCCGCCAACGTCTCGGCTGGCACCTCGGCGATCGCCTGCGGTTCCGGGGCAGCCATCCGAGCCGCTGCCACAGCGGCAGCTGGCGGAGCCACGGGCAGTGCCTTCACCAGCGGCTTGGCGAACACGCGGCTCCAATCCTCTGCGATCCGTACCACCTGCCAGCCATACTTCTTCGCCGCGTCGAGCGACTCGTTCAGCGGCTCGCCATAGGCCATCTCCCGCTCAGCGTCGTCATGCAGCACGAGCAGCTGGAGGCTTGGCCGGTCGCTCGACTGCGACCACCGCAGCATCTCGATGTCGCCCGTGGTGCCCACGTTGCCGACGGCGAGGATCGGCCGCCGACCAATGTGCTCGCCGATGCTGACCGGCTTCCGCTCCTCGTCGTTGAGCACGTGGATCTGAGGGAGAACCACCAGGTCGAGCCGCCGATTCGGCGTCTTTTCGTTGGCGGGCAAGGGCTCCTCGACCTCCCGGAGTTCGGTGAGCGGCCGGGAGGCGATCACGTGATCGGGCGGGATTCCATACCAGAGTTCCGCCGCAGGCCGCATGAAGTGCACGCCGCTCCCGGAGCAGATCCAGACGTCGAAGCCCTTGGCCTTGAGGAGGGCGATCAGCTCCTTCATCGGCTGGTAGGCGATCTCGCCGAGGGGTGCGTCAAACACCGGGTGGCGGGCCGTACGGATGAAGTCGCGGGCCTCGGCCTCGAGCTTCTCCTCGGGGACGCCCGCGAGCGTGGAGAACGTCAGGTCGGCAAAGAACTTCTTGCCGAGGCGGCGGATGAACTCGAGGTCGCCCGTCAGCAGCGTGGCGTAGGGCTCCTCATGCGCCAGTTCCGGTCGCCGCTCCACGAGCGCCTTGACCCGGTCCACCAGGAACATGCCGTGGATCACCGGCTTCTCGCAGACGAGCGTGCCGTCGTGATCGAAAACCGCGATCCGTTCGGCCCGCGGCACGAACGTCGGGGCCGACTCGGTGGTCACCGCCGCGACGAAGTCGAGAATCGCCTTCTTGGCCTGACCGTCGCGCCATGAGGGAAGTGGGTCGGTGGCGGTGGCCACGGGCTGGCCTGCGGCGACCGGCGCCTGCTCCGGCTGCGGAGCGGGCTTCGTGCCGAGCCAGACGGCGGCCGCGAGCAGCCCGAGGGCAACCAACGGAATGGCGACCGCAGAGGTGGCCGAGGCTTTTTCGCCGCCGTCCCCCTCGTGGCGATGGGTCTGCTCGTCGTCGTGAGTCGACTCGTCCTTCATGGCGTAGCTCCTGATCTCCGGCACCGTCGATCCACACGATACCTTGCGCGGGGGCGCGATGCGAGAAGCGGCCGATTCAGCGGAGGGTTCCCGGCGTCTGCCCGCGGCGATATTCTCCGTTGCGGCAGGAATCGTTCCACCATTTCGCCAGGGAGAATCGCCCCATGCTCCGCGTCCGTTTCGCGCTCGTCGCCGTGCTGCTCACCGTCTCCCCCGCCGCCTGGGGCGACGTATCACTCAACAACATGTTCGGCGATCACATGGTCCTGCAGCAGGGCATCAAAAACAAAGTCTGGGGCAAGGCCGATCCGGGCGAGCCGGTGACAGTCACCTTCGCCGGGCAGACGAAGACGGCGACCACCGCCGCCGACGGATCGTGGGTCGTGTTCCTCGATCCCGTGCAGGAGTACGGCGGCCCGCACACGCTCGCGGTCAAGGGTAAGAACAGCGTGACCTTCAACGACGTGCTTGTCGGCGAGGTCTGGGTCTGTTCGGGCCAGTCCAACATGCAGTGGGGCGTGAACCAGGCCAACGATCCCGATCTCGAAGAGGCTGCTGCGACGTTTCCGAACATCCGCTTCGTGTCGGTGCCGCAGGTGGGCACGCAGGACCCACAGTGGAACTTCAACGGAAAGTGGAAGGTGTGCTCGCCCGAAACGGTCGGTGACTTCTCCG
>Ga0209188_1002584_pt1 | contig 13204 bp, 14 predicted proteins | sample C_130625_EF_Meta_FD_187307 | JGI IMG/M metagenome (GOLD analysis project Ga0209188, IMG submission 187307) | Freshwater microbial communities from Lake Croche, Canada to study carbon cycling - C_130625_EF_MetaG (SPAdes) (version 2) | ecosystem: Environmental > Aquatic > Freshwater > Lake...
CTCCTGCGCTTGTCTCTGCTTCTGCTCCTGCCTCTGCGCCTGCTCCTGCCTCTGCTCCTACCTCTGCTCCTGCCTCTGCCTCTGCGCCCCCCACTATAATCGCCACGATTCCCCTAACGACGAATCATCGTGTTGCGAACGTAGGAGCAACAGCAGCAGCAGCAGCAGCAGCAGCAGCAGCAGCAGCAGCAGCAGCAGCAGCAGCAGGAACGCGTGGCTTTCGTCTCGAAACCTACCAAGATCCGATGGAAGACCTCGTAAATACTCTTCTATATACTACGACAACAACACAACCCCGCCGTAGTGATGCGAATCTCCTAACAACGATGCTTATGGGTCTCAACGGCGGATGGACAACTGCGCGTAACGCAAATAATGTATGGGCAGATGTTCCGGTTGTACCAACCGCGGCCCAAGTTGAAGCCGGTTCCGATGTCGTAGAACTCGTCGATGTTCCTGAAGAGGAAAAATGCGCAGTGTGCCAAGAACGCGGAACCGAGGGTCCGTGGAGACACCTACACTGCGATCACTATTTCCATCGCGACTGCGTGGATCGCTGGTTCTCTCGTAATGTACATTGTCCGGTATGCCGCGCGGATATCCGCGGCGAGGAAGTCGATTAGAATTTAGACTGCCGGTCATTTCATTCCGGCAGTCTTTCGCCAACGTGTCATATAAAATATCAGCAGTTTCACGAGGCTTCGCCTCGCAAAACCGCTCATTTAAATGCCCGTTGGTCTTAAGAAGCAACTGTTGGAAATAAAGAACGCAAACTCACTCCGCGAATCGTCTTGACTTCCAACGATTCCGCATCCGCTTTTTTCGCTATCGCGGTTCCACTGACTGCGATATTGGACAGAAGATATCCGCGGGCGCCCGGAATAATTAAATCGAGGAATTTTCCGTTATCGTATCCGATACAGAGAAAGGTGATAGTGGTCGAACCGCTTCCAACCGATTCCTCTCCATCCGTATCTTTCCGAACTACGCGTCCGGTCGCAATCAATCCGCAAAATTCTACATTGTATTCTTGCTCGGTCGTAAGAACTTTTTGGACACGCTTGAGTTTGCTTTGTAGGACGGGAGTCACGCGAAGATAACAGCCTGGAAAGAAATCTTCGGCACACCAATATCCACGGCATTTCATATCGCTAAACATTTGCGCAGGATCGTAGTCTCGCATCAGAATAAGCTGTTCGCCTTTCGTCGAGCAGACTTTGGGTTCCCCGGTTTTTGTCGTTCCAAGACGATACGGTGGTTCGCCTCGCGTCAGACATAAACCGGCTTTTCGCGCTTCCCGCCAATGGACCCATCGCCGATAATCGCTATTACAATGATTGAGCGTAGCAACCCAGAATGCGTGCGAATTATGAACTTTTTCGTAGGCAAGCGCCCATACGAGTTGCGCATAACTCAAGGCGTGCGATTTACAGAAACTGTAGTGTTGGAGTTGATTCAAATCGTCTATCATCCGCGATAGAATTTCTTCCGGAACTTTTTGTACGCGACAGAGATCGCGAAACTGAAGACAGTCCGCGATACGTTGTTTAGAGAAGGCTTTACGATATTTATCGGCAAACGCGTCGAGAGTTTCCGGTGGAAAGGAGGATGCTTTTCCGTACGAGAACGCCGCCCGAATACGCGTGAGCGCATCATCATCATAGACAATCGGACGATTGATATCCTCGTAGAGACGACCGGTGCGAACTCCGAGTAGATAGGCTGTTTTTCTTCCACCCGCGGCCGCCGCGGGACGGATGAGCGCGAGCGCTATCGCAATATCGTCAATCGTCGTAGGCATTAGCTGTTTGTAAATATGGCGACATCCCCGAGATTCGCCAAACGTGATGCCAATAGTATCACCGGTCGAGAAGAGACGGGCGACGGCATCGTCACGTGCCGGATAATCGTACAGCGTACGTGTTCCACCCGATGATTCCCGCCACTGCGCTAGACCGCGATTACTTAGTAAATCAATCTTAATAAACCCAGCGTCTTCCGTTTGATCTTTATTGAGAGTCAATTGCGGTAGAATACCGTCAGATTTTAGAATAAGATCTTTCGGTACGGCGCCTTCACGGTCAAATATGACGATACCTCCACAGTGAAGACTTTCTGTGCGCAATGTTCCGATTTTCTCTTGGATATCGTGACGGATCTTACCGGCGATTTCGGGATTCGTCACGAGAGTTTCGAGCGGAATATGTTTCCTATAGGTTACTTTCGGAGCGTGCTTACGAATCGCCTCCTGTAACGCAGATTTGTACTGATACAAAACGTGATTGCTGATTCGCGCGACCATACCGGGCCACTGAGCACCGATAGCCGCATACAACTCGTCGCGACGATTGTAGGGAACGTCGATATCGATATCGGGCATATCGGTACGTCCGTGATTCATAAATCGGGCTAAATCCATATCATATTGGATGGGATCTGTATGACTGATACCCATCAAATAACAAACGAGGGATGACCCAGCGCTTCCCCGTATAATATGAGGAATCTGTAGTTTCCGACATAGTTCAATGATCACTTGTACTTGGAGAAATACGCGCGTGAATCCGTTACGATCAATGAGCGCAAATTCCTGTTGTACGCGTGTTGTATAGCGTTCTTCCGATGGTATCGGACGCCGAAATACCGGAGTAAGAATTTCCGATGACATTTGAGATTCTCGTATCATAACGTATGTGGTATCATTTTTTATACCGGCGCTGAAAATTTGAAGCCGCATTGTGGCAACTCCAATCAGTTTCAAAAATGCATACGTTCCATAATGGTTCGGTCTTACGAGTTTGTACAGCGAAGGAACTCGTTAAAATTCCTATCTGGAATGGCAATCGAACGCTTGATAAGGAACATGCAAATCGTATTCGTGATGCTGTAGGAAGCGCAGTGACACAGTTAGACTCAGGATATCATATTATTACTTACAATGAGCCTGATACGACCGGAACTCCTGTACGACAATCGTATATTATTGATGGACAGCATCGCGCGCACGTATTGCGCGAACATTTCTTGAGTGGTATGTGCGAACCAGATTTCCCCGTAGTTGTTACAGAGAAATCAGTAGAATCTGAAGCAGATGCGATTGAATATTTCAATGCTATCAATAATGTAAAACCGCAACGATGGCGAACGGATCCCGCAATTCTGGCGAATCAGTACATTGCCGAATTAGAGAGAACATTTAACGGAAAAACGAAGTTCATTCGTCCGAATACCGTTCGACCGTATCTATCCGTTGAAAAACTACGCGATGTACTAAAAGAGAATATTACGAATTTAGCGCAAGAACCCGCGGCGATTCGGGCGTTCTGTCAGCGCGTCTTGGCAAAGAATCAGCAAATGCTAGCACAATCCGATATGCTTCTCCTTAGCGGACATAAAGATTCGAGATATTACGAGCGCGCGAGTGAAGTCAAATTTATGCTGGCGGTCGATCCGAAACTACCTTGGGTCGCAGAACTCGCGCGCTGAAAATTTGAAGCACTGGCCGTCCACAAGTGCGCACGTACAATGGATTTCTCGAATCAAACTATCGGGAGCATCGACTTCAGTCCGACGATACAGGCAAGAAATATTACGCTCGTGTTGGAAGAGCAGGAACTCGCAACGGCTACGTGGAACCAAATGGAGCGCTTCTTCCGTGTATGGTGCGAAGAGTCAAAGAGTTACGCTCCGAATCTAACTGCGCTGACGATTGTACTACGTCCATCCGTCAGTGCGAATAATGAGATTACGATGTTGGGGATTCAGAAATTTCTGACGCATTTCCAGGCGGTTCGTTGCGTTCTGCCTACGAATGTGTATCTCGATAACTGGAGCGATACGAAAAACTATACGCGGGTTGAATATATGAACGCGCCTACACGGCTAGTCTAAGAACGACGCGTCTGTTTTCTGTTTTTTCGCGGCGAGCGTCGCGTCTGTTTTCTGTTTTTTCGCGACGAGCGACGCGTTTTACGCTTACCACCCATGACCGCGCAAGAAGCAGACGCAGGCTCTTCCGACGCTTTTATTTTCTTCTCATTTTCTGCCGCCGCCTTTGCTCGTTCTTCTTGCGCTTTTCGGGACGCTTCGACTCGTTGGGCTTCCAATTTTGCCAAGTTTGCTGCTATTATTTCTTCAGCAGATCTAGAATCGGGAGGAGGAACCCTAACCCATTTTCCTTTTACAAGCGTAAGAGTTCCTTTACCAGACATTTCTACATTAAGACGACAAAATCATTCAATCTACATGCGCGTGGTCAGCCGTCGGAACTCCACGTAACGCATCGCAAATGGGCTTACATGAGACAAATCCTTCCGCCCAGAGATAGCACGCAATCGGTCGCTTGAAGAAGTTATCAAAAATTCTGGGATTGACTAGTAATGAATCAACTGCCATTATAACCATCTGACTTATAGATTCCACAGTTACGGCTCCGCCCGTCATGAACGAGGGAATAATCGGAAATAAAAACCGACGGAGATATTCAACGCTGAGTTCTTTTAACGCATCTTTGCTTCGTACAAGGGAGGGTAGGTGATTCCAAAAGAACCACCGTATTGGATCGGCGAGCGAATTTTCAAATTCGGGTTTCGCTATGACTTCCGTCGCAATATCCATTAAAGATTTCATAGGACTTTCGGCGTAAATGAGTAACGATTGCTCGACAAAGACATACACCATGACTGCGTAGAATACGATTTTACAGCACGCAAAAAAACGTTCGCACGCTGTATCGTGAGGTCCGATAGCGGATTTTAAAATAAAGGATAAAAAGTCAGTAAGACGATTACCTCCGTGTTGGGGCGTAACGAGTAAAAACTCTTTATTCGGAGAAATCTGGCGATAATTGGTCGCTTTTCGTTTTGTATGTGTAGTTCTGTAATGTTTCGTAAAATCGGTATCGACCAATTTTACAAATCCGAAAAACTCATCGGCGGTAGGAATCGCAAATTCCGGGTGTGCTTTCTGATATTCAGTTCCTTTGAGCTGAAAGAGTAAATTGATTGCGCGTTTTAAAACGTGATTCTTTTCAGATCCTCCGTACCGTCGGCGACGAGTCGAAACTTTTTTCAAACTTGGCATAGGATACTGTTTCCTATTTATGTACTATATTTGACGGGTCTAGGCCCTCCTTCCAGCCAACGACAATTGTAATATTTGCCTGGATACGCGTATCCGGCGATAATTTATTGCCGGACATATCCCAAACGTAACGAAATTCCGTGCCGGGTGAGCGCCAGGTATTGTAACGTTTCATAATGGAGGCAAACGTTTCACCGGGATACGCAGTACAAAAAATAGGACCGTGATCTGAAAAATCTTCGATTCCATTTCCGTCATATTTCATTAACGTGACAATGTATGAATTCGTACCGCATAGCCAGTTCATGTATCTTATCGTTCTCGTGGGATTTTAAATACTCTGGCAGTATGCGTTCTACATAATCGGCGAGGAACTCCAGAATATAGTCATAATTAACGAGAAGTGTATAGAAGATAGACATACCTACGATGAAGGCTGTCATAAACGTCTGACAAAATTCGTTTCGAAAGTCGTTCATAAATTCAGTAGGCTGACGCAAGTACATCTTAAACAATCCTTGAAATATACACGCACGTTCATTTTTTGATGAGGAATGACGCCATCGAGTGCTGTCCCTTCGCAGTCATCGTCGCAGGATCGGTCGAGGCACTGCGTAGCATCGAACCGAAGAGCAATTTTTCCGCGAGGGCTTCGCGCGCCGCTACCGGATCGCGGGCTTTTGTACAGTTTTCTATATCGGATCGTACGATTCCTGGAATATGCTCGAGAGCCAATCCAAAGACCTGCGCAATCGGTTTCGCGATTTGATTCGTAATGTAGAACGAATAATCGGGCGTAAGTTTATGTTCGCGAATATAGGACGGCGTTTCGATACGGTCGCCCTGGAGTTTTACTTCTCCCTTCACCTGGATATATACAAACGGTATGCGATCCGAGGTCGATGGCTTATTGCCTGGATCGCGTTCTCCGATTCGGTCGGCGAGTACTTTATGCGCGATTCGGGTTGGATCGGCATATTCGGCACGTAGAGATTTCGTAATTGTCAATTTCGTGAGCGGGAATTTTCCGGCGAGCAAATCGCGACAGGCCGACTGGACAAAGGCAAACGCCTCGCGAACACCCTTTCTCTTATCAGCGTGCGTTGGATTCAGAATACGGTCAATCGCACCACCATAGACATATTTTACAATCGGCGCGTTATCTCGTCGTTTCATCACAATACCCATGCTTTTACGATGGAAATCGCCATCTTCCAAGCCATCTTCAGACATATCGCCGACGTAGCGCTTTTTCGAGAGCAGACAAAACGACCGGAAGATTTTATCAAACTCAAAGTCGTGAGGCGCTTTGAGACACGAGCTTACGAGTTTCCCAGACTCGACCGTCAAATCTTTCGCGGCGACGAGCGCCGCGTGACCCGTCAGAGGCGTACCGGTCGCCGGATCCTTCGGACGAAAGCGTAGAAAGATCGAGTCAGTATCACCATAGACGCATTCAAGATCGCAACGCGGATCCTTACCACCACTATAGACGGCTTCCATCACGGCTTTGGCGTACATAAGTTGCTTACGACCGTAGCCCGTCGTCGACGCAGCCAACACTTGCCGACGAATCTTGAACGTCGCCGAGCCAAGTTGTCCGTACAGAGAATTCGCTGTCAGTTTGTACGCAAGTTGTTGCGCATCGAGCAAGGCTTTTCGAAACTCGTCGGATTCCTTTTCAGCGAGCTTACGCGTCTTTTTACGATTGGCGAGCAACATTTCTAGAATACGCGGAATGGTACCCTGGGGCTGTTGGATGTAGCGGGCGATACGGCGACCGTCGCGAATCTTCGTCGGATTTTTACGCGTATCGGTTGGATCGGGACGAAGAATATCAAACTCGATATCAACGTACTTCGCATCCGGTAGGTTGTCATACCGGTCCGAGCCCTCGCGAATACAGAGAAACGTACCGTCGTTATCGAAGTCTTTCACCCAGATGAGAGTATCGTGGGAGATGTTTTCCGAGATGATGGATGACGGATACAGAGAGGAGAAATCGTTGGCAGTTACAGGATCGTCGATGTAAATATCGGTATGAGGATCGAGAACAATCGCTCCCTCATAGGAATCCTCGACAGGCTCGTCGTCACTACCGGTCTCTTTGATTTCCGTTGCCTCCTCGCGGGGAGCCGAATACATGACTTCGATGAGTTGATCGGCGATTCGGCATTCCTTGAAGATAAGCGATTCAATCTTGATACCCTGTCCGCGCAGAAAGATGTACGATACAGGTACCGAACAAACATTGGCCATCGCGACCGAATTGTTGAGGACTTCTAGTTTTGTAAAGAGTTCCATCACGAGATCGCAATCTTGTAGGCAGTATTTTGCGATAACGGCGCGGTCCCGCGCAGAGCCGCGATGTAGGCGGAAGATATCCTGAGGCGAGACATCGTCCTTGACTTGCGCCCACCGTACGGGCGCCAAACCGTGCTCTGCGAGTACAGTTGTACCGTGTTCGATACGTACGGATAACGCCTTCGGTTCGATACCGACTACGAGACACCGATCGACGACGCGGTCGTTTTCTACGTCCATCAGTGTGATATACCGACCGACGACAATACCTTTCGTCGATTTCGTCTTAAATTGCCATACGTCATCGGCCTTCGCGACGAGTGGTCCCTGGATGGATCCGCTCATAAAGGTCGCCGATACGTTATCTAGCGAATAGGAATCGAGATTGTGATTCCGGCGTACATAGGGTAGTAGATCGATCTGTAGGCGACCAGGAGAACTTAGAAACCACATTGTATTGTCGCCCATTGCCGAGGAAGATAGAAACTTTTCCTCGAGTCGTGGCGGACGCGAATACAGACACGAGAGCGGAGCGAGCGCTTTGATGACCGTATCTTTCGGAACCGTCTCTTCCAACCGATCATACACATATTTACTATCAAAGCCAAAGATGTTGTAGCCGATCATGACGTCCGGCTGTATTTTACCGATCCAGTAGAACCACGCGCGAAGTAGCAATCCTTCGTCGCGGAAAGCGTACGCCTCAATCGGTACATCGGCTCCAGGCGGCTTAATGGATGCCTTCTCCACTACATCGCCTTCCGCCGGTCCCAGAACCCAGATATGCTTACTGACGGCTACACCGCGCTTGTAGAGCACAGTACCAATCTGAATAATTTCGTCGCCGGCAATCTGCGGCAATCCTGCCGTCAAAAGCGTATCTAGATTGGTCATAGCGGTTTCCCGAGTCGTTTTTGTCGCGAGACGGAGCGCGTGTAATGCTTCCTGTACTCGCGATTCCATTTGCTTCCCTACGAGCATGAGACGAAGCGTCTCGCCGAGGACAGTTGGCATATGTTTGAGATAAATGGGAGAAATTCGGCTCTTCTTACGATTCATCGCGGCGGCGAGCATATCGCACAACTCGACGACCGTATCGGGTATGTATCGTTCGTACATATCGCGCACAACCTTACGATACGTTTTCTTCGCCAGAGGAAAGTCGCCGTGACTCGATGTACATTCGATATCCCACGACGCGACCAGATAGGGTGCCATACCGGCATCTTCGCCCGCGGCGACATCCATCCAATCGGCTTTTGCGCAAATAGTCGTTTTCGCATCGCCCTTCTCGTTGATTTCCCAACTCTCCGCGGGAATACGAATCCATCCCGCCGGTGAAATATTCCGAATATGAAAGAAGCGCAGAACTGGATCAATATTTGCTTCATAGACTTTGAGCGCGATCCGCGTTCCATCGGCCGACAGTACGGCTACATCATCGCCACGTACCGATGTTTGAAGTACAGGGATTGCCGCGGGTCCAAAGAGAGATACGACCTCGTATTCCTTCGGTTCGCAGGATTTCGTAAGCAGTCGGTCCTTAAGAGCGCGCCAAATGAATAGCGAAGGAACCGTAATCTTGAGGAACACGCCCATTTCTCCGCCATTGTAGTCAAAGAGAGTTTTATGGCTCTCTAAAGTCATTTTGAGTAACGCGTGACTGGATAATTTCACTCCGTTACAGATCCAGTCTTTGAAATTCTCAATCGCGCCTAGCTTATTCGCAAGAACCTTCGGTATGCGAACATAAAAGAACGGACAGAAGTTTTCAATCTGGAGAGTAATGGAACGACCTATCGAATCGGTGCCGAATATCTCAATCTGAAAGCGCTTATTATCGCCTTCCGATGTCTTTTTATAGGAAGTTCGCTCCGTATCGGAATCGTAGTCTTCTACGTCGAATTCGCGAGCGAGATAAATATCTCGGCTGAGAATATCCTTACACTGGAAGTATAAATCATTAGTTTCAGGGTTCATAGGAGGTGCCATACATTCATTACGCGATTCGCATATCAATTTTTTGCCCCCTATATAAATAATTTAATGACATTATTATCCTATGCGAATAACTTTAAAAAATGCTATATTGATTGTCCATTTCCAGGGTGATAAAGAGCATATGAACGCTCTGCTCAATCCAATTTCCAACCAGTACGAAGGAGTCTTGGAGCACCGCGAAGGACATAATTTTCCTTCCGTCCATATTCCGAAAGAACATTTCCTTGCGAAGTACAAGCATATGTGCGAATATGTCATCGGATGCTATAATACGAAGAGTATCGCGCACGAATTACTACACGCTAAATTCTATATGGATATATCGTACCGAGAGCAAATATTGTTGGAATGGCAGGATTTAGAGAGCGCTCATCGGAATATCATAACAACATTCTTGAAAAAATTAGGATATTCCGAAAAGGTTTTAATTGATGAATATCAGGCCTATAGATATACGGAAGCGCCGAACTTTTTTGGAATTAGGCTGTCAAACACCGTATCCGAGTCAAATCGTGCCATACGACATTAATTTCCGATTCAATGGGTACTCGCTCTTTTACAAACCGCATATGAAATTTGGGAATCAAGACAATCGATTGGTAGAATTCTGTAATATTGGAAATAGCATATCCGCATTTACAAAATGCGTTTGCGATCGCCATGAGGTATTCACTATGATATTGCGGATCAAGATATTGGAAATTCACACGAATCTCGACCTCCTTCTCGTTATCAGTCGGCCAGATAGTCGCGATAATTCGCTGCGGTTTCATTTTACTCTTATTCTTACTATAGAAAATAAATTCAATTTTTTGTGAAAAAAATTGAACCAAGTGGAGAGTATTGGAGCACGTTCAATGACTGACGATTATCCTTTTACGTCGTGGAACGACTATTTTCGTGCGCTAAGTCTCTATCTAAATACATGTGATTACAATATCAAGTACGCCGAGTACGCAAAATTTCATAATCGTGTAGGAACCGACCATGAAATTATTGATTCGTTATTGCGTTCTGCGCAAAATGCGGAAAATGCACAGAAGGGACTGGATGGATTTATGAATACGGTGCGTGATGCGCGTTATACGAAAGATATGATTCATCTCATTGAGTATCTACAACAATTCATTCGCGCAGGAGCAGTTCCAGATATTGATATCGTATTTCGAGCCAAATACGAAGGTCATAGACTCGAGGACGAGATTTGTACGTATCGTTCTCGAGGATATCTAATGGATGCGCTCGCGATTGCGTACCCAGGTATCAATGTAAATACATACATACAGTGGCATTGTATTACATCTACAGATTGCGCAGACTATGAGCAAGAACGGTTACTTGCGCTGAAAAAGGAAAGTGTATATTTGAGCGCATTCTAGTGCCGACGATTGCGCCGCGTGGACGCACGACGACTCGAGCGCTTCGGTGATTTGAAGGACTTCGATTTTGGTAGCATACTGTGACCGAATAAGAGCAGCGCAGCGGGACCGGCTTTTTGTACGGCACCCATCAACGAACCGAGTACCGATTCGGCGAATCCACCCGTTTGTCCCGTAAGTTGATTTTTCGCTAGAATATCACTGTTGCTTACAATACCGGCCTGTACTCCGGGCGCGCCGCTATCGGCGGGAGGCGGAGGCAAACTCAACTGTTCCTTCATTTCCGACATATCGCGCATAAATGGTACGGCATTGGTCGTTTCTTTCGAACCTGGAACTTTGTATTCCTCAATATCTCCCGTAGGTGTCACCTTGATGACACTCGGATATCCCTGGATTTTCGCATTCGCGATGCTTGGTATTTTCGGTAGCATATCTTCGCGCACACTCACTATATTCGCAGTACGTCCCGGTGTTTTCTCGAGTTCTTTCCAGGAAGGTTTGTAGTTTTGACAATGACCGCACCAGTCGGCATAGACGAGTACGAACGTAAGCGGACCCTCGTGAATGAGAGCCTCGACCTTTGTAATTTTCGCATCATTATCTACCGTGAGCGGCGGAGTGGTCACAAACCGACCGTGCGCATTACGACCACGAGGCATCTTCTATAAAGACGAGTGATAAAGTTTTTGGCGAACACTATTTCATTTTGAATAAGTAAGAGGAATGCATAAATTCGTGTATCTTTCCATTGCGCTTTTTCTCGTGATGGTCGCATCCATGATATTCCACCGGAATTTGGGTGAATCCTTTGAGAATGTACCAAGTATTGAGGTAGCGAACGCGTGTCCAACGGAGGCGATCCGAGGTCCCGATGGTAGCATTCGCGTCAATCCTGGCAATCGTACTTTCAAAACCTTATCCGACTACGTTGGATATTTATCGGGACTGTACGCGAAAGGTTCGATGTGTATTCCTCCGAAAGTGATGCCCAATCGGTCTCCGATCGATGGTCTTCTAGGCGGACTCGGAAACGGAGCGCAACCACCAGAAACGGTCGCGCTCGAAGGAACGACGCGGAACGTGATGGATTCAACGATCGATGAGCAAACGTCGGCACGTACGCCCGTGAATAAATTAGACGATTACGAATACACGCGCGTCTATGAGACGGAACGCGGAGGACGTAATACTTTATCCAAGGCGAGCAAGAATGAACTACTGGAAAATCGTATTTTAGATTGGGCGGCTCTGCCGTTTAATTCGGAGGAGAGAGCGCGAAATGAAGACGAGTTTATTGCCGGTCGTATGCGCGATGGATTCCAAGAACCGAAATCGGGTATATTTTTCCACAATGTCGAAGGAAAGACACTAGAGCCTCCGGATGTAGATGCGAAAAAGGCGCGCGAACAAAAAATCCTCTCGTCGTACCAACCTACCGATATCAGCAAACACGTTATGGATAGTCAGACAGAAGTCGTCGCGAATATCGTGAATAAGATGTACGCGGAGGATAAGTCGTGGGAACCGGTCGTCACCCAAGTCGGCGAAAATCAGTGGGAGGTCACCGAATTACGTCCGAAGCCTCGCAAGGAACGATTTGCCCAGGAGGCAACTCAGGAACTCTCGATGATGGAAGCGAAGGAACTCGTCGTTCCGCCACCTGTAGTCGATATCGACGACCGTATTCGCGGCGATCCGTACTTCGATAAATCGGGAGTCGGCGATCGGGATAACAATCGTCTGTGGAATTACAAAGAATTCAATAAATGGACGCCAGGACTGGAGCGAATGTTTGCTCCGACGGCCGATAATAAGGCGTGGTATTAGTCGCACGGCACGGAGTGAATCTTTGGCTGCGACTGCGACTGCGACTGCGACTGCGACTGCGACTGCAACTGCCTTTGAAGCATAGTCGTCAGATGCTCCGACTTCATCTTTGTATTCTCGTCGTAGGATACAATCACTTTTAGACCGTTATGTAAATAGAATGTATGATTGTACATATCGGTGATTGTCGCCAGGATTAAATCATAAAGAATAAAGTATTCTTCGTGTTTTCCGTCTTCGAATATGCGCATACCTTTCGCATGAAATTCAACATAAGGGTTGAGAATACGAATAGACATTGTACTCTGTGTGCTTCTACACACGCAACATTTCATTTTTTCTTCAAAACGATGTTTTGAAGAAATAAGAATTCCTATATATTTGGTCCGCAAAGATGCGGAAATGACGAAATAAGCCTAGCTCAGTCGGAAGTCCATAGGTAGGTTGGTAAGGCTTTCTATGAATGGTACAACCCGAGACTAGGATGCTATTTTTTTTGAACATACAGGAAAACCTTCCACCTACCCACTCTAATCCGGAGAGAATAATCGCGGTTCGTTCTCCCTATTTATTTCCCATAGTAAAGAAATCGGCGATGCCTATCCGCG
>Ga0209188_1002586_pt1 | contig 13203 bp, 21 predicted proteins | sample C_130625_EF_Meta_FD_187307 | JGI IMG/M metagenome (GOLD analysis project Ga0209188, IMG submission 187307) | Freshwater microbial communities from Lake Croche, Canada to study carbon cycling - C_130625_EF_MetaG (SPAdes) (version 2) | ecosystem: Environmental > Aquatic > Freshwater > Lake...
GCGGTTGGTTTGGTTGTTTGTGCAAAAGCATCGGATGCTACGTTGACTGTGACGTTGCCCACGGCGACTTTGCTTGACGCAGCTATTCCAAGTGCAAAAGTTGGTTCAGCTTTTAGCTTGACGATTTGCAACAACAACAATACCGGCGCATCGTCTACCGTCCCTGTTACCACAGGAACTGGTATTACGATCTTTGGCTCTGTTACTGTCCCACGTTTTGGTGCGTATACGTACCGTTTTGTGAAGACCGGCGACGCAGCTTATTCGGCATTTTTGATGTAAACCTAATGGGGGCTTCAGCCCCTATTTTTTAAGGAACCAATATGTCTAACTCACAATCGGTAGGTGTTGCGTATAGCGACCCCGAATTTACTACCTGTTACGCAAGCCAAGAAATTGGTTACAGCGCAGCAGCCCAAGGTGCTGTGACTCAAGCCACAAGCAAATCTACAGGCGTGACGCTGAATAACAGCGTTGGCCGCATCACAATGAACAATGCAGCGTTGGCCGGAGCCACCGCCGTGTCGTTTGTTTTGACTAACAGCTTAATCTCCATCAATGACACAATCATTGTGTGCGTTTCTAGCAATACCACTGGTAGCGCGGCTGGTGCTTACACCACTTACGTTTCCTATCTGGCTGCTGGTTCTGCGCTGATTACGCTGCGAAACTTGACTGCTGCAACTTCATACTCTGAAGCTGTCATCATCAACTACGCCATCATTCACGGCGCAAGCTAAATTAAATGGGGGCTAATCACCCCCATTTTTAAGTATGAACATTGTCATGACCCACCCCATCCACGGCGCTAAAGTTGCCACGATGGAAGCTGAAGCCGAAGCGGATGAAAAAAATGGCTGGGTGCGCTACAATTCGGATACGCCTTCGGAGTCTGAAGAAGCGGTCAACACACTTGTTGTAAAGCGCAAATACACCCGTAAGGTGGAAACTGAAGGAGTCTGAGCATGACCACGTACACCGCTGGCGAACAAATCAATCGGGCACTTAGGCTGCTCGGCGTGCTTGCCGAAGGTGAAACACCGTCTGCTGCTACTTCTCAAGATGCCTTGATGGCGCTCAATCAAATGATTGACAGTTGGAACACTGAGCGATTGGCTGTCTTCTCCACCCAAGATCAAGTATTCACATGGCCGTCTGGCCTGATTAGCCGCACGCTTGGCCCGTCGGGTGACTTTGTGGGCAACCGCCCCATTTTGCTTGACGACGCCACATACTTTGTAGCGCCCAACGGCGTGTCGTATGGCATTAAGTTTATTAACCAGCAGCAGTATGATGGCATCGCGGTTAAGACAGTAACGTCTACATACCCGCAAGTGATGTTCACCAACATGTCGTTCCCCGACATTGAAATGTTCATCTACCCCCGCCCAACTCAAGACATGGTGTGGCACTTCATCTCGGTTGAGGAATTAGACAAACCCGCTGATCTGTCCACGGTTTTGTACTACCCACCAGGTTACCTGCGTGCGTTTACGTACAACTTGGCAATGGAGTTTGCGCCTGAGTTTGGCGTTGAGCCAAGCCCACAAGTGCAGCGCATTGCTATGACCAGCAAGCGCGATTTGAAGCGCATTAACAACCCTGACGATGTGATGGCGATGCCGTACTCTATGATAGCTACGCGCCAGCGCTTTAACGTCTACGCCGGTAACTACTGATGAAGTCGCCCATTCTCGGTTCGGCCTACGTTGCCCGGTCTGTCAATGCGGCAGACAACCGGATGATCAACATTTTCCCCGAGATTATTCCCGAGGGCGGTACAGAGCCTGCGTTCCTAAATCGCGCACCAGGCTTAAACTTTCTTCAGACAGTGGGCACTGGCCCTATCCGTGCATTGTGGGCGCACCAGACCAACGGCAGTGACTTCTACGTTGTGTCTGGCACTGAGGTCTATAAACTGACCGGCTTGACATCTACGCCAGTTAAGTTGGGCGACGTGTCGGGCACTGGCCCTGTGTCCATTGCTGATAACGGCGCGGTTATTTTCTTTGCTTGCAACGGCCCCAGCTACACGTACTACGAGCCAACGGGCGAGTTTAACCAAATCACAGACGCCAACTTCCCCGGCGCTGTAACGGTGTCCTACATTGACAATCTGTTTGTATTTAACGAGCCTAACAGCCAACGCATTTGGAGCGTGGATACGGTCAATCCAGCCAATGGTGACTACATCTACCCTCTGGTGTTTAACGCTCTTGACTTTGCGTCTGCTGACGGCTCTCCTGACGGAGTTGTGGCCATTAACGTGGACCATCGCCAGATGTGGGTGTTTGGCACTGACTCAACCGAAGTCTGGTACAACGCCGGTCTGGCCAACTTCCCGCTGACCAACATCCAAGGCGCGTTTAACGAAATTGGTTGTGTGGCATCGTTTTCTGTGGCCAAGCTGGACAACACTTTGTTCTGGCTGGGCACAGACGCCCGTGGCCAAGGCATTGTTTACCGGGCGCAAGGATACAGCGCAGCTCGCGTGTCTACGCACGCAATTGAGTACGCTATCGCACAGTACGGCAACATCTCAGACGCTTTGGCCTATACGTACCAAGAAGAAGGCCACTCTTTTTACGTGCTGACTTTCCCATCGGCAAACGCCACTTGGGTCTACGATGTGGCTACGCAAGCTTGGCATGAGCGTGCTGGATTTGTAAACGGCGCGTTTACCCGCCACCGCAGTAACTGCCAGTGCAACTTTGGCGGCAACATCATTGTTGGCGACTTTGAGAACGGCAATATCTATACGTTTGATTTGGCGGTTTACGCAGACAATGGCCAACCACAAAAGTGGTTGCGCTCTTGGCGTGCGCTGCCCACCGGCACAAACAATCTCAAGCGCACGGCACAGCACACGTTGCAACTTGAATGCGAGTCCGGTACGGGCTTAAATGATGGCCAAGGTAGTGACCCAGCCGTCATGCTGCGTTTCTCAGACGATGGGGGTCATACGTGGTCCAATGAGCATTGGTCTTACATGGGAAAGATTGGCCAATACTATAAGCGCGTCTTTTGGCGGCGTCTGGGTATGACGCTCAAGTTGCGCGACCGTGTGTATGAAATCTCGGGTACTGACCCCATCAAGATTGACATTATGGGCGCTGAAATTATTGCTTCACCAACGAACGCATAATGGCCGCAGCTAACAACCAAATCACCGCGCCCCGTGTTGACTTCTTAGATGAGCGCACTGGAAAAATATCGCGTGAGTGGTACATGTTTTTGTACAACCTGTACACAATTACAGGTTCTGGCTCTGGCATTACGGCAATTCAAAATGGCGGCACAGGTCTAAGCACGCTGCCAACTGACGGTCAATTATTGATTGGCGATACCGGCGCATATAGTTTGCATACGTTAACAGCCGGTCGGGGCATAGCAATTACAAATGGCCCCGGCGCAATATCAATTGCGGCTGTTTTTACAGCGCCGGTGACAAAAACTGCTGATTACACAATTGCGGATACCGACACTTGGATCATCAACAACAAGACCGGCTCGGCTATGACGTTGACGTTTCCAGCCGCCTCGGCTTGGATTGGCCGCTATATTACGGTCAAAAATATGCAAGCGCAGTTGGTCAATTCGGCTTCGGCCAACATTGTGCCAATTGACAGTACAACGGCTGGTACGGCCATCCTCTTGAATGTAGTTGGCAATTGGGCGACAATGGTGTCTGACGGCACTAATTGGGTAATCATGCAAGCTGCATCAAACAACAATTTGCTACTGGAGTAACTGATGCCTGTAATGTCCGCAGAATGGCAAGAACAAAATCAAGCCAACAAACGAAGCTGGTGCCTTGGCAACCAGCACGCTGTGGATTTTCTGAACTGTTTGTTTGATGCTGTGGAGCTTTGGGATGATCTGATTGACAAAGACGTTACTGTTAAAGACAGCCATGTCAACCGAGTGTTTACGTCAATGATGTTTTCGCTCCCATCAAACCCTTGGTTTATGGCAAACTACACCTATTACCAACCGTTAATCATGGCGTCCATTAATGGGTTTCATGACGCCAACGCGATGGCAAAAAGTGACAAGAAGCATTTGCGAAACCTTGCATTTCACATCCGCAACTTAGGGATTGAAATTCATATCGCTACTGCGTTTTTGCTTGGTGGATTTGAACACATGCGTAAAGTGTCTCCTGAAATTCGGGAGTTTTACGCTTTTGAAACTTTTGACGAATGGGAGCGCAGTCATGCCTGATCCAATAAGCGCCATTGGCGGTAGTGCCGTACTCGGCGCGTTTAGCTCTAAAAACGCAGCGGACACGCAAGCCGGTGCGGCTAACCGCGCATCTGATATTTCAAATGCGCAATACAACCAAACCCGCGCTGATCAAGCCCCGTTCCGAGAAGCGGGTCTTACAGCGCAAAATAGGTTGATGTCGCTCTTGGGCGTTGGTGGCGATCCTAATGCTGCTGGTTATGGCAAATACGGCCAAGATTTTAGTATGGCCGATTACCAAGCGGACCCAGGCTATCAGTTCCGATTGTCAGAAGGCCAACGTGCTTTGGCACACAGCGCAGGTGGTCGAGGTGGTTTGGTGTCTGGCACATCGCTTAAAGCAATGCAGGACTACGCACAAAACTCAGCCTCTGGCGAATACACCAACGCATTTAACCGTTATCAAGCCAACCGAAGTAACCAGATAGCCCCCCTTCAATCATTAATGGGTGCTGGCCAATCGTCAACTAACTTCCTTGGTCAAGCTGGCGCAAACAATGCTTCCACTATGGGTAACTACTTAACCGGTGGCGCTGCTGCGCAAGCTGCTGGGGGCATAGGAATGGCAAATGCCGTAAGTGGTGGTTTGGGTACATACATGAACTACAACCAAAACCAAGCGCAAAATTCTTTGCTGCAACAAGTGTTGCAAAACCGTAATAGCATTGGTTACGGATCGGGTTATTCAGGTGGCGGCCCAGATGGCTTTAACCCATAAGGAATGAATCATGGCAATTGATCCCAATATCGCACTTGGCTATAAGCCAATTCAACTTGAGCAACGTAACCCTTTTCAGGAATATGGTCAAATTGCACAAATTCAAAATGCTCAAAACCAAAACGCTTTGGCGCAGTATCAATTGAGTTCAGCCCAGCGTGCAGATGAGCAACAAAATAATTTGTACGCTGCTGCCAAACAACCAAATTTTAAATTAGATTTGCAAACTGCTATCCAGTACGGACCAGCAGGCATTGCCGCGCTTAAAACACAAAATGAGGCTGCCACCGCAGCTTTAACGCAAACTAAAACACAAGCTGAAATTGACGAAAAACAATTAAAACTTAGAGGCGACAAACTTAACTTTGCTTACAATTCGGTTGGGTCTGCACCAACACCAGAAGCAGCAGCGCAAAAAATTAAAGAAGGTTTAAAAGACGGGTTTCTTGATTTTAATACTGCGTCGGCCGAACTTAAACAAATTCAAGATTTGCGGACGCCTGAAGATTTCCAAAAATACAGAATTGACAAGTTGACGGGAATCTTGAAAGAAAAAGACAAAATTGAATTTATGCTGCCTAAAATTAAACAGCAAGAAATTGGTGGAAGCATTCTTGGCATTCAAGATAACCCAACAATGCCTGGTTATGGTTTGCCTATTGCTGGCATGGCAATTAAGAAAACAGCGACGCCAGGTGAGTTGATGGTTGACGCACGCGCTCGTCAGCGTTTAGATCAAGAGATGGCTACAGGCACTTTGACGCCGCAATCTTTGGATGTGGCGGCTAACGTTTATTTGCAGACTGGTCAGTTGCCACAAGGCATGGGCAAGTCTGCATCTGGCTTGCGTACACAAGTTATGAACCGCGCTACCGAATTGTCTACTGGCAAACCCGCAGCAGACGTAGCCGGTGGAATTGTTGAAGCCAAGCAAGACGTTGCCAGCCGAGGCAAAGCCGTCAAAGATTTCAGCACCGGCCAACAAGGAAAAATGGTTAACTCGTTTAATACTGCGATTGACCATTTGGACACAATGGGCAAATTGTCTGATGCACTGCAAAACGGCGACATTAAGGCATTTAACTCTTTAGGCAATACCATTGCAGCTCAAACCGGTTCGCCAGCGCCGACCAACTTTAATGCAGCACGCCAAATCGTAACAACTGAAGTTATTAAAGCCATCAATGCCAGTGGTGGTGGCGTAACTGAACGTCAAGAAGCCGAGCGTAATTTTGCATCAGCTAACAGTCCAGAGCAGTTAAAAGGTTTGATTAGCACTTATCAAAATCTATTGGGTGGCCAACTTAAAAGTTTGAGCTTACAGTACGAAAACACAACGGGCCGTAAAGATTTTGACAAAAAATTAACGCCCGCCGCGCAATCTGTGATGACCCGCGTTCGCGGCGAAACGCCTGCTGCCGCTAGCACTAACGTTGTTGTAACGCCAGACGGTCAATCGCATGTTTTTCCCACGCCCGCCGCAGCAGCGCAGTTTAAGAAAGCCGCAGGTCTTTAATGGATTACGCAGCCCTTGCCAAACAATACGGCGGGTCAACCGCTGCGCCAGCAATTGACTACGCGGCACTTGCCAAACAATTTGGTGGGGACACGGCGGCTGCCGCTGCGCCAATTGAATCTGGGGGCGGTATTCCCGGCCAACGCAAATCCGCAACGTTGACCGAACAAGCGCTTGCAACGCCAGTGGCACGGGCTGTGTTGGGTGTAGCCACACCTTTGGTCGGCGCAGTTCAATTTGGCGCAAACGTGGGCGACTACTTTAACGAAAAACTAGGTCAAAAACCAGTTGTCAGTAAAGCTATTTCTGATTGGTGGAACGAAGTTCAGGCAATGAAAGAGCGCGGCATGGCCGCTACGTCGCCAGAAGCTGAGTTTGGCGTCAAACCACGCGACGTTATTGGCACAGTTGCTGGCGTTGTGCCCGCGTTAATGCAGCCACAAAACGCCCTTACTAAAGGCCAACAAATTTTACAAGGCTTTAAACAGGGCGCGGTGGTTGGAACTATGCAACCAGGCACTGACCGTTTGTCCGACCAAGCTATAGGCGGTGCAGCCGGGGCTGTTTTAGGTGGCGCAGCGCCCGTGGCCCTGCCAGCCGTAGCTAAAGCAGCCGGATGGATTTGGGACGCTGTTGGCGGTCGGTTGGTTCAAGTTAAAGCTGGCAAAATCATGCGGGAGATTTCTGGCGACAACTTAGCCGCCATCCAATCGGCAAACGCTAAGGCTGCGCCGGGTTTGACGTCTGCGCAAGCCGTTCAAGAAGCAGGCATTACCGCACCAGTCTATCAAGCGGCAGCGCAGCGTACGCCTACGGCCAATATTGCGGCTTCTAAAGCCGCTAAAGAAGCTGAAGACGCATCTGCGCGGGCTGCACGAATTGAATCAATTACACCAAATATTGAAGCCGCCCGTATTGCCCGCGAAGCGGCTGCCGGTCCATTATATGAACAAGCACGAAAAGCTGCGGCTAAAGTTAGCCCTGAACTTCAAGATGTATTTGGACGATTGCCTAAAGGTACGTTAGAAAAAGCGGCGGATTTAGCCCGTATGGATGGACGGCCATTTATTTTAGGCGAAACCAAAGCCGCGCAAGAAGTGTCAACTGGCCTTCTTAATGCCGCAGGACAACCTATTACAAAAACAGCTCCTGCAACGACGGCCACAATTTCTGGCGAATCTTTGCACTACATTAAACGTGCGTTGTCGGATATTGCTAACGCATCGCCCGCTACAGGCATGGGTAAAGACACGCAAGCAGTAGCGCGCAATGTATTGACCGATTATTTAAAAGTTGTTGAAAGTAAAAACGTGCTTCCTATTTATGGGCAAGCACGACAAACTTTTGCGCAAGAATCTGCGCCCGTAAATCAAGCGCAAATTTTAAACAAAATGCTAGAAACACTTAAAGGTTCTGGCACAGCGGCTGAAAAGCCCGCACAATTTTTAAACGCGCTTGGACAAGGTGAATCTGCATTGCTTAAGCGTGCCGATCAAAACCCGCGTTTTGGTGGGATTAGTGAAGTTTTGACGCCCGAACAAATGGGCGCGGTCAATAAAGTTGCTGGCGAATTAAAACGAGAAGCCGACATGGCTATGCTGGCACGGCAAGGTGAAGAAGCCTTGGCTGGTATTCTGAGAGAACGCCCCACCACTGTACCTGGCATCAACATGGCTTCCGCTATTATTAACCGCGTCACAAGTATGTTGCGTGGCCGCGTATCAGATAGCACGCGCGAAACTGTGGCTAAAGGAATGCAAACCGGCAAAGGCGCTAACGAGTTGTTGGCAACGTTACCTGCTGCTGAACGTGACGCCGTGCTTATTGCGCTTGGCGAAATGAAAGTTTCTGGCGCTGCTGCTGGTTTGACTGGCGGCAATGCTTTAACGCCCTCTCGTAAAAATCAAAACGCATTGGCACAATAATGGAAACCCAACAACTTTTCAACATCGCCCTTGGCTTGGCTGCTTTCTTTGGTGGCTGGGTACTGAACAACATCACTCGCACTTTAGAGCGTTTGGATACAGACATACGGGCAATGCCAAGTACATACGTTTCTAAAGATGATTACCGCCGCGACATAGACGACATCAAAGAAATGCTGGGCAAGATTTTTGACAAACTTGATGCCAAAGTAGATAAATGATTGATCCCATCACAATCAGTGCTGCGTTTGCAATTGCCAAAAGCACTATTGCGGGAGTGCAAGAAGCCATCCAGATGGGCAAGGATTTGCAGGAGTGCTCTGGCGACTTGATTAAATTCTTTGAAATGCGTGATACCGTTGCAATTGCTGCGGCGCAAGATAACAAAAAAACTCGGTCGGATATGGGCCAAGCCCTTGACACCGTGATGCAGGCCAAGGCGCTCAGGGACGCTGAAAAAAAGCTCAAAGAACAACTGATCTACTCTGGGCAGGGCGACGTCTGGGAGTCCATTCAAGCTGAATACAATCAAATCCAAGCCAACCGGCGGCGTCAAGAGCGTGAAGCACAAGACGCTAAAAAGAAACGTAATGAAAAACTAGCGTCATTAATTGAAACTTTGTTTATTGGGTTTGCATCTTGCCTAGCGGCTGGTGCAGTCGGCTGGGGTACATTTGAATTTATTATTTACAAGATGAGGCTTTGACATGGATGAACTACTTTCTCTCCTCAAAAATGCTGCGCCTACTTTGGCTACCATTGTTGCCGGTCCTCTTGGTGGGGCTGCTGTTAGCGCTCTTGCTGGCAAATTTGGCGTTAGTGATAGCGTCGAGGCCGTAGCCAAAGCCATAGCGGGTGATCCCCAGGCCGCGCAAAAGCTGACTGAAATGGAATTGGAATACGCAAAGCTGGATGCGGCAGATCGTGACAGCGCCCGTAAGCGCGAGTCAGAAATCTCCACCAGCGCCACCGCTCCTTGGTACAGCAAAATGGTCACGCCTGCTTTGGCTTTGGGCATGTTTGCGCTTTGGGGTGCGGTCAACATCATGTTGCTCAACAGCGCGGTTCCTGACCCCATGCGCGAGATCGTCATCCGCATGCTTGGCTCACTTGATGCAGCCAACATGCTGATCCTGAGCTACTACTTCGGCAACTCACACAAGCACTGACATGAACCTTACAAACCATTTTACCTTTGAAGAGTTGACTCACACCGATCACCGTGAGTTTGACAACACACCCAATGAATCAGAAAAAGCAAACCTTCAGCGCTTGGCTGAGTTCTTGGAACTGGTCAAGACTACGCTGGGTGGCAAACCTATCATGGTCAACTCAGCGTTTCGCTCCAAGCAGGTCAATGATGCTGTGGGCAGCAAAGACACTTCTCAGCATCGTATCGGCTGCGCTGCTGACATTCGAGTTCCCGGTATGACCCCGGATGAGGTTGTCAAAGCCATCATTGCAAGTAATTTAGGCTATGACCAGATCATTCGTGAGTTTGACCGTTGGACGCACATCAGCATACCTAACGTAGCCGGTGCTGCCCCACGCAAAAGCAAACTCATTATTGACAAATTGGGTACACGCCTCTACGCATAAGTGTGCAGCCACATCGCCAGCAGCACAAACCACATCAGGCCCACGATGCCGGTAAACAGCCACCATAGAAAATTTATCATTTTTTTGGCCTTGGTGTGTTATCTGGGACTTCAACGCAAACGTACACGGCTGCGTATTGGCCACGTCTTGGTGTAGCCCAACGGTCAATGTATACGCCATATGCTTTGGGTATTGCTCTACGTACTGCGTGGGGTTCAGCGTCCATCTTTACAGCAATCTCATTGGCGGTCATGCCGTCTTCAGTGGCAAGAAGCAAGTCACGTATTTTGTTGTGTTTACTGGCGCTCACTCTTGCTCCTTGTTAAGTGCTTCCCATTCTTCATCTGTGATTAACGGGATGGGGCTTGTTTCTTTTGCTTTTTCCATTGCATAGCGCACAGCCATTTTGCGCACCTTGGATTCCATCTCAATCCGGTTGAACTCATCGTCTTCAGTATTCATGTGTTCTTCTCCTTGGTATATTCAATGCCGCACTTAGCACAGCGCCACTGCGGTTTGGTTTTGGTGTCGTCCACCCATTCGTGATTACAAGCCACAGGCTCTTGCTCTGGCTGTGCCAAGGCCATGCCACCAACAACATCAATCAGCCTTTTGATCTCAGCCACCAGCGCCGCTGTTGTTTCAACGTCTACCGGAACCACGGCTCCGGGGAATAGCCATTCTTCTCTCATGTGTTTTTTTCCTTTAAAACGTCGTTTGCATAAACCATTCCAGCAATAAAATATCTGTGGTCATACATTGGGTGAGGGCTATCAGGCATATCCGATTTCTCAAGCCCTACCCATGTGCGCTGTGGTGGGGTTGATGATTGCGCCTTAATCTGCTGTTCACGTTGCCAATCAATCTCTTTTTGCGGGTATTGCAAAGCCACAGGTTCTTGCTCTTGCTTTGGTTGTGGTGGGGCGGTGTAGAGGGGAACGGTGTACTCGCCTTCACAATCAGCGTGTGTTTCGGGAGATATGCAATCGTAGATTGCGCCAGCATCATTTCTAAAGCCCCACGCTACCGGCTCCTGCTCTGGCTGTGCTTTGCACTTGTCGCACTGGCAAACAACGTGCATTGGGCCTTCAATCTTTATTGTTTTAGTCATCAGTGTTTTCCTTTTTGACAATCATCGGAGCAAACGTCAATGCCTGAATAATCAAAGCGTTTTGTTGCACAATGGATTCGTTCATCTGAATAACGCGCATCAACATCTGGTTTGGTATTAACGCAGGTTGCTCTTGTTTTAGTTCAATCATCACTTGTTCCTTTCTTGGAGTAGGTATACGCAGGCCCATTCACCCATGCCAGCAAACTCTACTTCCCACGTTTTGCGCTCGGCAAGGGCAATAATTTCGGCAAAATTTTCAACGTTTTTTGGCAAACAAACCCAATCGTCATCTGTGTGTCCCAACCGTTCAAATCCCGCTTGCTTTGCAAGCTTCATAACTTCATCTTGTGTCATGCTTGTCCCCTTGCTCTTCTCAGGCTCATAGTCCAGCTCCAGCTCACGCGCATTTTCAGCTTTTATGTCCAAGGCAATCTGGCGTTTGCGCCATCCTGAATCTTGGTTCATTCTTTAATCTCCTTTACAAGTTTTCGATAAGCGTCCAGAGCAACGCGCAAATCATCTTGCAATTGCTCTATTTCTTTTTGTTGTGCCAACAATTTCTCGTTTGCTTCTTTGGCAAACTTTGCTAAATTTTTCTGCTCCCATGCTTGAAAGCTGGTCACGGTCTTTTCCCAATTTTTAAAAGTTCTACACGTTCACGGGCAACGCGCAAAGTGTTGTAACGCTGGTGGATACGCTCAAGCATGGATACACGCTTGTGTTGGGTGCGCTCCTCTTGCAACAAAACCAATAAATCGGCTTCGGTGTAATTGGGCAGTTCACTCTGAAATTTTCGCCATGTCAGCAATTTTTTTCTCCAAATCGGCAATTTGTGCCGTGATCTTGTTGTAGGCCCGTGATGCACTGTTGTGCGTGCGGGTGCGTATAGCCAGTTCCGATTGCGCGGCTCTTAGCTTGGCTTTAAGTTGGATAAGTTTTTTGTTCATGTTGGAAAGTTTATCACAAATAAATTATTTCTTCAACATCATTCCTGATGCCGTGCCTGGGTCAATCACTAACCATCCGTTTTCATGAGGCTCAATCAGCTTGGCTTCAATCAATTTATTGATGTATTTGGCGTCTTTGCCATCAATCAAATTGCGCCTTGAACCCGCAGCCTCTGACTTTGGAAAGATTGCTATGCCATTTGTCACGGCATATTCGCGCAGCACCGACTTTGTAAGATAGGGCGCGCCGCCTCGGTCTTCTGCGCCTGAAGTCCACCAAGCCTTTTCAAAATCAACGAACAAATCGTTGTCGTTTTTCTTTTTGTTTTCTGGCGCTTCGCCTTTGACCACTACTGCGCTGGTGACTTGCTCTCCGTCCTCGTCCAGCCAGCCGGGTATGGCCACCGATTCAAGCTCAACATAAACGGTGTAAGCCATCTCAGCGTCTTTGCTTTTGCGCTGGACAATCTCCATTGGCTTACCCGGTTTGCCTGGAACAATGCTGATCTCAATGTCCAAAGCGCCCCGCCATGCACTTGAGCCTCGGGCGCGGTGCTGGGCTTCCTCAGATACCCCCGTGTGATGCACCAAGATGACGGTGCAACCAAACTCTTGCATCAGTGCAGCGCAGGCGTCCAGCATGGTCTTAGCGTCTTGTGCGCTGTTCTCATCACCGGCCATGAACCGGTGAAGGGTGTCCACGGTGATAACACTTGGCTTGATTTTGAGCGCCCTGACCGCCTCCACAACTTTGAAATATCCTTCAGCGGTATTGAGGTCTAACCCCGACTTGCTGACCCACATATTGAGGCTGGTGACGCTGTTATGGTGCTTCCATGCGGCTATGCGGGAGCGCAGCCCGTGGTGGCCTTCGCCGGCCAAATACACCATGTTTCCAGCCCTAACTTTGTGGCCAAGCCAGTTTGGTTTTCCGCTTGCAATGTGTAGCATCCAATCCAAAGTGACAAATGTCTTGCCGCCACCGCTTGGGCCATGCACCATAACCAAGGCTTGGTCTTGAATCCAATGCTTTACAAGCCATGAAATAGGCGCTGGCTGCTCTGAAAAGCCATCGGCAGGGACTAGGTAGTCTGTGGCCACTTGGGGCTTTAAAAGCAGCGCCAGATCATGCCCCGCTT
>Ga0209188_1002591_pt1 | contig 13191 bp, 8 predicted proteins | sample C_130625_EF_Meta_FD_187307 | JGI IMG/M metagenome (GOLD analysis project Ga0209188, IMG submission 187307) | Freshwater microbial communities from Lake Croche, Canada to study carbon cycling - C_130625_EF_MetaG (SPAdes) (version 2) | ecosystem: Environmental > Aquatic > Freshwater > Lake | place...
CCCGCCACCGGGCCGCTCGCGATCAGCGCCTCCATCGTCCGCCCGCCAGTGCCGGTGGCGTGAAACACGACGACGTCGCGGCCGGCCGCTTCGAGGAGCCCCCGGGCCCGCTCGACGCACGGGGTCGTGTTGCCAAACATCGAAGCGACGATGAGGGGTTTTGTCTCCTTCCCCTCCCCCGCCGCGGCGAGCCGGATGTTCGTGTCGACGAGCGTGCAGACGGTGGCCGCCGCCCGGGAGAACTGGGCGCGCGTGTAGGCATTGAGCCCCGCGACGTCCGCCACCGCCGGGATCATCACGATGTCGCTGATGTCGAGGTAGGGGGCGACGTTCCCGCTGGCGAGTGTCGACACCATCACCTTCGGGACACCGAGCGGCAATGCACGCATCGCCGCCGTCCCGATCGCCGTGCCCCCCGATCCCCCCATCGACACGATGGCCACGAGCTTTCCCTGGGCATGGAGCCGGCGGACGACTGCCGCCGCGGCAGCCGCCATCGCCGTCACCATCTCTCCCCGGTCGCCCCGTGTCTGCAGGGCTGCCAGATCGATGCCCCCTTCGGCGGCTACTTGCTCGCGCGGGATGTCGGCTTCGATCTGCGGCACGCCGAAGCCGCCGCCGTCGACGAGGAGTGGCTCGTGGCCGAGGTCGCGGATGCGATCGGCGAGGAAGCGATGCTCGATCCCTTTGGTGTCGAACGTGCCGAGGACGACGATCGTGCCCATCTGAGAGATTCCTGCCGGGGGATTGCCAGTGCGGCGTGGGGGAGGCGTTTCGTTAGCCCTTCGCCGGCAGACGGAGCTCACCGAAGCGGCGGACCTCGGCGGTGAGGGCCGTCTCGACTGGAAGCCGCTCCATGGAACTTGCGCCATAGAAGCCGTCGATGCCGCGGCACTTCGCGAGGATGAAGCCGGCGTCGTCGGGGGTGGCGATCGGGCCACCGTGACAGAGAACGATCACATCGTCGCGGGTGGCGCGCGCCGCGTCGACGATCTGCTGAACCTCGTCGACGCAGCCGACGAGTGTCTTTGCCGTCGCGGCGCCGATCGTGCCGCCGGTCGTCAGTCCCATGTGGGCGACAATGATGTCGGCGCCGGCCGCCGCCATGAGCCGGGCTTCCTCGGGGTTGAAGACGTAGGGCGTCGTGAGGAGGTCGAGCGACCTGGCGGCGGCGATGAGATCGACTTCGTGGTGGTAGCCCATCCCCGTCTCCTCGAGGTTTGCCCGGAACATGCCGTCGATGAGGCCGACGGTGGGGAAGTTCTGAATGCCAGAGAAGCCCAGGTCTTTGAGCTCGCGGAGGAACGGGGCGCGGAGGAGGAATGGATCGGTGCCGTTGACCCCGGCGATCACTGGTGTGTGTTTGACGGCCGTGAGCACCTCGCGGGCCATGTCGCGGACGATCTCGTTGGCGTTGCCGTAGGCGAGGAGCCCGGCGAGCGAACCGCGCCCGGCCATTCGGTAGCGGCCGGAGTTGTAGATCACGATCAGATCGACGCCGCCTGCCTCTTCGCACTTCGCCGACAGGCCGGTGCCGGCGCCGGCACCGATCACGGGGAGGCCGCGGCGGATCTTGTCTCGGAGCCTGGCGAGGATCGCGGAGCGGGACTGGTCGATCGGGGGCATGGAGAATCCTGGTTGGGGGAGCCGCGGGGAAGGGATCCGAGCGGTTCTGGAGCGGGCGGCGGCGCACGAAGGACCGAAGTATACTCCTGCAGATTTTTCCGCTGCCCCACCCTCCTGCCCTTTCACCGTTGTGGTGTTGATGATGCTCAAGCCTTCACCGTCGGGCCGTCTCCTCACCGGCTTCCTCGTCTTGGCAGCGCTCGTGGCCCCCATCGGCGGATTCGCCGAGGAGGAATACCAGTGCCGTTGCCACGGGGGGCTCGAGGCTGACCATGACTCTTGGGCCGATGCCTTCGGGGCGGCGATCGAAGATTCCGGGAATGGTCGGCGCTATGCCCCCGACCGGGCCGTCGACATGCTCCACATCCGCATCGATGTCACCCCCGACTTCGCTCGCCACACCGTCCGCGGCACGACCAGCCTGACCTTCAAGCCGATCGCCAAGGCGCTCGAGCAGCTCCGGCTCGATGCTGTTGATCTGACCGTCCATGGGGTGAAGGCCGACGTGCCGATCGCCGATCACACCGTGACGCGCGGCGCGGTGATCGTTCGCTTCGCCGAGCCGATCCCGGTCGATAAGGAGATCACGCTCCACATCGAGCACGAAGCCGAGCCGCGCCGCGGGCTCTACTTCCGCACCCCCGACATGGGCTATCCGGCCGGCGACACGCATCTCTGGACGCAGGGGGAATCGCACGAGGCCCGGCACTGGTTCCCCTGCCACGACTACCCCAACGAGCGCTCGACCACCGAGGTCATCTGCCACGTGCCACCGGAGATGACGGTCCTCTCCAACGGCCGCAAGGTGGCCGAGAAGCTCGACGCGGCGACGGGGCTGAAGCGCGTGCAGTGGATCCAGGAGAAGCCCCACGTGAGCTATCTGGTCTGTCTCGTCGCCGGCAATCTCGCCAAGCTCGAGGGGCGTCACCGCGACGTGCCGCTCGGCTTCTATACGCAGCCGTCGACCGCAGCCGAGGCGATCAACTCCTTCGAGGACACCGCCTCGATCATGGCCTTTTTCGAGGACGACATCGGCGTCGCCTATCCGTGGGGCAAGTACGACCAGGTGACGATTCAGGATTTTGTGGCCGGCGGGATGGAGAACACGAGCCTCACCACCCTCACCGACCAGACGCTCCACACGAAGGCGACCGAGACGATCCGCTCGTCGCGCGGCCTCGACGCCCATGAGCTGGCCCACCAGTGGTTCGGGGATCTCGTGACCTGCAAGGACTGGAGCCATCTGTGGCTCAACGAGGGCTTTGCGACCTACTATGCCCATCTCTACGACGGCCACAAGTTCGGTCGCGATGAGCTCCTCTATGGGCTTTGGAACGACGCCGAGGGGCAGATTCTCACCCAGGGGGAAGACACCCGGCCGGTCGTCTGGAAGGGCTACAAAGACGCCAACGAGCAGTTCGACTACCGGGCCTACCCCAAGGGGGGCTGGGTGCTCCACATGCTCCGCTGCCAGTTCGGCGACGATCTCTACCGCAAGGCGGTGAAGACGTATCTCGACCGGCACAGCCTGTCGACGGTGACGACCGACGATCTCCGGCAGGTCTTCGAGGAGCTCAGCGGCAAGCCGCTCGACCGATTCTTCGACCAGTGGCTCTACCACGCCCGCCATCCCGATCTCCGCATCGGCTACCAGTGGAACCCTGAGGAGAAACTCGCCCATGTCACGGTCCGGCAGACGCAGCCGGCCAGCGACAAGGTGCTGACGTTTGCCTTCGACACGAGCGTCCGCTTCACCTTCGACGACGGCACGAGCGTCGAGCGGCCGGTGCGCGTCACCGGTACGTCGCACGACTTTCACTTCCCGCTCGACCGGCAGCCGAAGCTCGTCCGCTTCGATCCCCACTCCACGCTCCTGGCGAAGGTCGACTTTCCGGTGCCGGAGGCGATGCATCTGGCCCAGCTTGACGTTGCCGACGACATGATCGGCCGGATCATCGCCGTGAGGGGGCTCGAGCAGACACGCTCCCGGGCCGCCGTGGAGCGGCTCGGGCAGACGCTCCGCGAGGATGGCTTCCGCGGCGTCCGCGAGCAGGCTGCCCATGCCCTCCAGGCGATAGGGTCGGACGAAGCTCTTGAGGAGCTGCGAAAGTCGCTCTCTCAGCCCGACGCCCGCGTCCGTCGCCGCGTGGTCGAGGGAATCGCCGCCTCCTATCGGCCCGGCGTTCTGGAACAACTCGTGACGATCATCGGCACCGAGAAGAATCCGGCGATCCAGGCGGTCGCGATCCACGGCCTGGCGAAGTACCAGGATCCGGCGGCCCGCGACACGATCCTCGACGCCCTTCGCTCCGACTCCTACCGGCAGGAGGTGGCCGAGGCGGCGATCGACGCGCTCGGGCAGCACCAGGATGCCACGCTCCTCCAGCCCCTCATCCGCCTCGTGGAAGCGAAGCCCGATGCCTTCCCGCCGCGCGTCCTGGGGACGGCGCTGCGGACGGCCGGCAAGCTCGGCAGTCTCCGAGACGACAAGGCTTCCGTCCGGCAGTTTCTCACCCCCCATCTCCTCGATGCCCGGCCATCGGTGCGGCTCGCGGCGATCGGCGCGCTCGGTGCGCTCGGCGATCCCCAGTCCGAGGCGCTCCTTCAGGGATTGGCCAGGCACGGCTCCTCCGACCGGACCGGCAAGGCTGCCGAGGAGGCGCTTGCCGCCCTGCGAGGGAAGCAGCCTCTCGTCCCCGGGGAAGTCAGCGAACTCCGCAGCCAGGTGCGGAAGCTCGAGGAATCGCAGCACAAGCTGCTTGAGAAGGTCGACGATCTGGAGCGACGGCTGAAGGCGAAGGTGGAGCCCGCAGTGCCACAGGCGGCCCCGGCGGGCTGATAGGTTCAGATATCTTTTCAGGAGGAATGCGATGAGGTCAGAGGAGCGGTCGATCGTGCGTCCGAGGATGATGTCGCTGGTTCTCGCCCTGCTCTCGGTCGCGGTGGTCTTCGCGGCGCGAGCGACGGCAGCGGAGCCGCTCCCGTCTTGGAATGACGGCCCGGCGCGGAAGGCGATTCTGGAGTTTATCGAGCGGACAACGACGCCCGGGGCACCCGACTTCCTCGAGCCGGCAGCGCGGATCGCCGTCTTCGACAACGACGGCACCCTGTGGCCCGAGACCCCGCTCCCGTTCCAGGCGCAGTTCGTCCTCGACGAACTCGAGCGCCTTCAAGGCGATCATCCGGAATGGAAGGAAAACCCCGCGATTACGGCGGCCCTGGCCGGCGACGTGGCATCGGTGCTCCGCTCCGGCTCCGGGCAGGGAGCGATGCTCCTCGAGGCGACGCATGCCGGGATGACGGTCGACGAGTTCAATGACCGTGTCCGGCGTTGGCTCGACACCGCCCGGCATCCCGTTTACGGGCGGCCCTATTCAGACCTCGCCTACCAGCCGATGCTCGAGGTCCTCGATCTCCTCCGCGACCACGGCTTCACGCCGTTCATCGTTTCCGGGGGAGGTGCCGACTTCATGCGCGTGTGGGCGGAGGAGGTTTACGGGATTCCGCCGAGTCAGGTGATCGGCTCGTATGGCAAGGTGCGTTACGAACTGCGCGACGACCGGCCGGTGCTCGTCAAGGAAGGGGGCATCGAGCTGATCGACGATCGGGAGGGGAAGCCGGTCGGCATCCATCGCTTCATCGGCCGCCGGCCGGTGGCCTGCTTTGGCAACTCCGACGGCGACCAAGCGATGCTCGAATGGACGACGATCGGACACGAGCCAGCCTTCGGCTTGATCGTCCACCACACCGATGCCGTGCGTGAATCGGCCTACGATTCGGACCCGAAGGGCACAGGCAAGCTCGTCACGGCGCTCGAGGCAGCCCCGCGGCGTGGCTGGGTTGTCGTCGACATGGCCCGTGATTGGAAGGTCGTTTTCAAGCCGCTCGAGGAGACCCCGCTGCGCTGACGGCGTTGGCCAAAGCATCAGCGAACGATTGGCCCTTGGTCGAGGCGAACGGCACTCGTCGGAGTGATTGCCGCCTCGTCGTCGTCTTTCCAGGTGGTGAGGTCGTCGCCGAGATCTTTGACCTTCTCCTTGAGGCGGTCGCCGAAGGCATCGACTTTGCCGTGAACGTCCTTGAACGTCTCCTCGGCCCTGTTCGTGAGGGCCTCGGCGCCGTCGCTTGCCTTCTTGACGATCCCCAACGGCCGCGAACACCCGACCAGCGCCCCGAAACCGAAGGCGACGAGGGCGAACATGGCCGGACGGTGACGCGGGCCTCGCATCAGCAAGCGTTCCTCGAGTGACGGCTCGCGCCGGATGGCGACCAACGCCAGAGGGCGAACGGGAAACCAATAGCGAAGGCGCGGGAGCGGTGTCCATCCCGCCCGTCGGGCGGGTTAGCCTTGCGAGCCTGCCTGGGTTGCCTGGCTTACCTAGTCCGGTCTTGCACCGGAGCGGGGCGGGATGAAAGGATCGACGGGCGTTCCGGAAGCTTTCCCGGCGGCCATTCAAACTCCCTCCTCAGCCATCGAGCGCCGTGATCTCCCTTACCCAACTCCGAATGTTGCTGCAACGGATGGCCTCGTTGCCGACGGCCGTCGTTGTGGGCCTTTGTCTGGCCGGTGGCTCCGGGTGGGAGGCGTTGCGCGCCGCCGATTTCTTGGAAACCGAGGAGCGCGTCGTTCCCCTGCCTCCGACGGTCGTTGCCGACCCGCTCGGGATGCCGATCGTCCCTCCCTCCGGGCTCGGTCGATGGCTCGAGACCTCGGCTCGAGGGGGCGAAGAGATCAGGCCCCCGGCCATCGAGACGGTGGCAAAGCCGCTCGAGGAGTTTGTCAAAACCCCCTGGAAGGCGCCGGCGTTTGCGGCGCCGACGAGGCCCGGCTTGCTCGTCCGCCAGCAGGGGCAGTTCCCCTGGGGCATCGACGCGGAGTGGCGGGTTGGCGTGGCCGTCGATTCGACCGGCCCGGGCAAGGGGGAGTTTGCCGACGCGACCCAGTGGACGATCCGCAAGGAGGTCGCCGGCGACTTCTTCATTTACCTCCACGACCGGGGGAGCGGCTTCGTGAAGAACTTCGGTGAACGGATGTCGGTTTTCGGGCGTTACATCACCACCGGTGACAAGACGAATCCGGTGTCGACGGTGCAGTTTGGTGCGGCGAAGTCGTATTGATGGCGTCGCTTGGGCTTCTGCCATCAGAGGTAACGAAAAACCCCGCCGGAGGTGGGAACCACCGGCGGGGCTTCGATTGGATTCACTCGCGAGCGTGACGGGCGGTCAGCCCTCGAAACGCTTCAGCGCCGCGATCGCGGCGATGGCGCGGTCGGCGCCACCGAACTGCTCGACGATCTTCTTGGCGGCGAGCAGGTCGTCGATCGACAGCTGGGCGCTGCGGGCAGCAGCGCGGGGCTTCGTCCCCTTCGCGGCGGCCACTTCACCCGACTTGCGGCGCTTCCGCGGGCGGAAGCCCATCCCCTTGAGGACCATGCTCACCTGGGGCGACGACACCACCACGCCCTGCTTCTTGAGGGTGGCCACGATCACGACCGGACGGGGCTTCTCGCCCCGTTCCTTCATGGCAGCGGCGAGTTTGCGGATCTCGTCGGACTTGTTGACGCTCTTGATGTCCTTCTTGTCGACCATCGGGGGATTTGCTCCTCGGGGGAATCGTGGGGAATCGGAAGTCTGTTCAGTCGCTGTCGATCCTGCCTCCCGGATGACCGTGACCGGCGTTTGGCACCGGAGGGCGCCGTGTTGGTAGCGACCGATTTCGGTTGCCACGGCGCGTCGGGAATACGGTCGAGGACGGGGGCGTGACGCAGTTCTGACTTTGTCAAACCGCAGTGTACTAGAGAAAAGCTTTGTTACAACCCTCTTCCGTCTCCTCTTAATGTTCGGCGGCATTGCCCCTAATGTCAGGGGTGGCAAAGCCGGACTCGACGGATTGCCGCCGCAGGAGTGATCACAGTCTTGGTTTTGCCGGCGTCGTCGGAGGCAGGAAGTTCGGTGCCCCCCTGACCTTCACTTTTCGCCGATAGACCTTGTCGCCGCAGGTGGCGACGATCGTGTCGAAGTCCGGGCCCGCAAAGCAGAGATTCGACACCCGGCCGTTCGGCGTCGGGATGATCACGTTGACTCTTCCCGGTTGGTCGCACACCTGGAGCCCCATTCGCGTCGCCACCCATAATCGCCCGTCGCGATCGACGCGCATACCGTCGGCGCCGCTATCGTCGGCGGTGTCTGGGACATGGAGATGGTCGTACCGCTGTTTGTTGGCAAGCGTCCCGTCGGCGGCGATCGAGTAGCTGTACACCCAATGGCTGCGGCTGTCGGCCACGTAGAGGAGCGTCTGATCGGGGGAAAGGCAGAGACCGTTGGCAAACGGGACGCCCGTATCGACGACGGTGTCGGCGCCCGTGGCGCTGATAAAGTGGACCTTGCTCGGGGCCCGGCCGTCCCAGCCCGGTTCCGTGGCATAGATGCCGCCGGCGGCCGTGACGACAAGGTCGTTACCCCGCCAGCCCTTCGCCAGCACCTCCGGCTCACGCTTCTGGTTCCAGGCGAGGATCGCCTCGTCGGCGGCGCTGGCGGCGATCAGCCGTCCATCGGGAGCGAAGCTCTGGCCGTCGCCACGGTGGGAGTCTTCGAGCCATAACTCCGGCTTCCAGTCGGCCGTCAGTCGCCATGTCTGCCCCTTGCCGACATCGTTGTAAAACACCTCTCCGCTGGCGTTGACTGCGGGCCCTTCGGTGAAGCCGTAGCCTTCGCCGACGAGCGTCCACTCCTCACCGGGGACGAGAATCTCCTGAAGCTGCGGGCTTCCTGCCCCGCGCCCCACCGGTGCGGGCCATCCTTTCCACAGCCATTCGATCGCGTCGGGGAAGACCTCCGTGGCGTGTTCGTTGTTGTGGCCGCCGTCGCCCCACGCATGGTCCACCTCGTAGCCGGCGAACGTCAGCGACCGCTCGAGGGCCTGGTTGGCGATCCACCAATCGCCGCCGTAGATGTTGAGGTCTTGGGATCCGCCCTGGAGGAAGACGCGGATCGGCTTCGGCTCGACCTTGCGCACGAGGGTGGCGTATTCATTGCCGCCACGCAGCCCCACGTACGTGCCGATCCCGCTGAACACCCGGCTGAAGGCGTCAGGCCGCTCCCAAGCGGCGGTGAAGGCGGCGATCGCGCCGCTCGAGGTGCCCCCGATCGATCGATCGTTGCCAGATTTCGAGAGGACGATCGCCCGCCCGTCCGAAGCTTTTCTCTTCTCGACGTCGGGGAGGAGCTCGTCGAGGAGGAAGCGGGCGTAGGCATCCCCCAGGCCATCGTATTCATAGCTTCGGTTGTAGCGGTCGAGGGCGCCGTCGCGGCCGGCGGGGACGCGGCCGTGCATGATGAACACGCCGATCGTCACCGGCATCCGCTTCTCGTGGATCAGCCGATCGAACACCTGCGGAGCGTTGAACTGGATCCCATCCTGATTGACATGGACACACGCCGGGGTGGTGCCGTCATACTGCGCCGGGACATACACCCAGTAGTCGCGGACGGTGCCGGGAAACACTCGGCTGTCGTTGAAGCTGAATTGGAGGACTTCCCCCTTGGGCGCTTCCTCGGCGGCGCTTGCCGGGGACAATGCCTGAGGGGAAAAGAGGAACCATGCGGCAAGCAGGGCGGCTTGGAAGGGGACGAGCGTGAGCGCGGAGAAACGATGATGAACCATGGTGACGACCCCCGGGACGGTTCCCCGTTTCTGTTCCGATGCCGATCGATCGGCAGTCGCGACGGGGGGCGGTATCATAACGCTCAATGGCCGACGGCGGTTCTTGGTGCCTCTCATTCCTGATTCGCCCGGTGTCCCCCGAGCCGCGAGGAGCACCGGGGAGCACCGGGGTGACCTTCATCGCCCCGGGCGATGCGGCCGTGAGCGTTCTTGTCCGCCGTTTGCCCATGGGTGTGTGACCATGCTCGACCCGACCGCCGCTTCAAGGTGTCCGTCACGGTCCCTCCCCCGCTGGATGGCGGCGGTGATCGTGATCGTGGGCGCGATCGTCGGCCTTGCTCCGTGGCGCGGCGTGATTGCCGACGATCAGCCCGCCCGTTCGAGCCCGGCGGCGAAGGCGGCCTACACCGCCGCTGCCGCGCTCCAGAATCGGGGCGTTTGGGATCTGGCATCCGAGGCCTGGGAGACGCTCCTCCGCGATCATCCCCGCGACCCGTTGGCGGCGAAGGGGCGCTACTATCTCGGGCTCTGCCGGCTCCAGGAAGGAAGATGGCCAGAGGCGGCCGCGGCATTTCGTGGCGTCGTCGAAGGGGGCGGCAAAGATGGCGGGGCCGATCCGGAGACCGTCGGCTTGGCACGGTTTGAACTCGGCCGCGGTGCGTTTGCCCAGGCTCAGGAGAAACGGACCGTCGAGGCCTACCGCGACGCGGCCGGGGCGCTGCGTGAGTGTCTCACGGCGAATCCGGGCTCGGGGCAGGCCGCCGAGGTGTCGTATCTGCTCGCGGAATCGCTCTGGCAAGCGGGGGATCGTCAGGCCGCGCTCGACGGCTGGCAGCGATTCATCGCCGACCATGCCGCGTCGCCCCGGCTGCCGGCGGTGCTCTATGCCCTCGGTGTCGCCCAAGCCGAGACCGGGGATGCCGTCGCGGCCGCTGCCACGCTGCGGCGCTTCGCCGAGACGTTTCCCGACCACGATCTGGCCGACGAAGTGGCGATCCGTCGATCTGATCTCGCGCTCGCCGCCGACCAGCCCGCTGAGGCGGCGAAGCTCGTCGTCGAGATCGCGCGCCGCAAGGACGGCCCGCGGATCGGCGATGCGCTCGAGCGTCTCGGCGCTGCCCTCTGGAAGCAGCAGCGGTATGCCGCGGCCGCGCAGGCGTACGACATCCTCCTTGCCCGTGAACCCGGGGTGCGTGTGGCGGCCCCTGCGCTCCTCTCTGCCAGTGCCGGCTGGAGCGAAGCGGGCAACGTCGAGGAAGCTCGGCAGCGACTCGAGCAATTGCTCACTCTCGAGGCGGCCCCCGCCGCGGTTGTGGCCGAGGGAGGAGCGCGGCTCGCGCGGATGCATCTGGCTGCCGGCCGCACCGACGACGCCGTTGCCGTGGCAAAGAGCATGCTTGCGCTGGTGGCCGCGAGCCGGGTCGCCGACGGCGAGGGGGAAGCAATCGACGACGGCCTCATCGCCCGCTTGCAACTGGCGGCAGCCGAGGGGCTCGTCGATCTCCCTGGCCGACGTGACGAGGGGCTCGCGCTCCTGACAAGGTTGGTCAGCGATCATCCCGACGATCCCACCGTGGCGCCGGGCTTGGCGCTCGCGTCGTCGGTCTTGTTGGCGGCCGGGAGGAGCGACGAGGCGATCGCGTCGGCCGATCGCTTTCTTGCCCTCGCTGCGACGCAGCGTGGGGAGACGGCGGCTGACGTGGCGACGCTCACCGATGTTCGTGCGATCCGGGCCGAAGCGCTGCTGGCCCGGGGCGATGCCGCTGCATCGGCGGACGCTTTTCGCGAATTGGTGTCGACCGCCGGGGACGATCCCCGCGGGGCACATCTCCGCTTGCGGTGGGGCGCGGCGCTAGCCGCGGCCGAAGACTGGGAAGGCGCCCATGCTGCGCTCGGGCCGCTCTCAGGCAGCGGCGGGGATGGCCTCGACGCAAACGAGCGTCCCCTTGGGCTCCTCCTCGATGCCACGGCGCTGGTCGAGCTTTCGCGTGCCAAGGAGGCGGTGGTGCTCCTCGACCGGCTCGGTCGCGAGCATCCCGCCTGGCCGCGCCACGCCGAGGGGCAATTGCTTGCCGTCAGGGCTCGACGTGAAGCCGGGGATGCCGCCGGCGCCGTGGCGATTGGCGAGCAACTTGTGGCCAGCGCCCCTGCCCCTGCAATCGCGGAGCGCGCCTGGTTTCGTCTCGGGCAGGCTCGGGAGAATACCGGGGATTCGGCTGGAGCGATCGCGGCCTTCGGAGAGGCCCGGCGGATCGCGCCACAGGGGCCGCGGGTGGCTCCCGGCCTCCTTGCGGAAGGATGGTGCCATGAGGCGCTGGGAGCCCTCGACCGGGCCGTCGCCTGCTGGACGGAGGTCATCGAACGGCATCCCGACACCGCGGCGCTGGTGCCTTCGCTCCTCGCCCGTGGTGATGCCCGGCAACGGTCCGGGGTGGCGCTCGAAGGCCTTGCCGACGCCGAGCGAGTTCTCGGCTTGGCTGCCGCCCATGACGGCAGGGTGAGCGCCGCGGCGGAAGCGGAGGGGAGATTCCTCGCCGGGCTCTGCCAGGCGGCATCCGGCCGCACCGCGGCGGCGGCCGACACGTTCGCGGCCCTCCTCGCGGCCACCCCCGACTTCCCCTCGGCCGATCGAGTGCTCCTCGAGCTCGGCCTCGCCCGGTCGGTGGCCGGGGATGCGGCAGGGGCCGAATCGGCCTTCGAGGACCTGCGGCGCCGGTTCCCGCAAAGTCCGCGGCAGGCCGATGCCTGGCTCGAGAGTGGCGAGATGCGGTTTGCCGCCGCCGAGTGGGATCGCGCGGCCGAGGCCTACCGCAACGCCCTTTCGGCCACCGGAGATGCCGGGGGTGCCCCGCTGCGCGAGCAGGCCCGCCACAAGCTCGCCTGGATCTTCGCCATGCAGCAGGATCATGCCGGCGCGGCGCGGGCATTTGCCGAGCAACTCGCTGAGCATCCCGATGGCGTCTGCGCGGCTGATGGACGGGCGATGCTCGGCGACGCCCTGTTTCGGCTGGGGCGATTCGACGAGGCAGAAAAGGTGCTCACGCAGGCGCTCGCCAAGCCAGAGGCGCTGTCGTCGCCCGATCTGCTCGGCCTGGCGACGGTCCGCGGGGCGGAATGTGCCGCCAAGGGGGAACGCTGGGAAGAGAGCTTTGATCTCGTCGACCGCTGGCTGAAGACCGGCCAAGCGGCGGGCAGCGGGCCGGCCGGGAGTGCGACGGTGGCCCAGGCGAGCTTTGCCCGGGCCTGGGCGCTCCAGAATCTCGGTCGGCTCGACGAGGCGCTCTCCGAGTTCCGTGCGCTCGCGGAAGCGGGCCTCGAGCCGGCAGCGGGGCGCGGTCCGGGGGAGTTGGCCGCGCGGGCCCGGCTCATGGAAGGCGAAATACTCTTCGAACAGGGGCATCACAAAGAGGCGATCGCCTCCTTCTTCAAGGTCGCCTACGGATTCGGGGAGACCGAAGCCCCGGTGGCATTCCATCCCTGGCAGGCGCAGGCGACCTACGAAGCGGCCCGCTGTTTCGAGGTCCTCACCAAGCCCGAGCAGGCCCGCGGGCTGTACGCTGAACTGGTCGAACGCTATCCAGCGTCGCCTCACGTGACGGCGGCACGGAAGCGGATCGACGCCTTGGACGGCGCCGTGAAGTGAGTTTCTCGAGCCCATCGTCCGCACCCAGTCCCCCGTCACCGCTGCGAAGGCCCCGCCATGTCGATCAACGTCGGTGACCTGAAGTCCCTGTGGGAGTTGTTCCTTGCCGGCGGGCCACTCATGTGGCCGATCACGGTGATGTCCTTCCTCGTCGTGGCGTTCGGTCTCGAACGGCTCGTGGCACTGCGACGAAGCAGGTTCGTCCCCGCGGCCCTGGCGATGAAGCTCCGCCTGATCGCGGATGGGTCGCCCTTTGACC
>Ga0209188_1002594_pt1 | contig 13183 bp, 11 predicted proteins | sample C_130625_EF_Meta_FD_187307 | JGI IMG/M metagenome (GOLD analysis project Ga0209188, IMG submission 187307) | Freshwater microbial communities from Lake Croche, Canada to study carbon cycling - C_130625_EF_MetaG (SPAdes) (version 2) | ecosystem: Environmental > Aquatic > Freshwater > Lake...
AAGTGCCAATGGATTGCCGCCACCTTCGCGGTTACGGTCGCGTCCGCCGCCAAACCACATCATGCGAGTCAACATGTCAGACAAAATTGCAATTGCACCAGCTGTTGTTGCAGCAACGGCGCTTACTAATGTGTCGCGGTTAGCAACGTGTGCCATCTCGTGTGCGATTACACCTTGCAGTTGATCACGGTCCATTGCATCCAAGATGCCTGTTGTGAAAGCGATCAGTGCATGTTCTGGGTTTCGACCAGTAGCAAACGCATTTGGTGCGCTATCAACAACTACCGCAACCTTTGGCATTGGCAAACCCGATGCAATTGTTACCTCTTGAATCAGTCCAAATAATTTTGGATTGTCAGATTCTTGAATTAATTTGGCACCCGTCATAGTTATTACAAGTTTGTCAGATCCGTAATACGAACCCCACACAGAAACTAATGCAATACCAACTGCGATTGGGACAATTCCGGCGGTTGATGTGCCAAAGTATGTAAGAGCTGCATATACAACTAGCCATACCAGCACACCCATGCCAACAAGTAAGCCAATTGTTTTGCGGCGGTTAGCCGCTTGCATAGTTCTAAAGTTCATTGAATTTAGAAAGTAACTTTTGGAGCATTACGATCTTGAGGATCTTCAACCTCATAAAATTCGCGCTCTGTTACCTTTGCAATACCCGCAAAAAAGCTGCTAGGGATGGTTTTTACAGCAGTATTGAGCGAGCGCACATTGTCGTTGTAGAACTGACGCGCAAATGAAACTTTATTTTCAGTTGTAGACAACTCATCTTGTAATGACAAAAAGTTTGCAGATGCTTTTAGATCTGGGTACGCCTCGGCCACTGCAAGCAAGCCACGCAATGCTTGTGTGAGCATTCCATCTGCAGCAGCGGTATCTGCAACAGTTGTGGCTGTTGTTGCTTTTGCGCGCGCAGTAATAACGGCATCAAAAGTTGATTTTTCATGCGCTGCATATCCCTTAACTGTTTCAACTAAGTTGGGAATTAAATCTGCACGACGCTTCAACTGAACCTCAATCTGTGCCCATGCTTCATCTACTGTGATGTTCAAGCGAACCAAACGGTTGTATTGAGCGATGATAAAGACAGCGATAAGAGCAATGACGCCTAGAACGATGATTGTTTTCATACCTAATTAAACCGCGCTTTCTGTCGATTTATTCCGGCCACTAACTGACCAAATCTTTAGTTAATTTTTGATTTGTGGAAGTTCAGGAATGAACGGCTTGGGGTTGGGCCGCGTTGACCTTGGTACCTAGAACCATACTTCTCAGAGCCGTAAGGATGCTCAGCAGGAGATGAGAGTTTGATGAGACATAGCTGGCCGATTTTCATGCCAGCAAATAACTTCACTGGCAGGTTGGCAACATTTGAAAGTTCAAGCGTGATGTGTCCGCTAAAGCCTGGATCGATAAAGCCGGCAGTTGAGTGCGTCAGCAATCCAAGGCGACCCAATGAGGACTTACCTTCTAGGCGCCCTGCGATGTCATCAGGCAAAGTGATTACTTCGTATGTGCTTGCCAAGACAAACTCACCTGGGTGCAAGATAAATGGTTCATCGCCTTCTGCGACAACTTCGCGCGTTAGCTCTGGTTGTTCAATAGAAGGATCAATCACGCTGTATTTATGGTTTTCAAAAACACGGAAGTACTTGTCCAGGCGCACATCAACAGATGATGGCTGGATCATCGCCTCGTGGAATGGCTCGCAGCCGACTCGGCCTGCCTCTATTTCTGCGCGGATATCGCGATCGCTAAGTAGCACGGCGTGAGCCTATAGGAATCTGCGCTTAATTCAGGGGATCGTTGGCCCAGAGCCAGATATTTCGATCCTCTGGTTGACCCTCCATTAGTTCAAGAGCAAAAGGGCCACCGTTTTGGCGTTGCCAATCATTGGCCGCCAAAAGTCGCGACAGTCCGGCAAGGGCCACGGGATCAGCTAACTCATCTGGTGTTCCGTTAAATACAACTGGTCCTGCGTGATCAAAGATCACTGTGCCGATCGCGATTTTGCCGTTGTTGGATTTAACAATTTCAATTACTCGAGATTGTTGTGGCCAATCAATATGCGAACCAGTGCGGATCTCCCAAAATGCATGAGACCCGTCACTGTTTCGACTTTGTGTGATTTTGTGATCATGTACGTGTCCCGAGAACCACAAAATAACATTAGGGTGTTTTTCCAGAAGTCTACGAACCTCTTCTTCAAGTGCTGGAGCACTTACTTCATCTGGAACATATCCGTTAAACAAATTCTCTAATGGATGGTGTGATGTCAAAATTACATACTTGTCTTTGGATTCATCAAGTAAGTGTGACAACCATTCAAACTGTTCGCGATGTAAACATCCTTGCCATCCGCCAAAATGATTGACAGTATCTAGTGCAATCAATCGCACGGTGCTATTAATATTTCGGTACCAGTAGGAAGTTTCTGGTTGCTCTGCATCTAAACCGTGATCATGTCCGCAATTAGTGTGAACATTTACCCAGTCCTGCATCTTTACTAGTGCACGACGAGAATCTGCAGTTACTTCATTTGTCTCCATATGATCTAATCCTGGATAGACAGCAGGACCAACTTCACCAAATCCAGAAAAAAGATCTGCTAAATCAGCCATGTTTTTAAGCGCAGCCAACTTTTCTGATCCTTGTGCAAGTGCATCTAGTTCGGGCGTTGTAGCTGCCGTCCCTTGCAAAAGTGCATCGTGGTTACCGTGCACTGCAAGCCATTTGTGTGTTAAACCCTTTGCAATAAATTGACGCTCTGATGCTTCCAGTGCACCTTTAAAATGTGGAAAATCATGTAATACATGGGGGCGGTCTGCAGGCATTCCAGTTGGCGGGCCATCTGGGTGGTAATAATGAGAGTCATACAAATCGGCATTTGATGAATGAGAGGCTTCAGAACGGTGTGGGTCACCGCTTTTTGGGGTCACGACACCGCCATCTAAAATCTTTTTATACCAATCAAGTTCATTGCTTTGTGCGTTATCTGTGACATCACCTGTGATGACAACTGCATCAATTGCAGCACCTGTTAGGGGTCCACGTTTGATTTCGTTAGCTGCAGTGACCATTGCTTCCAGAACTTGTGTCGTTAAAAACTCTTGCGCACGGTATGTACCGATGTATGGAACCAATTGCGACAAGGGATTATCTGGATCTGCAATACGGTCTAGAAATTCAAGACGTGCGGGGGATGCGGCGTCGCAAATATGAATATCACTTAAGTGGATGAAAGCTGCGATAACTTGTGCACTAAGTGGTTCATCACCAATCACTAATTCACCTTTATCAAGTAACAGCTCGCGCCAGTTTGAATCTGATGAAACTTTGGATCGGACTATGCGGTTTACTGATGTGCTATGCATTTGTAACCAGAACTTCCTTGCTCAGTATCTGTAGTCGAACTTCTGAACCTGGGTGAAGATCCCCAGTTGAAGCGCTTGTCATCAATGATTGAACAATTGTTCCATCAGCTGTCTGACAAATAATATTTGATGAAGCACCCATGAAGGAACGGGTTAAGACCTTTGCATTACCTTCGGCGGATGCGGGTGTAACAGAGACTGATTCTGGACGAATCAAGGCGTGCACTTTTCCAGATTCATTTCCGCGCTTGAGAGCAACGATTTTGCTACCAAAGATTTCAACCATGCCATCTGTAATGTGTGCAGGAATTCGGTTCATTGTCCCAACAAAGCTTGCAACAAATGAGGAGGCCGGCTTGTTATAGAGCGCATCTGGTGTGTCAATCTGCTCCAGAACTCCATTGTTCATTACTCCAACGCGATCTGAGATTGCCATTGCCTCTTCTTGATCATGTGTAACAAACAAAGTTGTTGTTCCCAATGACAGTTGCAAACGTCGAATTTCTTCACGTAGGTTGACGCGCACCTGTGCATCAAGTGCTGATAAAGGCTCATCGAGCAAGAGAATTTCAGGTTCAAAGGCAAGCGCTCTAGCTAGTGCCACACGCTGTTGTTGGCCACCTGAGAGCTGATGAGTAAATCGCTTGCTCTGTGAATCTAAACCAACCAAATCCAATAATTCGTGTGCTTTCTTTAGTCGCACGTGCTTGCTGACTTTTCTCATCTGCAATCCAAAAGCGACGTTTTCTTCAACCGTTAGGTTTGGAAACAGTGAGTAGGCCTGAAATACCATGCCCATGTTTCGCTTATGTGCCGGTACATCTGAAATATTCTGATCTGCAACCAAGACCGTCCCACTATCTTGGTGCTCAAGGCCTGCCACAACTCGAAGTGCAGTTGTTTTACCGCATCCAGATGGCCCAAGGAGTGCAACTAGTTCGCCCACACCCACCTCAAGGTTGAAGTTGTCTAGTGCATTAACATTCCCAAATCGCTTTGAAATGTTGCTTAAGGTCAGACTCTTGCTAGACATTACTTTCTCCCTTGCATAGAACGTTCTGGAACAAATAGCGTAATAATTGTCAAAATTAAGAATGGAATTATCAAAGACATCATCGAAATTGCGATTGCTCCAAGAATGTTGTCTTGTGCAACGTATGTGACCCAGGTTGGGAATGTGTCCCAGTGAAGTAGGACGGTTAATGTGTATTCGCCTAGCGATAGGGCAAATGTAAGCGCGATTGTTGCCATGACCGCACCTCTGATTACTGGAATGATCACACTTGTAATCGTTCGTAACCAATTTGCACCAGCGCTGCGGGCTGCCTCTGTGATTGTTTTTAATGGAATTGAGTTAAGCCCGATATCAAGTGATCGATAGGCATATGGAAGCGCTAGAACAAAGTATAAAAATGGAAGCTCTAAAACAGTGTTTTGGATAAACTCAGGGAAAGAAATTTGAGCACCAACTGCAAATGCAACCACTGGAATAACAAGCGGTAGAAGTGAAATTCCATCGATTAGTGGCCTAATTGGTGATTTGCTGACGTGTAGCCAAGTCATAGTAGGAACCAAAACAATTAGGGTAATTAGCACTGTAAGACCAGCCAGCCAGCCTGATCTAAAAATATAGTGAAAGAACTCCTCCTCTCGGATAGCCCACAAGTAATGGGTCCAGCCATATCCACCAGTTAAAGGTGTACGGATCGAGTATTCAAAAGCAGAAACCATTGGAATAAAGACAAAGAAACCCAAAATGAGAAGTGTGACTGCCAGCGGTGGCTGGAACTTAACTCTTAACGCTTTTGCCATTTGGCACTCCTACGTTGAATTACGAGATATGGAATAACTGCACAGGCTGAGATCACAATCATCACGACACCCAATGCTTTTCCGAGGTTTAATTGTGCTGCTGAAACATTTCCATCTAACAAACCACCAATTTGTAATGGTGTCAGAGGTAAATTTCCGACAGTTAGTGCATTTGCAGTTGCATAAGCTGAAAATCCGCTAGCAAAAAGTAATAAGAATGAGGCGATGAAGCTTGGGAAAAGTAAGGGAATTCCAATTCGTATCCAGTAATTAAATTGGCTCGCACCTAAGTTGCGTGCTGCTTCGGACCATTCGCGCCGAAGTGAGACAATTGCTGGTGAAAATACAATTACCATCAAAGGTAACTGGAAATATAGATACACAACTAATAAACCAATAAAGGAGCCTAGTGAGAATGTTCCTGAATACAAATCCCAACCTAAGTACTTTAAAAACTTAGTGAGAAAGCCCTGAATTCCGAGTGCGGCATAAAACATAAATGCAAGTGGCACGCCACCAGTGTTGGCGAGGACTCCGCTCATTACTGCAATAGTCCGGCGCAACTTAGAACTTCCTCGGGATTCAATGAAGTAGGCGGCAATTGCACCCGGAAATGCTGCGATGGCTGCGGATAAAACACCAATTTTTATTGAGTTAATAAAGCCTGTTCGATATGGCTCTTTAATAGTGGTCCTAAAATTGTCAATTGTGAATGTGTGATCGTTAGATAAAAATGATACGTAAATTAGACGTGCGATTGGGTGAAGAAAAAAGAAACCAACGATCAGCAAAAGCGGAAGCGCTGGAAGAATATTCTTTAGAAAAGAAGCGAGGAAGGCGCGTCCCCTTGAAGGCGCGCCTCCCTCTATGACTTGGGAGGTCATATTCCTTTTTTACAAGCTAGCCCATGAAGAGATGATCTGCTCGCGAGCTGTTAGTACGTCGGCGATAGTTGCAGGTCCGACAACCTTTGCTGTTGAAGGAACCTTGAAGTCAAGAAGTGATGGCACAAGAACGTTCTTCTTTGCCATTGCTGCAGACATGATTGGATCTGCACCTGACTGCTGGAAGTAGTTCTGTCCACCTTGCATCAATGCGAACAACTTCGAACCAGGAAGCTTTAGATCAGCCGCAGTTAGTTCTTTAGCTGTCTTTCCCTTGTTCTGTGAGTACACAAACTCTTGCCACAAACGAGCGTTTGCGCAGTTTGGTGACTTAACGTTGATTGCGTTGATGTATGGAGGTGCTTGTAGAACATAATCTGTTGGGTATGCAAACTTAAGATCTAAGCCTGCTGCCTTAGCTGCTGGAATGATTCCAAGAGCGTTGAAGTCCCACATGAAACCAACCTTTGCTGTACCGGTAGCAAGGTTTGTTCCGTTTACCTTTACTAGAGGTGCTTGTGCCTTAACAGCCTTGAATAGTGCAAGGCCCTTAGTTACGTCTGAAAGATTCTTTTCTCCACCGTTACCGATGCTTGCTGCCAAAACTGACATGAATGCCTGGTTTGATGAAGTTGGATCTCCAGTTATACCTACAAAGCCCTTGTATTCAGGCTTTGTGAAATCTGCTGCCTTTGTTGGCGCTGATGGAAGTGATGTGTTGTAAACAATCGCAAGCTTTCCACCGTAGTTTCCGTACCAAAGACCTGTTGAGTCCTTAGCAGCGTTTGGAATGTCTTTCCAGTTAATTACTTGGTAAGGAGATGAAAGTGGCTTTGAACCTGGAGGAGTCAACTGTGCAACTACTAGTGGTCCAATATCAATTGAATCTGGCTGCTTTGACGCAGGAGCTGTTTTCATTGTGTCGATTTCGTACTGTGATGATCCATCTGGATTATCTACAGAAATCTTTACGCCAAAAGCCTTCTCGTATGCATCAAATGCTGCACCGTAGTTTGCCCAGTCGCGTGGTGTTGTGATGAGAGCAAGCTTGCCCTCTTTCTTAGCTAGCTTGACTAGATTGTCTAATCCGCCTGCTTCTGTAACATTCTTTGCCTTACAGATATCTACTGCTGCTGTAGCTGGTGTTGCGATTGCAACAATTCCAACTGCAAGCACTGCAGCGGTTGCTGCAGCTACTAGACGCTTTGCGCGCATATGTGGGATCCCTTCCTAAGGATTGTGAGCGCACTCTTTACCTGGAAAGGAAACAATCGGTGTTCTGGAAGTGTCGAAGTAAAGTCATGAGGGTGAACTCTCATGAAAAATTCAGGGTTAAATAAGTGTCTTTAAGTCGGCTACAGAGTTAATAACAGATGTCGCACCGGCATCATGCAGTAGGTGTTCATCATGTGCTCCTGTTAAAACGCCGATCGCCTGACCAGCACCAAATGCAATTGCGGCTTGCATATCGGCTGCGGTGTCTCCACAAACAATTACGTTTGCAGGATTGGTAACGCCTAAAGTATCTGCAGCTTTTTGCAACATATCTGGATGCGGACGACCTCGACCAGCTTCACCAGGTGTTACTGAAATATCAATTAGGTCTTTCCACCCAAGCTCAATTAATAATGTATCCAAGGTAGATCTGCTAAACCCTGTAGTAAGTGCAATTGCAATTCCTTTGGAGCGCAAGTACTTAAACAATTCCACTGCACCAGCAATTGGGACTGCACCAACTTCAGCTATTTCACTGATGTAGGACTCTTCAAATGCAACATTTGCAGTATGTGCCTTTTCTGCATCGCCTAATAACTCTGTAAACACATAGATCTTTGATTGACCCATTGTGTCGATTGCATATTGGGTCCATTCAGCACCGTGAGTAGGCCATAAATCAGGCTGTGTTGCTTCAAATGCATTTTTGAATGCTGCAATGACTAAACCATCATCGTTTAGAACAGTTCCAGCCACGTCAAAAGCAACCATTTCTACGTTCATTACAGCCCCTTAATTGTTTCTTCTGCAATTGCCGGGGCCAAAGTATTTCCTCGACCTCCGGGTCCTGTTACTGAAATTACGTTGTGCGCCATTTGGCGGCGATCGCAAACAGCACCATCAGTACGTTGGCTATATACGCCATCCCAACGCTGTGCAATTGCTGGCAACTTCTTTCCTAATAAATTGCTAGCAACTTCATGCAGGTATGTGTAAGGGTCCTCATCTAATTTAAATTCAAATGGTTCAGCGTATTCATGAGTATCACCAATAGTCAGACTGCCATCTGCACGCTGCACCATAAGAAGCTGCATATGGTTCGTTGAAGCGATGTGATGCTGCGGAGGTAAATTCTCACGTGTAGGTACTTCATATCCTGGGTAGTAACGCATTGAATCACCGTCGGCAATTGATGTAGTTAAGATTTCATCAAGTGGCTCTGTACTCATCATCTGTAAGCGCACACGCCGAATAGGCGCTGTATCAAACTGTTCTTTAAACAATGATGTGTGATCTGCTCCGGGGCACACAATGACAACATCGCCTTCAAAGATTTCACCATTTCGTGCAACAACAACTGCTGTGCTTGCATCACTTCGAACATCAACGACATCTAGATTATTGCGCCAAATATAATTCTCGTTGCGCAGTAAATACTCACGCATAGAATGCAAAACTGATCCTGGCTCAACCGTTGCATCCAGTGGACACCACAGCGATGCTAAGTAATTGCCACGAAGTGCCGGATTGATTTTTTGTGTTTCAGCTCGGTCAAGTATTTGCCATTGACGATCTGAGGCATCTTCTTTCTTCAAACACTCTTCCATGACAGCAATTTCTTCTTTATTAATTGCAAGAGTTAATGATCCATTTGCCCGAAAGAGCATTTCCGGAATCGTGGTGTGTATTTCATCCCAGAGTTGGCGAGCGCGAACCGCAGCTTGTAATTCAGCGCCACTTTTTCTACCGCTGACCCAGACCAAACCAAAGTTTCGAACTGATGCGCTTCGGGCAACTTCATCTCGTTCCAGTTGGATTACCTGGTGGCCGCACTTGATCGCCTCAAAGGCATGGGCGGTTCCGATGATCCCGCCGCCAATGATGACAATCTTCATGGTTGGCACTCTCCTCTACCCGCCTGAACAGCGGGTTTATCCCACGCGAAGGTTAGGCAAACTGTCGCGCTTTATCTTGCTTAAGTTACTGACGGGTAGCACAATTGCGCCATGAGCCATTACACAGCGAACCTTCGTGACATTGAATTCTGCCTCTTTGACCTATTAGGTCGCGACAAAGTTATGGGCACAAACCCATACGGTGAAGTTGATCGCGAAACTGCAATAGGAATGCTGGAAGAGATGAAGCGTTTGTGTGAAAACGATTTGGCCGCATCTTTTGTTGAAGGAGATCGCGTTGGTGCAATTCTTAATAAAGAAACTGGCAATGTAACTTTGCCGGAAAGTTTTAAGAAGTCATACAAGGCATACGTTGATGGTGAATGGTGGCGTCTTGATGCACCTGTTGATCTTGGTGGAATGAAAGTTCCGCCATCAGTTCGTTGGGCAATGGCTGAAATGGTTTTGGGTTCAAATCCTGCAATTCACATTTACGCATCTGGTTATGCCTTCGCACAAGTTGCTTATGTTCTTGGAACAGATGAGCAAAAGAAGATTGCAAAGCACATGGTTGAAAAGCACTGGGGCGCAACAATGCAACTAACAGAACCTGATGCGGGTTCTGATGTTGGCGCAGGTCGTACCAAGGCTGTGCAGCAAGCAGATGGAACATGGCACATCACCGGAACAAAGCGTTACATCACTTCAGGGGATGCTGACTTCTATCCAAACGTTGTTCACTTTGTACTTGCACGTCGCGAAGGTGGCGGACCAGGAACAAAGGGACTTTCACTATTTTTAATTCCTAAGTTCATGTTTGATTTTGAAACAGGCGAAATGGGTAAGCGCAATGGCGTTTATGTCACACAGCTTGAAGACAAGATGGGTCTTAATGTTTCTGCAACTTGCGAAGTTAATTTGGGTGAAAAAGAGCCTGCAGTTGGTTATTTGTTAGGCGATGTTCACGAAGGTATTGCACAGATGTTCAAGGTCATTGAATTTGCTCGCATGATGGTAGGAACAAAAGCTATTGCAACGCTTTCTGCGGGGTACATGCAGGCTTTGTCATATGCCAAAGAACGTGTACAGGGCGGTGACATGAAGGTAATGAACGATAAGGCTTCACCTCGCGTCACAATCATTAAACACCCTGATGTACGCCGTTCATTAATGGTCCAAAAGTCCTATAGCGAAGGTATGCGCGCACTGGTGCTGTATACCGCTTCGATTCAAGATGAAATCGAACTTGCTGAAGTCTCTGGAGATAAAGATCGCGCTGCAGACATGATTGCGCTTAATGATTTATTGCTGCCAATTGTTAAGGGTTATGGTTCCGAAAAGTCTTGGACATTACTTGGCACTGAATCACTGCAAACATTTGGTGGTGCTGGCTTTACGCGCGACTGGCCAATCGAACAATATGTTCGCGATGCAAAGATCGATACTTTGTATGAAGGCACAACAGCTATTCAAGGTCTAGATTTCTTCTTCCGCAAAATTGTTAAGGATGGCGGACGTGCAATTGGTTTGCTAGGTAAAGATATTCAAAAGTTTGCTGAAAGTGGCGGAGTACATGCAGCGGAAAAGCAAGCGCTGCTCAAAGCACTTGGTGATCTCAATGGAATTGTCGCTGTGCTAGTTGGACACGCGATGGAATCACAATCTGACCCAGTAAAGATTTACACAGTAGGTCTCAATACATCACGCTGCCTAATGGCTGTTGGTGACATCATCACTTCATGGTTGTTGTTACGCCAGGCTGATATCGCGGTTGAAAAGTTGCCTAACGCTGGCAAGGACACCGATTTCTACACCGGAAAGATTGCAGCAGCTAAATTCTTCGTTCACAACTATCTGCCTCACATCACAGCAGATCGCAAGATCGTTGAAGCAACTGATGGATCAATCATGGAGCTATCTGAATCGGCCTTTTAAACCGAAATTACGGTGTAATCAGTTACTCTTGCTAAATGCTTAAAGAACGGCGCAATGAACTGCTGCTGATTCTTTCTGGGTTGATGTTTGCTAGCAACGGAATTACATCCAAGTTATTACTTGAAGGCCACATCAGCGCCTGGAGATTAGCTCAGGTGCGTGCGATAGGTGCAACTACCTTCCTTGCCATCTATATATGGCGCAAAGCCCCGCACAATCTGCGCATTACTAAAGCCGAAATCCCGCGATTAGCAGCACTGGGTGCGTTAGGTATTGCAGCGGTTAATGGCACCTACTTTTTAGCTATTTCGCGTATGCATGTAAGCATTGCCCTGCTTATCGAATTCACCGCCCCAGTCTGGATCGTGTTATATCTACGATTTATTAAACGCAAATTTGTTCCCAACCAGATGTGGATCGCACTTGTTTTGGCTCTAACCGGTTTAGCGTTTGTCGCACAGGTGTGGGACGGCCTAACCCTTGATGGAATTGGAGTTATCGCGGCCTTTGCATCTGCTTTTGCTGTTGCTTTCTATTTTGTAATCGGCGAAGGAATCTCACATTCACGCGATGGTGTCTCGCTAACAATGTGGGGCTTTTTCTTCGCAGCCCTTACTTGGTGTTTATTACTTCCTGTGTGGAAATTTCCTTTTGATGTCTTCACAGCATCTATTCCGCTCAGTGGACCCTTTGATCACACCAACGCACCGGGGTGGGCGCTAATTCTTTATGTCATTTGTATCGGAACTATCGGGCCATACCTATGCACAATCACGGCGCTAAAGAACTTAAAGGCATCAACAACAAGTGCATTTGGAATGCTGGAACCAATTTTTGTTGGTGGTATCGCGTGGTTTTGGTTTGGTGAATCCTGGACGCTCATACAACTTGTTGGCGGAGTAATTGTTATTGCCGGAATTTATATGGCAGATCAAGCACGTAGTAAAAGTATTTAAGCTCCGAAGTTATCTTCTGGGGCAGTGTTCGCTTCACGTTGTTGAGTCCAGTCGGTACCGCTACCAGGGTTTTGTGGCATATCAAAGAAGCGCGCATAGTGCAGCTGAGCCGAGACGGTAATTGTTCTGGTTGGTCCGTTACGGTGCTTTGCAACAATTAAATCTGCTTCCCCAGTTCGGTTTTGTGAATCGTACATATCATCGCGGTGCAACATGATGACAACGTCTGCATCTTGTTCGATAGAACCAGATTCACGAAGATCAGAAAGCATTGGTCGTTTATCGGTACGTTGTTCAGGTCCACGGTTTAACTGGGAGATTGCAATAACAGGAATGTTTAACTCTTTAGCCATCAACTTTAATTGGCGAGAGAACTCAGAAACTTCCTGCTGGCGGTTTTCAACCTTTTTGCCTGACGACATCAGCTGTAAGTAGTCAATGACAATGAGTTTAAGGTCATTGCGCTGCTTTAAGCGACGCGCCTTTGCGCGGATCTCCATCATTGAAAGGTTTGGTGAATCATCAATAAATAATGGCGCTTCTGAAATTTCACCCATTCGACGAGCAAGACGTGACCACTCATCATCAGATAGCGAACCAGAGCGAATGTTGTTAAGTCCAACGCGTGCTTCGGCTGACAACATACGCATTGTGATTTCACTCTTTGACATTTCAAGAGAGAAAATAACTGAGGTTTGGCCATCATGAATTGATGCATGGCGCGCGATATCAAGACCAAGAGTTGATTTACCCATTGCAGGACGTGCAGCAAGAATAATCATGTTTCCTGGATGTAGGCCATGTGTGAGTGCATCAAGATCTTTAAACCCTGTCTTAACACCTTCAACACCAATACCTTTTGAGATCGCTTCGATCTCATCGAGTGCTTGTGGCAGCAACGTTGATAGTTGCACATAATCTTCTGATGAGCGTCGTTCGGTAACTGCGTACACTTCGGCTTGTGCCAAGTCGACCATGTCATCGACTTCACCTTCGGTTGTGTAACCGTATTGGACAATCTTTGTACCAGCTTCAACTAAGCGACGCATGATTGCATGTTCGCGCACAATCTTTGCGTAGTAACCAGCGTTAGC
>Ga0209188_1002596_pt1 | contig 13181 bp, 13 predicted proteins | sample C_130625_EF_Meta_FD_187307 | JGI IMG/M metagenome (GOLD analysis project Ga0209188, IMG submission 187307) | Freshwater microbial communities from Lake Croche, Canada to study carbon cycling - C_130625_EF_MetaG (SPAdes) (version 2) | ecosystem: Environmental > Aquatic > Freshwater > Lake...
AGAGTTGGGGTGAGGGCATCCGGGAGGCCTTCTCCGACGCCACCCGGCGCCTCGGCCTGACCGGGACGCCGTTCCGCAGTGACGACAGTGCCATCCCGTTCGTCGACTACGAAGCAGACTCTGCGGGCTTCCGACACTCCAGGGCCGACCACACCTACAGCTACTCCGACGCACTCACCGACGGTGTGGTGCGCCCGGTGATCTTCCTGGCCTATTCGGGCGAAGCCCGCTGGCGCAATAGCGCCGGCGAGGAGTTCGCCGCCCGACTCGGTGAGCCGCTGAGTGCCGAACAGACCGCGCGCGCCTGGCGGACGGCCCTGGATCCGAACGGCGAATGGATGCCCGCGGTGATCAGCGCGGCCGACACCCGGCTGACGCAGCTGCGCGACGGCGGGATGCCGGACGCCGGAGGCATGGTGATCGCCTCCGACCAGAGTGCCGCGCGTGCCTATGCCGCACTGCTGACCGCCATCACCGGCGAGGCGCCGACGCTGGTGCTCTCCGACGATCCGGGATCCTCAGATCGGATCAGTGCATTCGAGGCGGGCTCGAACCGCTGGCTGGTGGCGGTGCGGATGGTCTCGGAGGGTGTGGACGTGCCGCGCCTGGCGGTCGGCGTCTACGCCACCAGTGCGTCGACACCGCTGTTCTTCGCCCAGGCGATCGGCCGATTCGTCCGCTCCCGGACCCAAGGCGAGACCGCGAGCATCTTCCTGCCGTCAGTGCCGTCGCTGTTGCAGTTGGCCAGTGAGCTCGAGGCGCAACGCAACCATGTGCTGGGCAAGCCGCACCGCGAATCGCTCGGCTTCGACGAGATCGACGAGCGTCAGCGCACCGAGCCGACCGACGCCGATAACGGATTCGAGTTCCTGGGCTCCGATGCCGAACTGGATCAGGTGATCTTCGACGGATCGTCGTTCGGCACCGCCACACCCGCCGGCAGCGACGAGGAGGCGGACTATCTCGGCATCCCCGGTCTGCTCGACACCGCGCAGATGCGAGACCTGCTTCGCCGCCGACAAGACGAGCAACTGGCGACGCGGTCGGCCTCCGGACTGCCCGTGCGGGTGTCCACCCACGGGCAGCTGCGTGATCTCCGGCGTGAGCTCAACTCCCTGGTGTCGGCGACGCATCATCGCACCGGCAAGTCACACGGCTGGATTCACAATGAGTTGCGCCGAGTGTGCGGTGGCCCGCCGGTCGCGGCAGCCAACAGCGACCAGTTGCAGGAACGTATCGAGAATCTGCGCGGTTGGCGCAGCGCCTAGGTTACAGACCCAGTAGCTCCGGAAGATCAGCAACCGAGTCGATGACATGATTGGGCTGCATCGCGAATTCGTCTGCAGCCCAACGGTCCAGGGTCTCCTGTCGGAATTTTCCGGTTCGCACCAATACGCCGGTCATGCCGACCACCTGAGCGGGTAGGACGTCGTTGTTGAGGTCGTCGCCGACCATGTACGTCTCGTCGGGGTCGGCACCCAGCCGAGCGGCTGCGGCCTGGAATCCGGCCGGAGCGGGCTTTCCCACCGCGGTCACCGTGCGACCGGACGCCTTCTCCATTCCGATCAGATACATACCGGTGTCGATGAGCAGGCCCTCATCGGTTTCCCACGCGGTGCTTCGATGCATCGCCACCACCGGAACACCCGAGGTCATCCACTCGTAGACCCGACTCAGCGTCCGATGGTTGTACTCCGGGCCGGCGCCACCGAGCAGGATCACGTCGGGTTTCTCGGCGGCCGCGGCGTCGGTGACGATATCCAGGCCGGGCATGTCGGCCGCGATATCACCGTTGTTGACCAGCAGGCATCGAGCACCCGGATAGCGCGCGCGGACGTAGTCGGCGGTCAGGACAGCGGCGGTGATCACCTCATCGGGCCGAACGCGCATTCCGGCATCCGACAGCGCCGAGGCAATCTGCACTCGGGTCAGCGTCGTGGTGTTGGTGAGGTATGAGCATGCGATCCGACGATCGGCGAGCGTGCGCACTGTCTCGACGGCACCGGGGATGGCACGCCATGACGTCACCAATACGCCGTCGATGTCGAACACCACTCCGCCGACGGGCATGTGACTGACCCTAGTGCTTGTAGCCGGGGCTACCGCGGCGGTGAGTATGTTCTAACCATGACTTGGACTGAGGAAAACGTTCCCGACCAGAGCGGCCGACTGGCCATCGTCACCGGCTCCAACACCGGCCTCGGCTACGACAACGCACGAGTGCTGGCCGCCCGCGGCGCGAAGGTGGTGATGGCGGTCCGCGACACCGCCAAGGGCGAGGAGGCTGCCGCCCGCATTCGGACACTGACCCCGGGCGCTGACGTCGCTGTACATAAACTGGACCTGGGCTCGCTGGCGTCGGTGCGCGCGGCCGGCGCCGAACTCGCCGCCGCCTACCCGCGCATCGACCTGCTGATCAACAACGCCGGCGTGATGTACCCGCCGAAGTCGACGACCGCCGACGGGTTCGAGCTGCAGTTCGGCACCAACCACCTCGGTCACTTCGCGCTCACTGGACTCTTGCTGAAAAACCTTCTGCCGGTGGATGACTCCCGTGTCGTGGTGGTGGCCAGCATCGCGCACAAGATCAAGGCCAAGATCGACTTCGACGACCTGCACTGGGAGAAGCGCAGCTACGACAAGGTCGCCTCCTACGGCCAGTCCAAGCTGGCCAACCTGATGTTCGCCTACGACCTGCAGCGGCGGCTGGCCGCGGCCAAGTCCAAGACCATCGCGGTCGCCGCGCACCCCGGCGTGGCTGCCACCGAACTCAGCCGGCACGTCCCCGGCTACGAACTGCCGGGCGTGGCGTGGCTGTTCGGCAAGGTGCTGAACACCTCTGAGGTCGGCGCGCTCGCGACACTGCGTGCCGCGACCGACCCGCGCGTCAAGGGGGGCCAGTACTGGGGTCCCGACGGCTTCCGGGAAATGCGCGGCTACCCCGAACTGGCGACGTCGAGCGAACAGTCCAGGGATGAGGCGATCCAGGAACGACTCTGGAAGGTCTCCGAGGAACTCACCGGCGTCACCTACCCGGTGTAGGGACTCCTCGGATGCGTAGCGTCGCGCAACACCAGCGCGTCGTCTCGGAGTTGATCACAGCGCGCCCCGCAACCACCGTTGGTCTCGTCGACGCTGCCGGACTGGTTCTCGCGCATGATGTCATCGCCGGGCTGTCACTACCGGTTTTCGATAACTCGTCGATGGACGGCTACGCGGTTCGCTACGAGGACGTCGTCGGGGCGAGTGTCGAGAACCCGGTGAAACTTTCTGTGGCCGAGGACATTCCGGCCGGGCGGACCGACAAACTCACGTTGATCGCAGGCACGGCGCACCGAATCATGACCGGCGCACCGATGCCCTCGGGAGCAACGGCGGTGGTTGCCGTCGAGAGCACAGACGGCGGAGTCGAGACCGTCGCGATCTCGGTGAGTCCGAAACCCGGGCAGCACATCCGCCGGGCCGGGGAAGATGTCGCAGCCGGAACTACGGTGCTGCACGCCGGACAGGTCGTCGGGCCCGCCGCATTGGGCCTGGTGGCCGCACTCGGCATCGACGAACTCTCGGTCATTCCACGTCAGCGGGTGCTGGTGATCTCCACCGGATCGGAGTTGGTGGCGGCCGGAACTCCGCTGCGGCCGGGCCAGATCTATGAATCCAACGCCGTCATGCTCGCCGCCGCGGTGCGCGATGCCGGGGCCGAAGTGGTGGCTACGGCCACCTGTGATGACGACGCCGCGCGATTCACCGCACTGCTCGACTCCCATGCGGGTCGGGCCGATCTGATCATCACCTCCGGTGGCGTGAGCGCCGGGGCCTACGAGGTGGTCAAGGACGCGTTCGGCACCGACGGCCACGGTGGCGTCGAGTTCGTGAAGGTCGCCATGCAGCCCGGGATGCCACAGGGCGCGGGGCGAACCGCAACGGGCACCGCGATCGTCACACTTCCCGGCAACCCGGTCAGCGCACTGGTGTCCTTCGAGGTGTTCATCCGTCCCGCGCTACGCGCCGCGATGGGGTGCGCGGACCCACACCGCCCGGTGCGCTCCGCGGTGCTGGCCGAAGCGCTCGCCTCACCGGCCGGCCGACGGCAGTTCCGCCGGGGTGTCTACGACCGCGACTCCGGAACCGTGGTCAGCTACGGCCCGCCCGCGTCGCACCACCTGCGCTGGCTGGCCTCGGCCGACTGCCTGCTCGACATCAGCGAGGACGTCACCGCACTGGCCGTCGGTGAGCAGGTCGAACTGTGGGACCTGGCACCGTAGGATCAACCGTCGTGGCCCGACGCCCCCGCTCCGCGAACGATAACCTCGAGTCCGGCCCGCAACGCCTGCTCGCCCTGGTGCGATCGTCGGTACCGCCCGTCCACCCGGCCGGCCTGCCCTTCATCTCGGCGGGACTGGCCGTGGCCGCACTCGGCCGCAACCACCGCTGGGTTCGCAGGGTGGGCCTGGCCGCTGCCGGGGCCAACGCCGCATTCTTCCGGCACCCGTCCCGTGTTCCGCCGAGCAGGACCGGAGTCGTCGTTGCACCCGCCGATGGGGTGGTGTGCCTGATGGAGACGGCCGCACCACCGGCCGAACTCGGCCTGGGATCGACTCCGGTCGTCCGGATCAGCATTTTTCTGTCCCTGCTGGATGCCCATGTGCAGCGCACTCCCGTCGGCGGCGAGGTGATCGCGGTGGTTCACCGCCCCGGCCGCTTCCATTCCGCCGACCTACCCGCCGCGAGTGGGGAAAATGAGCGCAACAGCGTTGCGATCCGCACGCCGGAAGGACACAGCGTGGTGGTGGTACAGATCGCCGGCCTGATCGCCCGGCGCATCGTCTGCGATCTGCATGTCGGCGATCAGGTGGACATCGGCCAGACCTATGGACTGATCCGGTTCGGCTCCAGGCTGGACACCTACCTGCCCGCGGGCGCGGAGGTACTCGTTGAGTCGGGACAGCGGACGCTGGCCGGCGAGACGGTGATGGCCCGGCTGCCGTGATCAAGCCCAGGACTCAAGCCAATCGAGGGCTGCGCATCCTGCCCAGTGCCACGACGGTGCTGGCGATCTGCGCCGGCCTGACGTCAATCAAGTTCGCGCTGGACGGTCGGCCGCATATCGCGCTGGCACTGATCGGAGCCGCCGCGGTACTCGACGGCATCGACGGCGGTATCGCACGCGCACTGCACGCCCAGTCACCCATGGGCGCAGAGATCGACTCGCTGGCCGATGCGGTCAACTTCGGTGTCGCGCCGGCGCTGGTCATGTACATCACGCTGCTGCCGTCCTCGCCGATCGGTTGGATCTTCGTCCTGCTCTACGCGGTGTGCATCGTGCTGCGCCTGGCTCGGTTCAACACCCTGCTCGACGACGACACCCGCCCGGCCTACACCCGGCAGTACTTCGTGGGCATGCCGGCGCCGTGCGGCGCGGTCGGGGTAATCGGTCCACTCGCGGCCATGTTGCAGTTCGGCCACGGCTGGTGGACCTCGACGTGGTTCCTCTGCATCTGGCTGGCCGCAAACGCCGCCCTTCTGGTGAGCCGGGTGCCGACCCTGGCCTTGAAGTCGGTGTCGGTACCGGCGAATGCCGCACCGGTGTTGCTGATCCTGGTCGCGGGTGCAGCCGCCGGCCTACTGCTGTTCCCCTACGTCCTGGTGCTGCTGATCATCGCGGGTTATCTGCTGATCATCCCGTTCACGATTCGCAGTCAACGCTGGGCCGCGGCACACCCGGAGGCATGGGATGACAAGCCCCGGCAGCGGCGCGCCGCGCGACGTGCGGCCCGTAACGCAGATAATCCCAATCGCCGGTCGACGGCCCGGCTGGGCCTACGCAAACCAGGAGGCTGACACCGTGTCCGACGCGTCCGAACTAATTCCAGCCAAGCCCGGGTCAACCTCAAGCCTGACACTCACCGCGCGGCTCAACACCTCAGCTCTGGACTCCCGCCGCGGCGTTGTTCGCCTCCACCCGGAAGTCATTGCCGCACTGGGTATTCGGGAGTGGGACGCGGTGTCCCTCATCGGCTCGCGGACCACTGCGGCGGTAGCGGGTGTGGCACCGGCCGGTACCCCGACCGGAACCGCCCTGGTGGATGACGTGACGCTGTCCAACGCCGGCCTGCGCGAGGACTCGGCCGTGATCGTCACGCCGGTGACGGTGTACGGCGCCCGATCGGTGACCCTGAGCGGTTCGGCACTGGCTACCCGATCGGTCTCGTCGGCGACGTTGCGCCAGGCGTTGCTGGGCAAGGTCCTGACCGTCGGGGACACCGTGTCACTGCTGCCCCGCGATCTGGGACCGGGCACCTCCACATCCCAGGCAAGTTCGGCATTGACCTCTGCGGTCGGAATCACCTGGACATCAGAGTTACTGACGGTCACCGGAAGCGATCCAGCCGGACCTGTTTCGGTACAACCAAACTCGTCGGTCACCTGGGGTGACGGTGGCAGCGTCGGTACCGGTGCGACGGCCGCCGTCAGTCCGCCCACCCAGTGGCCGGAGGAACCCGAGGTCAGCATCGACGACCTCAAGGGCCAACACACGCAGGCCGGCAGATTGACCGAATGGCTCAAGCTCGCACTCGACGAACCGGCCCTGCTGGAGAAGCTGGGCGCCAAACCTAACCTCGGCGTCCTGGTGACCGGTCCGGCCGGGGTGGGCAAGGCGAGGTTGGTGCGCGCCGTGTGCGCGGGCCGACGATTGATCCACCTTGACGGCCCGGACACCGGCGCACTGGCGGCCACCGAACGCCACCAGGCCGTCGCACGCGCAGTGGCCGACGTGACCAGCGGCGGCGGGGTTCTGCTCGTGACCGATATCGACGCACTGCTGCCCGAACCTGCCGAACCGGTGGCCACGACGATCCTCAGTGAGCTGCGCAAGGCTGTCGCCACGCCGGGCGTCGCACTGATCGCCACATCCCAGGCACCTGATTCCGTGGATCCCCGGCTGCGGTCGCCTGAGTTGTGCGACCGCGAACTGGGCCTGAGCCTGCCCGATGGCGCCACCCGCAAGGCACTGTTGGAGGTGTTGCTGCGCGACGTCCCGGCAGGCGAACTGAAGTTGGACGAGATCGCCGACCGCACACCGGGATTCGTGCGGGCCGACCTTGCCGCTTTAGTTCGGGAGGCAGCATTGCGCGCCGCCGCCCGGGCCAGCGATGACGGCAAATCCCCGGCGCTGACCCAGGATGACCTCACCGGTGCGCTGAGCGTGATCAGACCGCTGTCGCGGTCGAACACCGAAGAGGTTGCCGTCGGCTCGGTGACACTCGATGACGTCGGCGATATGGCCCAGACCAAGCAGGCGCTCACCGAAGCCGTGCTGTGGCCGCTCCAACACCCCGATACCTTCGCCCGGCTCGGTGTCGACCCGCCCCGGGGTGTGCTGCTCTATGGGCCGCCCGGCTGCGGCAAGACATTCGTGGTGCGCGCGCTGGCCAGTTCGGGACGGCTGAGTGTGCACGCCGTCAAAGGCGCGGAACTGATGGATAAGTGGGTGGGATCCTCGGAGAAAGCAGTTCGTGAATTGTTCCGCCGGGCAAGGGATTCCGCGCCATCGCTGGTCTTCCTCGACGAGGTGGACGCTCTCGCGCCGCGGCGCGGACAGAGCTTCGACTCCGGTGTGACCGACCGAGTGGTGGCCGCGCTGCTGACCGAGTTGGACGGCGTGGAACCGCTGCGCGATGTGGTGGTGCTCGGCGCCACCAACCGACCCGATCTGATCGACCCGGCGCTGTTGCGCCCGGGCCGGATGGAACGTTTGGTGTTTGTCGAACCCCCTGACGCCGACGCCCGTCGCGACATCCTCAAGTCGGCCGCCAAATCAGTACCGTTGAGCAAGGAGGTGGATCTCGGCGCGTTGGCCGCCGACCTGGACGGCTACAGCGCGGCGGACTGTGTGGCACTGCTCCGCGAGGCCGCCCTGACCGCAATGCGCCGCTCCATCGACGCCGCGGACGTCACTGCCGCCGACGTAGCTACCGCACGCGAGAATGTCCGGCCGTCACTGGACCCGGTTCAGGTCGAATCGTTGCGGGCATTCGCCTCGGAGCACTGACCGCCAATCTGCTCACTCCCCGGACAGCTGGAATTCGACCATCGCGGTGACGGTTTCGATCGCGTCGGTCAGCGCATCGATGCGTTCAGCCAGGGTGGGTGCGGCCAGTACCGCGTACCGGTCCGCCTGACCCATCGGGACGCTGGATGCCAACGCGTACACATGGCGCGACGGATCGTCGGCGATTTCGGCGTCAACGGCCAGCGCATCAGGTCGCAGTCGGCCACCCCTGGCCTCGATGACCTTTCCGAACAGGGCAAGGATGCCATCCACCACCTCCCCGATCCGCTCCGGGGCGACCGGAGGTCCGGGCTCATCAGGCCAGACCTGCACGGTGGCGCGTGGGTACGGATCGTCGGGCAACCAGTCCACCACCCGGATCCGCTCTCCAATCGACGCGAGTAGCTGGTATTGACCCTCACCGAGATCTACACACTCGACGATATGCGCGAGTGCGCCCACCGCACTGCGGGTCTCGCCGCCCCCGACCTCACGGCCCTGGCTGATCAATACCACACCGAATGCCGGGTCATCGGCCGTCAAACAGTCCTGTACCAGCCTGGCGTAGCGCGGTTCGAAAATCATCAGCGGCAATGTCTCACCGGGCAGCAACGCCGACTGCAGCGGGAACATGGCAGTCACGGCGCTACCTGATGCCACCGGTCACCACATCTTTCACCGGTGCACTCGGGGAGGCGAACGTGCACAGTGCGGCGGCCACACCCGTCCACAGGTCCGGGTTGGTAGCAACCAGTTTGTTTCCAGCCTCGCCGATCGCTTTGATCACCTCACGGCGTGCCGCGGTGGTCATCTCCGCGTAGTCGCGGCAGGTGGTGGCCAGCAGTGGCGGACCGGGAGCGGCCACCGGGGTGCCGGCAATGCCCCTGCTGCAGCCAATGGCGCCCAGCGCAACCAGAACCGCCAGCAGGGTCACCGTCACGCGTCTAAACCACCTCATCGGCATGTGCCCCCATCCCTACTGCCGGCGTCCCCGTCGCCGGTATCCAATGCGCCGGTATCCAATTCGCCGGCCAGCGCGTCGACCACCGCACGAAGGTCTCCGTCGTGGGCCTCGGCGACTCGGCGTTGCCGTTGATAGGACCCGCCATAGCGCGGGATATCGGCGACCGCGGCCAACTCGTCGGCACAATTCAGCGACTTAGCCACCGGCGCGAGGCGGGTCAGCAGGTCATCGAGATCCTCGGTCACCAACCGCTCGTTGCTGTCGGCGTCGAGGATGATGATCGCGTCGAGTCCGTAGCGGGCGGCGCGCCATTTGTTCTCCTGCACGTGCCATGGCGGCATCACCGGCAGCTGTTCGCCGGCGTCCAGGCGCCGGTCCAGATCTACGATCAGACAATGGGTCAACGCCACTAGCGACGCGAGTTCCCGCAGGTTGGAGATCCCGTCGAAAACTCTGATCTCGATTGTTCCCAGATGCGGCGACGGCCTGATGTCCCAACGGATTTCGTTGACGTGATCGATGATGCCGGTTTTCTTCTGGTCGTGTACGAAGCTCTCAAATTCCCGCCATGACCGAAATTGAAACGGCAGTCCGGCAGTTGGTAATTGCTGGAACATCATCGCCCGGTTACTGGCGTAGCCGGTATCCTCACCGGACCAGAACGGCGAGGAGGCCGACAGCGCGAGCAGGTGCGGGTACTGATTAAGCAGCGAGGAGATAATCGGCATGACCTTGTGCGCAGAGGAGACCCCGACATGGACGTGCACTCCCCAGATCAACATCTGCCGGCCCCACCACTGCGTCCTGCGGATCAACTCGGCATACCGTGCGCCTTCGCTGAGCTTCTGCTCAGACCACTGAGCGAACGGGTGGGTGCCGGCACAGAACAGCTCCATTCCGCGACCTTCGACAACCGCACGTGTCGGGATCAGGGTTGAGCGCAGATCCTCCATCGCCTCGGCGACGGTGTCGCAGACACCGGTGATGACCTCAATGGTGTTGCGCAGCAGTTCTTTATGAACGCGCGGGGTCTCACCGACATCAGCGATTACCTCGGCAGCCTTGTTGCTGAGATCACGACTGGCGACGTCGACGAGGGCGAACTCCCATTCGACACCCAGCGTTGGGCGCGGCGAGCCCGTGAAATCAATCCTAACCGGCGCTGATGACACCGCAGGCGACCCGCTTACCGCCGTCGCCGGTAGCCAGCGTCGCCTCATCCGGTCCGGGTGCACCGCCGGCGATCTGCTGGTATCGGTCAGCCGGGATGTTGGCGAAGTTATCGGAGTTCGCGTGAATGATGATGGCCGTTCCGGCGCCGTCCAGAAGATCGGCCTGGTCGAAGGCATTGGTGGTGGTGACGAGAGTCGCGGTGCCGTCGCCACGGACCTGCAGGGAGGTCAAATCACCGGCGTGGTTGGGGTGAGCACCTACGCCACCACCCTGGAAATGCCCACCGGCGGAAAGGAAGTCGCCGGGCGCGCCACCGTTGGGTGCCACCGAATTGGCCTCGCACTTGCCGACGGTGTGGATGTGCAGACCGTGCGCACCCGGGGCCAGCAGGCCCGGTGCCGTGGTCTGAACGGTGACGGTGGCGAACCCGTCCTGATCCCTGAACTCGATGGTGGCCGCGGCCACCTGGGTGCCGTCGGCAGCATTGATCTGCGCTGTCAGGGTGTTAGTCGGGTTGGCGGCCGCAGGCATGCCGCCGTGACCCATGGCGCCCATGTCGCCGTGACCCATCTCCATGCCGCCGTGGCCCATCTCCATACCGGCCGGGGCGGGTGCTCCCGTCCAGATCGGCGGTACGGTGCCGGGCTGCGACGCGACGGGCTCATAGGGCGAACAGCCGCTTAAAAAAGCGACGGGAAGAACGAACAACACGGCAACGGCGGGCTTGAGCGAACCGAGGGGCGTGGGCATGGCAGAAAGCCTAACCCGTCACCAACACGATCACTCCGGGTGGATCCTCGGCAATTTCGGGTATCCGTGGTTGCACCGGAGCCTCGAGTACCCTACCCACGGATTCGGCGGCCGCCTGCTCCCCTTCAGCGGGTCCAAAAAACACCGTCGTGGCAGGCAACTCGGCCACCGTGGAGGTCTCCGCTGCAGTGACGTTCCAGCCCGCTTCCTTGAGTCGGTCGGAGACCCGGACCGCGGCCGGCTCATCGCCGGTGATGCTGTAGACCCGCACATCCGACTTGGGTAGCGCGGGTGTGGTGCTGCTCGTGGCCACCGATCGCGGCGGGTCGTCGGCGCTATCACCGCCGGACGTCATCGCCTGGAATCCGACCAGCAGGAAAATCAGACCGAGGAACAGAAGCACCATCACCATGGCACGCAGGGGAAGCCCCGCGGAGTCGGGGACGCGTTCGTTCATCGGGCCCACTGTAACCGGGGCCCGGTCAGGGGAACTCGAAGCCCAGTCGCCGGGCAGCCCTGGCTTTCTGCCGGCTGGCCCGCAGTCGTCGCAGCCGCTTGACCAGCATCGGGTCGGCGGCCAGCGCCTCGGGTCGGTCGACCAACGTGTTAAGCACCTGGTAGTAGCGGGTCGCTGACATCGAGAAGAGATCTTTGATGGCGTCTTCCTTGGCGCCGGCGTACTTCCACCACTGCCGCTCAAAGGCGAGGATGTCGTACTCCCGGCGGGTCAGGCCCTCGGGCAGTTCGGCGTCGCCGACAGACTGCTCAGCCCGTGCAATGGCGCCGTCCATGAGATCCGCCGGCCCTTCCCGAAGACTTGTACTGACATCGCTGTAGTTCGATCGACATTCAATCACGCCTGCGTAGTCCTGCCCGGCATCGAACCCCGCGCGTCGGCTCACTTTAAGCTAGCCGATCATGGCTGTCCGTCCCATTGTGATCCTTGGCGATCCCGTCCTGCACGTCCCGACCGCTGCGGTGCCGGTCGGACCCGACGGTTCGCTTCCAGCCGATCTGACCGATCTGATCACCGACATGTACGACACCATGGCCGCCGCCAACGGAGTCGGTCTGGCCGCCAACCAGATCGGCGTGGGATTACGGCTTTTCGTCTATGACTGTGCCGAGGAACGCGGCAACGCGAACTACCGCCGCGGCGTGGTCATCAATCCGGCACTGGAGACCTCGGAGATCCCCGAGACGATGCCCGATCCGGAAACCGATGACGAGGGTTGCCTGTCGGTACCGGGTGAGTCATTTCCGTGCGGGCGGGCGACATGGGCCCGAGTCACCGGACTCGACGCCGACGGCAACCCGGTCAGCCTGGAGGGCACCGGACTGTTCGCCCGGATGTTGCAGCACGAGACCGGACATCTCGACGGATTGCTCTACGTCGACACACTCATCGGCCGGCATGCCCGATCAGCTAAGCGGGCGGTCAAGTCCAACGGATGGGGTGTTCCGGGGTTGTCCTGGTTGCCCGGTGCGGAACCCGATCCCTTCGGTCACTGATGCCGAACTGGCCGTCACGGGGCAGTCGAGTCAGCGTCCGGTATCGCGAGACCGCCGGCGGTCAGACCGACGTGATCGGCTACCTCTCGGCAGTGACACCGCTGATCGAAGTTCGCACGAAATCATCCGGGACAGTGTTGATCTCGCCGGGTGATGTGGTGGCCGTGCGCGAACTGAGCCACATCCCGGTTCGGACGTCGGAGATCCGCTCGCTCGAGCACGCCGCGGCGCTGGCCTGGCCTGGGACCGAACAGCACTGGCATCGGGGCTGGCTTTTGCGCGCCGGTGGCGGCCACACGACTCGCGCGAATTCCGCTGTACCACTGGACTTCTCGTCATCGATAGCCGATCTTGAGGGTATCGTCTCCTGGTACGGTGAACGCGGATTGGACCCGTGGCTGGCGCTGCCGGATCGACTGCTGGCGGTGCGAACAGACGGCGTCAAGCGGTCCAGGGTGATGGTGCGCGACCTGGACCGGGTCGGTCCCGAGGTGGCCGTGGGCCTCGACGACCGACCGGACGCGGCCTGGCTGGCGCGCTATGAGCGCGCCGTTCCGGCGGAGGTGCTGATGGCGGTCGTCGATGGCGAGGTCGTATTCGCCTCGGTCGCCGGTGTGGCCGTGGGCCGCGGCGCGGTCACCGTGGCCCCGGACGGCACGGTCTGGCTGGGTATCTCGGCGGTCCAGGTCGCCGATACGCATCGGCGGGCCGGCCATGGCCGGGCGGTCT
>Ga0209188_1002598_pt1 | contig 13180 bp, 10 predicted proteins | sample C_130625_EF_Meta_FD_187307 | JGI IMG/M metagenome (GOLD analysis project Ga0209188, IMG submission 187307) | Freshwater microbial communities from Lake Croche, Canada to study carbon cycling - C_130625_EF_MetaG (SPAdes) (version 2) | ecosystem: Environmental > Aquatic > Freshwater > Lake...
GCTAACAGATCGTGATGGGTTAGCTGGTGCTATCCGTTTTACGCAAAGCTGTGTTGATTACGGGATCGCACCAATTATCGGAGTTAATTGTGCGATCGACCTGGGCAACGCAAAGGGTCGCATCACACTATTGGCACATAGCGATGGAGGGTGGCGCTCGCTGTGCAGGCTAATGACATCGCTGACAATGACAAGTGATACTCGTGTTCCCGTTTTAACTTTAGATTTCTTGAAACAATTCAGTCAATACAGCACCAATGTCTATGCGATGCATGGACCTGAATCACCCATTAGTAGCCCAATCCAAAACCATCGTTTTGATCAAGCGCTATCCATCTTTAATCAAACCCGCGATCTATTTGCTAGTAACGCTATTGAATGCGTTTCACATTTGGTGGCAGGCCGTGGTCCGCGATCTACCGAGCACGCAGCCCGTTCCTTAATCTTTGCCAGAGATAATGATTTAGAAGCTGTTGTTAGCAACGCTGTGCGCATGAAAGATCGCACCGATGGGCCAGTTGCAGATGTCCTAGATTGCGTGCGGCAGCTAGTTCCGCTGCATGATCGCCATATAGAACGCCGTAACGCTGAAGGCTTTTTAAAATCTAGCGATGAAATGATTTCATTGGCAGCAGAAATCGCACGAGCTGCAGGGGAGCGAACACCGCGCGCATTACTAAAGACAACTCGTGAATGGGCAGAGCGCTCTTTGTTATCGCCCCAGCGAGATATTGGATTGGGAGCTGCGCACCTGCCAGAACCCCATGTTGTAGGGGCAAATACCGCCCAAGAGATGCGCACATTGCTGCGCACCCGCAGCGAAGCCGGCATTAACTGGCGATACAACAGCAGCGATCAAATTAGCAAAGCACGTGCACGTTTAGATGATGAGTTAGCAACAGTTGCAACACTTGGATTTGAATCATATTTTCTAACAGTTGCAGATATTTCTGACATGGCACGTGATGCTGGCATTCGGGTTGCAGCTCGTGGCAGTGGTGCGGGCTCATTGATCTGTCACTTACTTGGAATTTCTGGGGTAGATCCAATGCAACATGGTTTATTGATGGAGCGTTTTTGTTCACCGTTGCGCCGTGCGCTACCTGATATTGATATTGATGTTGAATCTGCGCGCAGATTAGAAATCTATGACATGGTCTTTAAGCGCTATGGCGATAGCAATTGGGCCACGCCTGCTAATCAATCACGATGCGCAGTTGTTTCAATGGTTGATACCTACCGCGCCCGCCATGCAATCCGTGATGCAGGAGCTGCCCTTGGCTTGCCAGGCATGGAGATAGATATGTTGGCAAAATCAATGCCACATGTTCGTGCCCGCCATATTGCGACGACCCTTGAATCTTTGCCCGAACTTCGTCGGCTTAATACCTCTGCCCCATTAATGGCGGCAACAATTGAGATGGCACAGCGTCTAGATGGTTTGCCTAGACACCTTGCAATGCATCCGTGCGCCATTGTTTTATCAGATGGTGGGTTTTTAGATCGCGCACCATTAATGGCAAGTGCCGGGGGATATCCCATGGTTGCCTTCGACAAAGATGATGTTGAAGCGGTGGGTTTGTTAAAGCTAGATGTTTTAGGTGTTCGGATGCAATCGGCAATTGCTTATTCGATGAAAGAGATCGAACGGGTTCACGTAGAAAAAATTGATATCGATGCTGTGCCATTAGATGACACTGCAACCTATGAATTAATTCAATCCACCAAGACCCTTGGCATCTTTCAGGTAGAAAGCCCGGGACAGCGCGAACTAGTTGGAAAGCTTGCTCCTAAAAACTTTACCGATTTAATTATTGATATCTCACTGTTTCGGCCAGGGCCTATGAAAAGTGACATGATCACGCCATTTTTAAAGGCACGTCACGGGTGGAGTTCGGCCCAGATAATTCACCCTGATTTGTACGAGATCTTGACCCAGACCGAAGGCGTTGTTGTCTTCCATGAACAAGTTATCCAAATCATTGCAACGATGACCGGGGTTTCATTGGCAACGGCTGATGAAAAACGCAGATCGTTGGGGGATCGGGCAGGCCAACAAGAGGTCTGTGATTGGTTCTTTCCTGCAGCAACTGCAAAAGGGTACGAGCTATCAGTTGTTCAAGAAATCTGGGATGTGCTGCGCGCCTTTGCATCCTTTGGTTTTTGTAAAGCACACGCCGCCGCCTTTGCCATGCCCACATATCAATCTGCTTGGCTTAAAACACATTACCCAGCAGCATTTTTTTCAGGCGTGCTAACCCATGACCCTGGCATGTATCCCAAGCGTTTAATTGTCGATGAGGTCAGACAAATGGGAATTGCAATTGCACCCCTTGATGTCAACGCATCGGATTCTGTCTATCGGGTTGAAGATCATGGCAATGCAATTCGTATTGCCTTATCAACTGTTGCTGGAATTAGCGATGGGGAAGTGCAATCAATTATTGCTGGCCGCCCATACATTGATCTGAATGATTTTGTGCGCAGATCAGGATCTAGTACCCCAACCACAGAAAGCATGATCTTGACTGGCGCATTTGATTCGCTGCACGCCGATGTTAATCGCAGAGATCTCTTGCTGCATTTTTCTGATCTACAAAAATCACCAAGTGCTAGCGTCTCTGGCGCACAGATGAACTTAGGCTTTGACCCTCCAGCACTAATTAGCAGCGGCCTGCCTGCAATGACGGCAGCAGAGAGCGTTAAGTATGAAGTCGATCGATTAGGCATTGACATGTCCCGTCACATGATTGAGTTCTACGGAGAGTTCCTTAACTCAATCGGAGCTGTTCGATCTAGTGATTTGTTAAAACAACGATCTCAATCATCAGTTCTTGTTGCTGGCATCAAGGTTGCGATGCAGACACCACCGGTGCGCTCTGGCAAGCGAGTTATCTTTTTAACACTAGATGATGGATACGGTCTTAGTGATTCAGCATTTTTCACCGATGTTCAGAGCGAGTACGCCAATGTTTTGTACTCCACATCGCTACTACTTGTCCGCGGCGTCACTCGGCGCACTGGGGCCAGGGGAATATCGATAAGAGCCACTGGGGCATGGGATTTACGTGCCGCCTACGAAAGTTGGAGCACCAAACAAAGTACGCTCGCAATATGACAACAGATGAAAAGCCAACCCAGGCAACGATTCTGCATGTTGATATGGATGCGTTTTATGCGTCCGTCGCCGAAAAAGATAACCCCGAATTAAAAGGCAAAGCTGTTGTGATCGGAATGGGTGCCCGCGGAGTTGTCTCAGCTGCCAACTACGAAGCACGTAAATTTGGAATTCATTCGGCAATGCCTGTTGGGCAAGCCCGCCGATTAGCACCACACGCAATCTTTTTACCTGTTGATATGGCCCGCTACCAAGAGGTCTCTGGCCACATCATGGAGATCTTTGAAAGCTTCACACCTAACGTCGAACCAGTATCAGTTGATGAAGCATTTCTAGACGTGACAGGTGCCAAAAAATTACTGGGCACAGGGCGCGAGATCGCAACAGCAATTCGCGCACGGGTTGAAGCACAAGAAGGCATTACCTGTTCAGTTGGCATCGCACCATCTAAATTCATTGCAAAACTGGCATCAACTCATTGCAAGCCAAATGGAATGCTTGAAATTACAAGTGATCGCATTCTTGAGTTTTTGCATCCGCTGCCAATTTCTGCAATGTGGGGAGTAGGACCAAAGACTGCCGAAGTACTAGAACGATTAGGTCTTCGCACGATTGAAGATATTGCAAAGCTGCCTCGCACAACTTTAATCCGCGCAGTAGGGGATGCAGCAGGTGCGAACTTGCATGAACTTGCCTGGGGTCGTGATTACCGAGATGTTGCCCCGCAAGATGCGGAAAAAAGTATTAGCGCGGCCGAAACTTTCCCAACTGATTTAGATAACCCGGAAGAGATCTTGCGCGAATACTTGCGGCTGTGCGAGCGCGCTACATCACGGTTGCGCGATAAAGGATTGTTCGCAAAGACGATCAGCATCAAGGTTAGATTCGGAGATTTCTCAACAATTAATCGATCAAAGACTTTGCCGTTACCAATTGACAGCACCCACGATGTGTATGAAGTTGTTAAGGGTTTATACGAAGCGTTACGTATTGAAAGAGCTCGCTTGCGATTAGTCGGAGTTTCTCTTGAGAATTTAAGTGAGGGAGCACCAGTTCAAATGCTGCTGGGCGAGCGTGAAAAGGGTTGGCGTGAGGCAGAAGGGGCTATGGACAAAGCCCGCGAGCGTTTTGGCCATGGCTCTGTCAGACCTGCACGTTTGATCAAAGCCAGTGAGGACGAAGAAGAAGAATAAGAAAAAGAAGTAGCGGGTATAGACAATCTGTTCTATTGTGAGCCCGTGCCACTTTCAGATCGCGAAAAGCGCTTACTTGATGAGATGGAGGCTGCCCTCTTAACTGAGGATCCACGCCTAGTTTCGGCGCTCTCTGCTGGCCCTGTTTCTCCAGCTCGAAATCGCATCATGGTTGGGGCCGGCCTTGTTCTACTTGGCCTAGCAACATTATTTGGCGGGCTCGTTTCAAAGGTAACCCCCATCGGAATCCTTGGATTTCTAATCGCACTTAGCGGAGTAATCAGCGCGATCTCTAGCTTTACCCCAAAGTCACGTGGCCCAAAGAAAGCCCGTTCCCGCTCATCTATCAGCGATCGTATGGAAAAGCGCTGGGACAACAGAGGCCAAGAGAACTAAAGAAAGTTAGAAAGTCGCTATTGATTAAATAGCGCGAAGTGGAAATGCCAGTGGCCGCGAAATAATCTTCTTCGCCTTTGCCTCACTAATACCCCACACAGATAATCCGATTCCATAAGCAATATCTGCCTCTTCTGGCGAAAGTTCTTCCTTTGCATGTACCGACACCAATAAACCCGAAACAATATTGGTCCACAGGATCCATCTTTCATCAAAATCTTCCTTTTTTATTACACCCTTCGCGGCAAACTTTCTAAAAACTTCTTTACCCGTACCTCGATCTGCATCAATTAGATAAGTCGAAATCTCGGACACTGAATTGTGAAGAACTTTTGCAAAGAGCGGATGAGACTGTTTCGCCCTAAAGAGCTTGCGCCCTACATCTAATAAACGATCAAATGGATCACCGGGCGAGGCGTGCTCCGATGAATATTTGAGAAATTCTTCCCACAGGTCATTGAAGGCAATGAGAAATAGTTCGTCCTTGTTCTGGAAATACTTATAGATAGTGGTCGGGGAGACCTGGGCATGTGCTGCCAGCTGCTCGATAGTGGCTGATGGCCCGATTAGTAATCCCAAGTAGTGAATTAGGGCCTTAAAACAGCCGAATGCCCCTCCTAAAGAGGGGCATTTTCATGCCCAAATCCGCCCTTTTCGGCCTGTTTCAGCGTCTTTGGGCTGCCCAGAATGTGGGGAGCAGTGGGGCTCAAAAGGGCTAAAAGTGGGAAAAGGTGGTTGAAAAAGGAGAAAAGTGGAGTAAAGTGGGGAATTAAGCGGGCAGGTTAGCTCGCGGCGAACCTGGGGAAGGGGGCGCTGAAAATGTTTCTAGGCACCCACGAGCCACGTCTTGATGACAAAGGTCGCTTAATACTTCCCGCGAAATTCCGCGAAGAGTTAGCTGCAGGTTTAGTAATTACTAAAGGACAAGAACGTTGCCTTTATGTTTTTCCATCGAATGAATTTTCAGTAATTACAGAGACGCTAAAACAAGCGCCAGTCACTGCAAAATCAGCACGTGATTACAGCCGTGTGATGTTTGCTGGCGCACACGATGAAATTCCTGATCGTCAAGGTCGCGTAACAATTCCACAATCACTTCGCACATATGCAGGATTAGAAAAAGAGTGCGTTGTTATTGGTGCAAATACTCGCGTTGAAATTTGGGACGCAACTGCATGGAATGAATATTTAACAGATCGTGAAAAGAGCTTTGCTGATGTTTCAGAGGAGGTCTTTCCAGGTTTGTTCTAACTCTCATTTGTGGCCACTGCCGACCCTTCGAACGCAGCGACACCCCTTCCCCGGTGCCGTTGCTAAACCAAGATCCGTCGGCCGGCAGTGACCAGAGGTGAGAGTTAAAAAGTTAGTTCTATCAATAGATGAAAGGGGGAAGAGATGACCAGTACGACAGAGCATGTATCTGTAATGCGTGATCGTTGCGTCGATCTTTTGTCCCCGGCCATAGCCGCATCTTCTAACCCTGTAGTTGTTGATGCAACCTTGGGCCTAGGCGGTCACACAGAGGCCTTGCTACAAAAGTTTCCCCACCTAACAGTTATTGGTATTGATCGTGACCTGGATGCAATTGCAAAGGCAACAACCCGGCTTGCTCCATTTGCTGATCGCTTAAAGACAGCACATTCAACTTTTGATGGCATTGCAAATGTTGTAGCAGGGTTTGGATACAAGCACATTGATGGCGCTTTGTTTGATCTAGGTGTTTCTTCTATGCAACTTGATCAACAAGAGCGAGGCTTTTCTTACTCACAGGATGCCCCCCTTGATATGCGTATGGATCGCACCCAATCACTAACTGCGGGGGAGATCATCAATACCTACGAGCCAGGTCAATTGGTTCGAATCCTTCGCACATATGGTGAAGAAAAGTTTGCAACGCGCATCGTTGAATCAATTGTGAAACAACGAGCAATTGCCCCAATGAATTCAACAACCCAGTTGGCAGAGATGGTTAAAGAGGCTATTCCAGCAGCGACTCGTCGCACTGGTGGCAATCCTGCAAAACGCACATTCCAGGCACTTCGTATTGAAACAAATGATGAATTAGGCACGATAACTCGCGCATTACCTGCAGCACTTGAGTTACTAAATGTTGGCGCACGACTAGTTGTCATGTCTTTCCAATCTCTTGAAGATCGCATTGTTAAGCAGTTATTTGTTGCCTCAACAACTTCTGGAACTCCGCGCAATCTGCCTTTTGAACTTCCAGAGTATGCGGCCAAGTTTTCAATGATTACCCGCGGTAGCGAAACCCCAACCGACGCCGAACTTGCAGAGAACTCACGTTCTCAATCTGTTCGTCTTCGCGCAATCGAAAGGGTGGCTGCGTAATGGCAATGACCGCCTTTGCTCCTGCGATTACTCGCTCAAAAGAAATTTTCGCTGAAAAGTCATCACAAGTTGTTCTCAAGCTTGTGCCAGACATGTCAAGCGGAAAGCAAGCAGATCGAAAGTTCTTCGCAACATTTGTAACTGTCATCGGTGCGATTGGTCTCATGTTCCTTCTCCTGATCAATACCTTGCTGGCACAAGATGCATTTGAGCTAACTCACCTAAAGCTTGAGGCCAAGATAGTAAGTGACGAACGCGAAGCAATTGCACGTCAGATAAACACAATATCTTCCCCAGAGGCACTGGCAAAAGCTGCTACCGACCTTGGTATGAAACCTTCAGAAACCCCAACCTTCTTGTCTCTCGACAAGCCCGTTATAGAGACACCGGTAAAAAATGGGTAATTTTTCATTAACACACAACAGAATCAGAGCGCTGATTTTTATGACTGCTGTGATTATGTTTTTGTTTGGACTTCGACTTGTACAGGTTCAGGCGTTGCAGGCAAATGATTATCGCTCTCGCGCAGTTAATGAGATGGAAAAGGTAAAGACCCTTCAGGCACCACGTGGTGATATCACCGATATTAATGGCGTCCCTTTTGCTCGCAGCGTTGCGGCAACAAGCATTGTTGTAGATCAAACGCAGATTCTGAACCCAGCCAAAGTTGCAGCTTTTGTAGCTCCAATACTTAACATGAGCGTTTCTGATGTACAAACAGCGCTGACTGGTAAGCGCAAATGGAACATGGTTGCCGAGAATGCAAAGCCAGCGACCTGGCTAAAACTGACAAGTGCGATCGATCAATACAACGCAACGCTTCCTGGAATGAGCCCAGAGCGCATCATCGGATTCTTCCCAGAGCGCAGTTATATTCGCGAATACCCATCTGGTTCGTTGATTGCATCATTAATTGGTTTTGTTAATCATGACGGAATCGGTGCAACCGGTCTTGAATCAAGTATGAATTCAACTATTTCTGGCAAGCAAGGTAAGTATTCATATGCCAACGGTTACAAAGCTGAAATTCCTGGTTCACAATCTGAAATTATCCCGGCTCAAGCTGGCACATCGGTTCGGCTAACAGTTGATCGCGATATTCAATGGGTTGCAGCCAAGGCCATTGCGGATGCGGTCAAATCTTCAAATGCCATTAGCGGAACCGTAATCGTGATGGATCCAAAGACCGGCCAAATCTTGGCCCATGCAACAGCGCCTACTTTTGATCCCAACAACACATCGAAGGTTTCATTGGTTGCAATGCGTAACCCATCTGTTCAAGATGTGTACGAACCAGGATCTACCGGCAAAGTAATGACACTTGCCGCTGCATTAGAAGAAAAGAAAATTACCCCGGAAACTGTATTTACAGTTCCTTACGCATTAAAGCGCTCAATCAAGGTTTTCCATGATCACGAGGCACATGCCACTCAGCGCTTGACCGCATCAGGAATCTTGGCGGTTTCAAGTAACACTGGTTCAATTCAAATTGGCGAAATGATGTCCAATGACACTTTGCATGATTACCTTTCAAAGTTTGGTATCGGCACCAAGACTGGCTCTGGATTACCTGGCGAATCAAATGGAATTCTTCCAAAGGTGGCTAATTGGTCCGGAACAACAGCGCCAACAGTGGCTTTTGGACAGGGTTACTCCTTAACAGCGATGCAAGCAACGAGCGTCTTTGCAACGATTGCAAATGGCGGGGTCCGTGTGTCACCAACTGTTATTGCTGGAACAAGTGATGCCAGCGGAAATTACACACCATCTGCAACACGAGAAAGCGTTCGCGTAATCAGCGCCGAAACCGCCCAAAAGATGCGCATCATGATGGAAAGCGTTGTATCGGCAAATGGAACCGCGCCAACAGCTGCAATTGCAGGTTATCGCGTGGCTGGTAAGACTGGTACAGCAATGCGCATCGATGACACCTGCGGTTGCTACCGCGGCTATACAGCATCATTTATTGGTTTTGCGCCGGCGGATAATCCAGCGTACGTAATTTCAGTAACGATTCAGGATCCAAAGGGTCTGCACTGGGGTGGCGCACTCGGTGGTCCAGTATTTAAAAAAGTTATGTCATTTGTTTTGCAGTCAAAAGGAATTGCACCTACTGGTACGAAAATCATCCCAGTGGCTTTAAATGAAGCACAACTTATTGCCGAAAAGAAGGCCGCAAGTGTCAAGACCAATTGAGGAATTTAAGAGAACCGTTGAGTCGGTAGCTGCGATAGCTAATGCGACTTTGACGGGGGATGCGGCCACAGTAATTACCGGAATGACTCTGTCTAGTAATGAAGTTCAAGAAGGCGATTTATTTATTGCACTACCTGGCGAAAAAGCTCATGGTGCTGATTTTGCTAAAGATGCAATCGCACGTGGAGCTGTAGCCGTTCTTACAGATGCAGATGGTGCATCAAAGGTTAAAGGGGTACCGGTAATTGTTAGCGCCCACCCACGCCGCGCTGCAGGTGTGATTAGTGCCTGGTTCTATAGCGAGCCGATGCGTGACCTTTATAGCGTTGGCGTAACCGGGACAAACGGTAAAACAACTGTTACAACCTTGTTGCACCAGATTATGTCTGCCGCAGGACGTGACAGTGGATTGATCGGCACTGTTGAAACCCGTATTGGCAGCGAAGTACTTGCTAGCAAGCGCACAACCCCTGAAAGCAGTGATTTACAGGCACTTTCAGCGGTGATGCGCGAACGCCATATGCGCAACCTGGTCATGGAAGTTTCAAGCCATGCAATTGCACTTGAACGTATTCGTGGCAGCCACTTTGCAGTTGTTGCCTTCACTAATCTTTCGCAAGACCACTTGGATTTTCACAAGACCATGGAGAATTACTTTGCGGCAAAGGCAAAGTTATTTACCTTCGAGTTCGCAGATTTAGCCGTCATCAATATCGATGATGCATATGGCGTGCAGTTAGCCGCACAGACTGAGCTGCCTGTGATGAGCGTTTCTCGTAATAATCAAAGTGCTACCTGGCATTACGTATCGATAGCACCTGACTATGCAGGCGCACATGTTGCAATACGAGGCAGTGGCGGAATTTTAATTGAAGGAAAAGTACAGCTCCATGGCGGCTATAACTATGACAATCTATTGATGGCAGTTGCTATTGCCAATGAAAGCGGAATCGATCCAATAGATATTGCTGCCATCTTGCCTCACCTAACTGGTGCAGCAGGCCGTCTTGAATCCGTGCGGCTGGGACAAAACTTCACAGCATTAGTTGATTACGCGCATTCACCTGATGCTGTTGCGCGAGTGCTAGAGACTGCCTATGAAATTACAGATGGACGTGTCATCGCTGTACTTGGTTGCGGTGGCGATCGAGATACGTCTAAGCGACCACTAATGGGTAAGGCCTTACATGACGGGGCAGATGTTGCAATCTATACAAGTGATAATCCTCGCTCAGAAAAGCCAGAAGAGATTTTGGTTCAGATGACATTAGGTCTAGATATCCAAGAGCCAAGTACCGTGATTGTTGATCGATCAACTGCAATTAAGGCTGCCGTGGATGAAGCACAAGCGGGCGATCTCGTTGTGATTTTGGGCAAAGGCCATGAAAAGGGACAAGAGGTTGATGGAGTCACACATCCCTTTGATGATCGCGTAGAACTTGCTCGAGCAATCGAGGACAAAAAGTGATCACTTTAACCGCAGCAGAGATAGCTTTATTGGTAGGCGGCCAATTGCATTGTGACAAAGATTTGTTGGTATCTAAAGCGCCAGTATTTAACTCACGTTTAGCAACTCCTGGTTGCATCTTTTTGGCGCTGAAGGGCGAAAAAGTTGATGGACATGATTTTGCAGCAGATGCATATCGCGCTGGTGCGATGTTTTCATTAACTACCCATCGTATTGATGGCCCATGCATTGTGGTTGATGATGTCTTAGAAGCATTGTCAGCTTTGGCGGCATTTGTGCGCAGGCGCTTAACAGGATTAACAGTTGTGGGAATCACGGGATCCCAAGGAAAGACCAGTACAAAAGATTTATTGGCTCATATGCTCAGCGTTGCCGGCCCTACTATCTCACCTGCAGGCTCGTTCAATAATGATTTAGGTTTGCCAATCACTTTGCTGCAGTGCGACGAGCGTACAAAGTTTTGCATTCTAGAAATGGGAGCACGCCATAAGGGTGACATTGCTCGACTATGCGAAATTGCGCAACCAAATATTGGAGTTGTACTAGTTGTTGGAACGGCGCACCTAGGAGAGTTTGGTTCAGTGCAGGCAATTGCTGAAACTAAATCAGAGTTAATCCAGTCATTAGGTCCAGATGGAATTGCAGTACTTGGAAGTTATGATCAATACACACCTGCGATGTCATCACTTCACGCTGGCCGCACGATTTTGTTTGGAAACGGACAAGAAGTTCGAGCAGCAGATGTAGAAATTCGCGAAGGCTGCCCGCACTTTGATCTTGTGACACCTGCAGGACGCGACGCCGTTGGTATGCGAGTAGTGGGGGAACATCAGATTTCAAACGCGCTGGCGGTTGCAGCTGTCGGAACTGCATTAGAGCTACCTATCGAATTAATTGCAAGTTCATTATCGACGGCAGAAAGTGCCAGTAAATGGCGCATGGAATTACATGATGTATTCGGTCTATTGATCATCAATGATTCGTATAACGCTAACCCTGAATCAATGGCTGCGGCAATGCGATCTTTGGTGCTCTTTGCCCAAGAACGTGGGGGCGAATCGTGGGCTTTTGTAGGAAAAATGCAGGAACTCGGCGAGTCAAGTGCTGCTCAGCATGAAGCAATTGGCACGCTAGCCCAAGAGATAGGTATCGATCACTTGGTCGCTATTGGCGCTCCAGAGTATGGAAACCATAAGGGGCAAATGCTTGTCCATCATTTCGCAAGCATTGATGAATGCCTTTCTATGACAGATTATTTTTCTGCAGGAGATGTGGTTCTAGTAAAGGCATCGCGTTCTGAAGGATTTGAAGTACTTGCTCAGAAGTTAGAAAGTTTGTGGTTAAACAAGAGCGGAGTTGAAAGTTGAGACAGATCCTTATCGCCGGTGCCTTCGCACTGATGTTTTCACTCTTCGGAACTCGCGTCTTGATTCGAGTCCTTGCGGGTAAGGGATACGGACAAATTATTCGTGATGATGGTCCTAGCAGTCACCACATTAAGCGCGGCACCCCAACTATGGGTGGAATCATTTTCATTCTTGCAGCGGTACTTGGTTATTTGCTTGCCCACTTAGTGTCAGGTAATTCGGTAACAGTATCTGCCTTATTGGTAATCGGATTAGTCGTTTCATTAGGATTTATTGGATTTCTAGATGACTGGCTAAAAGTATCTCGCCAGAATTCTCGCGGTTTACCTGGTCGCTTTAAATTGATAGGCCAAGGCATCTTTGCCGCAATCTTTGGTTATTTAGGTTTGCAGTTTGTTGATACTGATTCCTTGACTCCAATTTCGCAGTACTTGTCAGGAGTACGCGAAACTTCAATTTATTTGGGTTCAGGTTTAGTTATTGTTTTCATTGTTCTGATGGTGATGTCTGCAAGTAACGGCGTTAACTTAACCGATGGCCTAGATGGCTTAGCAACAGGTGCGTCAATCATGACCTTCTTAGCCTTCGTATTAATTGGCGTGTGGGAGTTTGGGCAAAGCTGCGCGTTAAACGCTGCGGCTGGTTGTTATGCGGTTCGAGATCCTTTGGACCTAGCTGTATTGGCAGCCGCATTTGCTGGCGGTTGCACTGGATTTCTTTGGTGGAACACAGCACCTGCCAAAATCTTTATGGGCGATACCGGTTCATTGGCGTTGGGTGGCGCGATTGCAGGATTAGCCGCAACTTTGCGCGTGGAAATGTTACTTATTCCGCTAGGTGGCCTCTTTGTCATCATCACAATGTCGGTGTTGATTCAAACTGTGTACTTCAAGATCAGTGGCGGAAAACGGGTATTTAAAATGGCACCGCTTCACCATCACTTTGAATTAGTTGGTTGGGAACAAATCACTATTGTTATCCGCTTCTGGATTATCGCTGGTTTATCTGTAGCAGCAGGACTTGGTCTGTTTTACGCCCAGTGGGTAGCCAAATAACACATGTCTATAAATTTCGCCCAGCAACGTTTCCTAAT
>Ga0209188_1002601_pt1 | contig 13168 bp, 12 predicted proteins | sample C_130625_EF_Meta_FD_187307 | JGI IMG/M metagenome (GOLD analysis project Ga0209188, IMG submission 187307) | Freshwater microbial communities from Lake Croche, Canada to study carbon cycling - C_130625_EF_MetaG (SPAdes) (version 2) | ecosystem: Environmental > Aquatic > Freshwater > Lake...
GTGATCTGGCTGTGCTGCCGGTACTCGAGCGGACGCTGCAAGCCCTCGCTTCCACGGGCACGCCCCCCGCTCTCAAGAAACGTTCCTCACCCCGTCGGCGCGGATCCTGACATGCCTGCTCCCAAAAAAAAGATATCTGCAAACCGGCGTCAGGCCCTGGCTGCCCTTGCCCGCGAGAGCGACCGGCAGCTCGACGATCTCATCCGTCGCCGGCTCGCCATGCCGCTCGAACAGCGAATGCACTTCCTCCGCCGCCGGCTCCCCGGCGGCGGGAGCTCGCTGTAGCAGGCCGGGGCGAAATCAGTGACGACTGGGAAATGAACGTGCCTACCTGACCACGGAAGCCAGATGACCCACCTCTGAAAAACGCGATTTACAAAAAAGGTGTTGCATGAGCCGGCGTTTCCCTGAAGCCCGCCGCGGAGGATGGGCCCTCCCGAGAAACGGTAGGCTCAAGGCCGCGGCCGGCGCCGCGAAATGATCCACCGGAGCTCGACGGCATGCGACACCCGATCCCTTGCACGATTGTCCTGGTCGCGACCCTCGCGCCGTTCGCCGGCGCGGTGGCGCAGGAATCGAACCGCGCTCCCGTTCACGCCCCCCAGCCGATGATGCCCCCCGGCCCGGGGCCGCAACAGCCCGGCCGATACACGCTCTTCGATCGGGAGCTCTCGGTACTCGATGCCGAAGGGGATTCGACGAGCCTCGGCCCCGTCACGCTCCTCTTCGACAGCGCCACCGGCGAGGTGAGCTATCTCGTCCGCGAGGGAAGTGCGCTCACCTGGCGCGTCGTTCCCCGGCCGCCGATGCCACCCCATCCTCCGGCCGGGTATCCGGTGAACCCCTGGACGCAGCCCCCTCTCCTCGCGCCGCCGGTATCCGCGCCGTACCTCCCCGACGGTCGTCCACCGTCGCCCTTGCCCCCAAGCTTGCCGGCCGCACCTCCCCCGCCACCGGTGCCCACCCCGGCTGCGCCAAGCCCGTTCACGCAGGGCCCCGATGCCGGGCCGCGGGCAGCGATCGCCAATCCGCTCGTCGACACCTCCGGCTTCCGCGACAGCGTCCTCGAGGCTGACAGGCTCCGCGCCGAGCGGCGGGTCGGCGAAGCGGCATTCCTGGCACTGGCTACGCCGGAGAGTGTGATCCTCGACTGCCGCAGCCGGGAGTCGTTTGCCCGGCTCCATGTCCGTGGCGCCGTCAATCTTCCCTTCCCCGACATCACTGCCAATGAACTAGCCCGGCTGATCCCGTCTCCCGACACCCGCGTGCTGATCTATTGCAACAACAACTTCGCCGCGGCCCCGGCGGCCTTTCCGGAGAAGGTGGCGCGGGCGGCGCTCAATCACCACTCCTTCGCCACGCTCGTGGCCTACGGCTACCGCAACGTCTTCGAGCTCTCCCCCTTGCTCGACGTGGCGGCGACGGATATTCCGCTCGAGGGGGACGACGCCCCATGATCGGACATGCTCAAACATGGTGCGACATCACCCAACATGCCGCAAGATAACCGGGTCCGGCTAAACTGCTGACGTTGTGACCGAGGCTCCCTTCACTCCCACCGGAACCGCTCCCCATGGCCGACAAGCCGATCCTCTTCCTCCTCCGCGCCGGTTTCCCCGACCCCAAGCATGGCCCCGGCGGCACCTACTGCCCCGAGTGCACCGCCGTGACGGGGATCCTCTGGTATTACCCCGAGGTGGCGGCGAAGCTCGACATTCGCCAGGTCGACGTCCCGCGCCCGCGGCCGGAGGTCGTCGCGATGGTCGGCGAGGAAAACCAGTCGTGCCCGGTGCTCGTTCTGCCCGCTGGAGAGACGCCGGCCGGCGTGCCGGTGGCCCATGGCAGAGCGTTCGTCTCCGGGCCGGAGGCGATCATCAAGTATCTGGCCGATCACTACGGCACCGCCCAGTAGCCCTGACCGCTACCGCGGCTGGCTCGACAGTTGCACGAGCGCTTCGATGACGCGGGCCCGGGCCGCGGCGTCTTTCAGGATCAGATAGCGGTGCTTCCCTTGGGGATCGGGGGTGAACGTCGTCGCCCCCTTCTCCGTCACCGTCACGTTCCCCGGCGGCGAGCGGTCGAAGTAGCCACGCCCGCCGAGGACACCGTCGAGGACACTCGTCAGATCCCAGCTTGGCCGATCCTGCGGCGGTGGGGAGTAGATCGTGTAGGCCTCCTTCACCGGATGATGGGGGACATCCCGGAAATCCTCGACGATGCTCTGACTGGGATACGGCAGCGCGATGCCGATTTCGAACCCGCTCCAGATCATCTCCGTCGGCCAGGCCTCGGCGAGCTTCGCCGCGGCAGCCCGGTCCTTGAAGACGTTGTATTCCTCGTAGGCCGCGTTGCCGTCGATCGGCTCAAACGCCCCCGCCATGAGTTCGAGGAGCTTCACCTTCTTGGCGACGAGGGCCTTGCCATCGAGCGGGCTTGTCGCATCAGCGGGGCTGTCGAGGAGGCGGGCGAGATTCGTCGAGAAGCCGACCTGGACGACGACGACCGAGCCATCCTCCGCAGCCGCAAGCGCCTTCCGCAAAACCGCGACGGCCTCGGGGGCATCCTTGGCGTGGCGAAGCGCGTGGGGATAGCGTTCCTTGCCGGCAAAGGCGGGGTCGTCATCGGTCGCCTCGGCGAGCTTGAGATAGACGCTCTGCTCCTCGACGCCACCGGGGCGGACGACGCCGACCGGGATCTCCGTGCGGCCATAGAAGCGGTTGATGCAGTCGACGAACGGGGCAGCGAGCGCGTGGTTGGCAGTGACTGTCACCGCGAGCAATCGGCACTGCCCACGCGACTCAAGCGCATGGAGCATGGCGAGCGCCGCGACGTCGTCGCAGTCGCCGCAGATGTCGGTGTCGAAGATCACCGGCACTGGCGCCGCGGCCCGGGCGTTGCTCGAGGCCACGAGCGTTAGGGGAACAGCAACCGTCAGGGCCGCAACCGTCACGAGCGCCGCCGTTGTCATTCGCCGTGCCCCGCAAAGCAGGCTCTTCACGATCATCTGGAATCCCCCCCTGAAAAACGTTTTGATTTTCCCCGACGTGCGTTGCGGGCCGATCGCTGGCTCGGGCCCGAGCCGGGCTCAGGCAACGGCAAGCATCCGCTCGAGCGCCACCACGGCCCACTTCGCCGTCTCGTCGTCGACCCGGATCACGTTCACCGCATCCCGCGCCTCGAGGTGCTCGAGGCTCCAGCAAAGGTGGGCCAGATCGATGCGGTACATCGTGGCGCACATGCAGACCACCGGCGAGAGGAAGTGGATCTCCTGCTCGGGGTGAGCGGCCTCCAGTCGCTTGACGAGATGGAGCTCGGTGCCGATCGCCCACTTCGTGCCCGGAGGGGCCTGCTCGACTTGGCGGAGAATGTAGCTCGTCGAGCCGACGAGATCGGCCTTGTCGACGACCTCCATCGAACACTCCGGATGGACGAGGATCTTCACGCCGGGAATATTTTTCCGCAGCCCGTCGACATGCTCGGGGCGGAACATCGCATGGACGCTGCAGTGTCCCTGCCAGAGAATGACGCGGGAGGCCTCGAGCGCCGACTTGCTGTTGCCGCCCAGCTCCGGCTCGTGCGGATTCCAGACACACATCTCGTCGAGGCCAATCCCCATCGTGCGCGCCGTGTTGCGGCCGAGGTGCTGGTCGGGGAAGAAGAGAACGCGGCGGCCGCGGGCGAAGGCCCATTCAAGGACGGCACGGGCGTTGCTTGAGGTGCAGACGATCCCGCCGTGGCGGCCACAGAAGGCCTTGAGGCTCGCCGCGGAGTTGATGTAGGTGACGGGGGTCAGGTCGGCGGTGTCGATGACGGTGCCGAGATCGGCCCAGGCATCCTCCACCTGCGTGATCGCGGCCATGTCGGCCATCGAACAGCCGGCGGCGAGATCGGGGAGGACAACCGTCACGCGCCTCCCGCCGCGGGCGGCGACCTTGTCGGGGCGGTTGGCGAGGATGTCGGCCGTCTCGGCCATGAAATGGACGCCGCAGAAGGCAATCGCCTCGCACTCGTCCCGTTCGGCGGCCGAGCGGGAGAGCTGGTAGCTGTCCCCCTGGAAGTCGGCGTGGGCGATGACGCCGTCCTGCTGGTAGTGGTGGCCGAGGATCACGAGCCGGCGACCCATTCGCTGCCGAACCCCCTCGATCCGGGCCGCAAGTTCGGCGTCGGAGAGGGGGCGGTAGTCGGTGAATGGGCCCGGAATGGGCGGGGCGGCGGCTGGGCTACTCATGGAGCCAAGTATATGCCCGGCGTGCGGAGACTGCCGCCATCGCTATACTTTCCTTCCGACGGTCGCTGTGGCCTGCGGCCCCCCAGGGGCCCCCCGCGGACCGCCAGGAACCAAACGGGAAGGATGGCTCGATCGATGGCGCGGAAAGTGGTGAATCGCAAGGAACTCCGGGCGCAGAACGACGCCGCGGAGGCCCGCGGCAAGGAAAAGACGGAGAAGAAGGAGAAAGTCGCCAAGGAGCCGAAGGCGAAGAAGGAGAAGGTCGTCAAGGAGCCGAAGGTCGCCGCCAAGAAGACCGTCCGCAAGAAGGTCGCCAAGGAAACCCGCCTCAAGGCTTACTGGGGCGTCTTCAATCAGGCGATGAAGCGGCTGGTGCTGTTTGAATACGCCGACAAGAAGTCGGCCGAGAAGAAGGCGGCCGAATTGACCGCCTCCTCCCGGGCGACGCACTTCATCCAGCTGGTGAAGGAAGCGATCACCGAGTGATTCCAGCCGGGGCGACTCGTTCGCTCCGCCAAGTTCCTTCCGAGGGCGCGACCGATGATCGGCTCCGTGAAGGATCCAGTGGCCATGCCAGCCTGCGCTGCCGGGGGCCCGCGCCCCGGCCCGCGGCCCACGCCGGGGGCAGGCTCCCGCCCCTGGCGGGCTCTGTTCGTCGTCGCGATGGTAGCGGCCATGCTCGCGCCGGTCGGTGTCGCCATCACCGGCTGCTCCTCGAAGCCCGCCGCGAAGAAGCGGGGGAAGACCGCCAAACGCCCCGAGACGGGGCTCGCCGAGCTTGCCGGCACGGAGGGCTCGCACACGGAGAGCTCGCAAGCGCTGCCCGCTGCGGGCACCAAGCCTGCGGAAGGCGCTGCCGATCCCGCTGCCGAGAGCGCCGCGAAGCCAGCGGCAACTGAAGCCGTCCCCACTCAACCAGGCGCCGACGCGGCCGACGTCGCTGCAGAGCCAGCGCCGGCACTCGAGCCTGCGGCGGCCGCAGAGCCGATGCCTCCCGAGGCACCCGCGCCCACGACTTCCGACGATATCTCGGCGGCCGTCTCGCTCGATGCCCTGTCAGCGGCGGGCGCTGAAAGCGCGAATCGGCCAACCTCAAAACTCGTCGACGCCGACACGGCGCTCCGCCTCGACGGCGGGCGCGTCGAGGTCTGCTCCCCTCTCGGGTGGACCCGTTCTCCCCGCTCGCAGAACTATCTCGTCCGCTATCAGCCAGGCCCGAAGAAGTCGTATCCCTCGATCGTCGTCACGGCGGAGCCGGCGCCTGAGGGGCTCGGGGAGATCACCGCTGCCAACCAGTCCGACCTCGTCGCGGCGATCGGCACGACGCTCGTCGAGACGTTCCCGGCCGGCGGGCCAGTGAAGCTGATCAAGAAGCCGGCCGCGGCCACGTTGGGGAGCCACAAGGGCGTCGCCTGGGCGATGCCGGGGACGGCGAAGGTCGGCGGCCTCTCCGAGCCGGTCGATCGGTTTGCCTACGGCGTCGTTCTCGGCGGGCGGCTCTACACGGTGGAGGCGCGGGCTCCGAAGGGGAAGGTCGACGACGACGCCAAGGCGGCAGCCAAGGCCGTGGCGGCGACGCTGTTCCGGCCCGCAGGGGCTCCGGCCGGGCCACCGGAAGAGGCGGCCGTCCCTGCTGGCGGCGAGGCGGCTCCGGCGGAGTGAGGCACCAACCTCACGCGTACGGGCTCTTCCAGTCGCCCCAGGCCTTCAGGTAGCGGGCCAGGCCCGGCGAAGAGGCCGACTTCTCCTCGATCCACGTCCGCGTCTCCTCGATGAGGACATGCTCCTCTTCGAGGGAAATCTCGCCGGCCAGGACGCGCGAGCGGAGAAAAATGAAGTAGGTGTCGAGGACGTCGCCGCGGCAGTAGTCGTGAATGTCGGCGGCCCGGCCGGCGTCCCACAGATCCTGCACCATGTAACCGGCGACGTCCTGCTTCCCCGGCTTGCCGATCAGGTTTGCCGCCAGCGACAGCCCCCCCTGAAACCGACTCGCGCCGCTGTTGGTGAGCCATTCGTGGAGATCGAAGTGCCCCGCCATGTTGTAGCGGTAGCGCGGTTGGTCGTAGTTGCGCTTGTCTTCGGCATACCAGTCGGGAATCGGGAGCCCGTAGCGGAAGGCGCAGAGCTCGAGCAGCGGGACGTCGAAGCCACGGCCGTTGAACGTCACCAGACACGGCCGCCCGTACTTCCGCCATCCTTCCCAGAAGAGTCGCGCGATCTCCGGCGGCCGCGACTTCTCCTCATCGAGGGCGACGAGGTCTATGAGCCGGTAATCAGCGGCCACCCGCGCGATGACCAGCGACACCGGGAGTTGGAAGGTGTAGGGAATGAAATCCTTCCCCTGCTCCGCCATCAGCTCCGCGCGCCACCGGGCAATCGCCGCAGGCGGCGAGAGTTTTTCCTCCGGATACCGCAGCCGCGACACGAGGGCGCCGTCGGAGACGCTCTCGATGTCGAAGACGAAGTAGGCGGTGTCGCGCTTCACAGGGGGGGCGGAGGGCAAGTGTCGAATCCTTTCGCGTGCTGGCACCTCGTGCCGGAACCTACTGCCGGGCGAGCGGGTGCTTGAGCGGGAGCCAGGCGCCGCCAGCCTTGCTCGAAGCGACCGACTGCTCGATGAAATACATCCCCTCCACGCCATCGTGGATGTTGGGGTAGATCGTGTTGGTGCGCTCGAACGGCTTGCCGGCGATCGCCAGTTCCATCGCGTCGTAGGTGGCGCGGTAGACGTTGGCGAAGGCCTCGAAGAAGCCCTCCGGATGCCCCGACGGGAGCCGGCAGGCGGCCTTGGCCGGGTCGCTCGTGTAGGGGGCGTTCGGGTCGCGGGTGTAGATCTGGTGGGGATGGCCGTTCTTGCGGATGAAGAGCTGGTTGGGGTTTTCCTGGTGCCACTCGAGGCTCGCCAGCGTCCCGTCGATCTCGATCCGCACGTCGTTCTCCCGGCCGTGGCTGATCTGCGAAGCGGTGACGGTGCCGAGGGCGCCGTTGCCGTAGCGGATTACGGCATGGCCGTAGTCGTCGAGCGGCCGCGGCGGCTCGAAGACTTTGAGGTTGCAGCTGATCGAGTCGGGGAGGAGGCCGGTCATGTAGCGGCCGAGGTTGTAGGCGTGGGTGCCGATGTCGCCGAAGCAGCCGGCGGCGCCGCTCTTGGTCGGATCGGTCCGCCAGGCGGCCTGCTTCTGCCCCTCGCTCTCGAGCCGGCTCCGCAGCCAGCCCTGGATATAGGTGGCGCGGATCGCCTGGATGTCGCCAAGCTCGCCGGAGAGGATCATCTGCCGGGCCTGACGAACGAGCGGATAGCCGGTGTAGTTGTGGGTCACGGCGAAGACGACGTTCGAGCCCTTGACGATCGCCGCGAGCTCCTCCGCCTCGGCAAGCGTGAGCGTCATCGGCTTGTCGCAGACGACGTGAAAGCCCGCCTCGACCGCCGCCCGGGCGACCGGGAAGTGCATGTGATTGGGCGTGGCGATGGAGACGAAGTCGATCCGTTCACCGGCGGGGAGCTTCCGCTCGGCGTCGAACATCTCGACATAGGATCCGTAGGCACGGGAGGGGGCGATGTCGTAGTCAGCGGCGCTCGCCTTGGCCCGGGCCGGATCACTCGACAGCGCTCCGGCGACGAGGGCGGCCCGATTGTCGAGCACGGCGGCGGTGACATGCACCCGGCCGATGAACGACCCCTGCCCACCCCCGACGATCGCCATCCGCAACTTCCGCCCCAAGCTTCCGTTGGTCGCCATGCCCTGCTCTCCCCTTCGCGTTGCGTCAGTGTTCCCGGCAGGAGGGCACCGGCCCCCCTGATCCATCACTACGGCCATCACCGGACCCCGGCTCAAGCCTGCGAGGGGAATCTAACACACCCGCCGCAGCGGCTGGAGGGGGCAGGCCGTTGCCCCCTCCCCCGGCAAGGACCTACGATGAATGTTGCCCGGGTCGCGGCGGCTGCCGCGCGGGCCGCCGCCGGCGTTCCGGCCGACGAGGAATCCCATGGGTTTTGCAGACCGCCGTTACGCCCAACCGAACCGTTCCTGGCGGGGAGGATCCTCCGGCGCCGGAGAATGGACCGCGGTGACGACGATCGTCGTCGCCAACTGCGCCGTCTGGGTCGCCTGCCTCCTCGCGGAAAACGATTTTCCGCTCAGCAGTTGGCTGGCCATGCGCGGTGACCTCCCCCGTCACCCCCTCGAAGCGTGGCGGCTGCTGACCTACGGCTTCGCCCACGACATGAGCTCGCCGTGGCACCTCGCCCTCAACATGCTCACGCTTTGGTTCTTCGGCCCGGAGGTCGAGGCCCGTGTCGGTCGCAATGAATTTTTCCGCTTCTGGCTGACGGCGATCGTCCTCGCCGGCCTCGCCTGGCTGGCGAGCGTGCAATTCGGCCAAGGGGGTCGGGGCGGGTTGCTCGTCGGTGCCAGCGGTGCGGTGATGGCGACCCTCGCCTACTTTGTCTGGCATAACCCCCACCAGGAACTTCTCCTCTGGGGCATCCTCCCGATCCCCGCCTGGGCCCTCGGCCTCCTCTACTTCTTCTCCGACGTCAACGGCGCCTACCATGGCGCCGGCAACGTCGCCCACTTCGCCCACATCGGCGGAGCGCTCTTCGGCCTCGCCTATGCGTGGCGCGGCTGGAACATCGGCGACCTCCTCGAAGCCCCCGCGCAACTCCTCCAATCGAGGCAGCGATTCCGGATCTTTCGTCCCGACGACGATCCCCCACCCCCCTCCCGCACCCCGCCGCGCCAAGCGTCGCTCGAGGATGACGAGGCCCTCCGCGAGGCGGTCGATCGGATTCTCGAGAAGATCAGCCGCTCCGGCGAAGCGAGCCTGACGACCCAGGAGCGCGACACCCTCACCCTCGCCAGCCGGCGGCTCAAGGAACGGCTGCGCTGAGCGCGGCCGGCGCGTTGTCATGCCGACAGACCGCCAGCGCCCCCGCCGCGGTCCTCATCGCCAGGGCGCTGGCCTCGCGGCCGAAAAGGCGGCCGACTGGACGCCCACGTCGCCCCTCCGATCGTGGCGCTGGCTTTCGTGGCGCTGGCTTTCGTGGCGCTGGCTCTCGTGGCGCCGGCTGGCCGCGACCGGCGCTGCTGTCGTGATCGCCGCAACTGGCGTCGCCATCACCCTTGCCCGCCCCCGGAGCACCCCTCACGCGGCGGCAGGGCCGGCCGAGGTCGGCCGGTTCCCCACGCCGTCGGCCGCGGTACCGGAGGGCTACGCCGGCTTGATGGAGGAAGCGCAGACGCTCGTTGACTGGATCGTGGCCCGCCATCCCTCTCGGCCGCAGTCGACGGCGCTCGCAGCGACGCTCGCCGCCGAGCGCGGCGACCAGGAGACCGCGGCGACGCTGTGGCGGGCCCATCTCGAGCGGCATCCGGAGACGGCCGAGGGGTGGTATCGCCTCGGGCTCTACGCCGTGAAGGAGGGGCGCGATGGCGAGGCCGCCGAGTGGCTCGAGCGCGCCCGCCGACTCGACCCGTCCCTCCCCGACATCCAAGGGCATCTCGGCCGCTGCCTCCTCAAATCCGACCGGGTCGACGAGGCGGCCGACGTCCTCGAGCCGGCGATCGGCGACGACCGCGGCGGCGCGGTCCGGCTCTTCCACCTCGGCCATGCCCGGCTCCGCCAGGAGAAAAACACCGCGGCCCGAGCGGCGTTCCAGGGGGCCATCGACCGGGCCCCCTCCTACACCGGCGCCTGGTACGGGCTGGCCACCGCCTTGGCGCGCCTCGGCCTGGCCGACGACGCCGAGCGGGCCCGCGCGGAGTTCCGCCGCCTGAAGGCCGACGATGCCGAGGCCGCGGCGAGGAATCTTGCCCGCGACGAGAGCGTACGGATGCGGCGCCTCCTCGCCGGCTGGTACGCGGCTGCGGGGCGGATCGCCGCGCTCGATGGCGATACGCAAGAGGCCAAGGCCCTTTTGAGCCGCGGCGCCGCGGTCGATCGATCTACCTCCTCTTCCACCGCCCCCCCGCCCACCGCAGCGGGAGAAGGCCACTGACATGGTTCTTTCTTCCCTGCAGCGCCTCGCCTTGAGCTTTGGCGTCACCGTCCCGGTGCTGGTCCTGGTCTTCGGCTGCGGTCAGCCGAGACCACCGGGAGCGCCGCCGCCAGCGCTACCATCCGCCGCCGCGCCGATCCGGTTTGTCGACGCCACGGAAGCCTCTCGAATCGGCTTTGTCCACACCGACGGGAGCAGTGGTCGGCGGTATCTCGTCGAGCCGTTGTCGGCCGGCGTCGCCACGTTCGACTACGACGGCGATGGCCGGATCGATCTTTATTTTCCAAACGGGGCTGCGCTTCCGGGAGTCGAGCCCGGCGACTCCGAGTCGCCCCCCCGGCATGCCCTCTGCCGGAATCTCGGCGCGGGGGTGTTTCGCGACGTAAGCCTCGCCGCCGGTATCGACTGCCGCGATTACGGCCTCGGCGTCGTCGCCGGGGATGTCGACGAAGACGGCTTTAGCGATCTCTTCCTCACCACGTTCGGAGCCAAGCGACTCTTCCGCAACCTCGGCGACGGCACGTTCGTCGATGCCACGGAAAGCGCCAACGTGGCCGATGGAGTGAAGGTCGGCGCGGGGGCCACCTTCCTCGACGCCGACGGCGACGGCGACCTCGATCTCTACGCCGCCAACTATGTCCGCTTCACGCTCGAGAACCACCGCCCCCGATCGTTCAAGGGCTTTCCCGCCTACGCTGGCCCCCGCGACTATCCTCCCTGGCCCGACAGCTTCTTCCGCAATTCAGGCGATGGCCGCTTCGTCGATGCGAGCGTCGAAGCGGGGATCGCCGCGGTGGCTGGCCCGGGAATGGGGGTCGTCGGTCTCGATCACGACGACGATGGCGACACCGACATCTACGTCGGCAACGACGCCCTCGAGGGAAACTTCCTCTTCGAGAACGATGGCCGGGGCAACTTCCGCGAGACCGCGCTAGCGGCCGGCGTGGCGGTGAACCGGTTCGGCGCCGAGATCGGCAGCATGGGGACCGAAGCGGGCGACGCCGACGGCGACGGGAGGATCGACCTGTTCGTCACCGACTTCCAGCCCGATCTCCCCGTCCTGTTCCGCAACCTCGGGCGGGGGCAGTTCGAGGACGCCACCGCCGCCACCGCCGCCGGCAGCGGGGCGTGGCAATTCGTCACCTGGGGGACGGCGATGGCCGACTTCGACAACGACGGCCGGCGCGACCTGTTCCTCGCCTGCGGCCACCTCAACGACAACGTCGAGGCCTTCGACGACACGACCACCTACCGCAACCACAACCTCCTCCTCCGCAATGTCGGGGGGAGATTCATCGACCTGTCGGCCGCCGCCGGCCTCCACGATATCCCGCGCCACGCCGCCCGCGGCGTCGCCTGCGACGACCTCGACGACGATGGCGACCTCGATCTGCTGATCCTCAACTCGCGCGAGGCCCCCACGCTTCTGAAGAACCTCGACCGCGAGCGCGGCGGCACGAACCACTTCTGCCAGCTGCGTCTGCGGGGGCGGCAGGGGAACCGCGACGGGGTGGGAGCGAGGGTCGTGCTCCACGCCGGCGACGCGATGTTCGTCGACGAGGTTCACGCCGGCCGCGGCTACCAGGGGCACTTCGGCACCCGGCTCCACTTCGGCCTCGGCGACCGGACCGTCATCGACCGGATCGAGGTCCGCTGGATCGGTGGCGGCACCGAGACGTTCACCGCCGTTCCGATCGACCGCCTCACCGAGCTCACCGAGGGGAGCGGCCGGGTCGACGGCGCGGGAGCGACGCCGACGGACCGCTGAAGCCCACGGCTGCACCGCAGCATCGGGGCGGATGGCGCAGGCCGTCAGCGGGTCGCCGGCGCCGCTTCGGTCGCCGACGCTGTCCGCACCGGTTGCGCCTGCTGGCGGAGCCGATCGATGGCCGCCACGAGCTGCTGGTACTTCGTCTCGTCGAGCTCCCCCGAGAGCACCCCCTGGGGGCGCCCGAAGGTGTCGATGACGAGGATGTTGGGGACGTCGGTGGCCATGCCGAAGGTCTTGGGCATCGTCCCCTTGAAGTCGAGCCACACCGGCACGTGCGGCGACTCCCTGCGGATCTGCGACCGGACGACCGGATGAACCGCCTTGGGGATCTCGGGGAGACAGGCGACGGCGACGGCATGGACATTCGGGACGCGGGCTCCGGCCGGCCAGCCGGCGATCCCCGAGACCGGCTGGCGCGCCCATTCCGGTCCCTCCACCTTGGCGGCATGGGGGTGGAAGTGGACGTGGAGCCGCTTGCCGATTTCGTGGGCCGACTCGGCGCCGTTGCGGTCGGCGTAGAGGAGGACGATCACGTCACCCCGCAGGGCGCCGGTGTCGTGCGCCTGACGATTCTGATCCTCCATGACGATGTTCACCGTCGGCGCGGCCGGCGCGGCGGCGGGGATCGCGCGGGCCGGGCCGGCCGTCACCGGTGCCGGCGCAGCGAGGTCACGCGGCGCGGGGGACTGGGCGTGAACGATCGGCATCCCCACGAACACGAACAGGAACAGGAACACGAACCCGAGCAGGCAGGCGTGGGCGGGAGAAGGGCGCGGCAGCGTCATGGGGGCACCGGAAAGGGGGTTGGGGGCGGGTGCGGGGAGAGGGGGATAGCAGGCTGACGCGCGCCGGCACAAGGTCGGTTCCCGCGGGCGGAGATCAGGCCGCGGCCCGTTCCCCGGAGCGGTCGACCCGCGCACCGAAGTCGACCGCGATGACCTCGTCGACGCCTCTCTCCCCCCCTGCCTCGTGGTCGGCTTCGTCGGCTTCCGTCGCCGGCTCCCGATGGAGCAACCGGAGCACGGCAGGGAGGAAGACGAGCGATGTCACCGTGCAGGTGGTGACACCGAGCGTGAGGAGGCGACCGAGGCTCTCGAGGCCGCGGTGGCTCGCCACCATCAGCGCGCCGAATCCGAGGATCGTCGTCAGCGCATCGACGAGCACGGAGTTG
>Ga0209188_1002603_pt1 | contig 13158 bp, 15 predicted proteins | sample C_130625_EF_Meta_FD_187307 | JGI IMG/M metagenome (GOLD analysis project Ga0209188, IMG submission 187307) | Freshwater microbial communities from Lake Croche, Canada to study carbon cycling - C_130625_EF_MetaG (SPAdes) (version 2) | ecosystem: Environmental > Aquatic > Freshwater > Lake...
ATCCCAAAGTGGCGCTCTGCCAGCCGGGTTTGCTATTCTGCCATCCGGTTTGGCTAGGGAATGGATGAGCTCCATTTCTGCAGGGGTAAGCGTGAAATTAAATATATCTAAGTTCTGCGCAATACGGTCTAGATTAGACGATCGTGGAATCGGAATAATCTGCCCTTGTTGAGTGAGCCAGCGTAAAACTATTTGTGCAATGGATTTATCTTTATTTTTTGCCATCTGGGATAGAACTGGATCATCAAATAAACGACCTCGCGCCAGTGGACAATACGCCGTAAAAATTAAGCCTTTGCTTTTACAAAACGCTAATAATTTACTCTGATCTAGGTAGGGATGGTACTCTGCTTGTAAAGACACAATGGGTTCAGGGCAGAGCGACATCGCCTGCTCAAGTAGGGCAATATTAAAGTTAGCCACACCAATATGACGCGTTAATCCTTGTTGCTTTGCAAGCGCTAATGCAGTCATTGTTTCAGCCATTGGAATATTGTCAATCGTTGGCCAGTGGACGTGCAGCATATCAACATAATCTACTTGAAGATTTTTTAAACTCTCATCTACTGATTTGGCAAAAGCATCTTTTGAGAGGTATTCGTGGGAGACTTTTGTTACTAAGAATATTTCGCTGCGTGGCACTCCAGATGCACGTATACCTTCGCCAACTCCTTTTTCTGAACCGTATTTCCAGGCAGTATCAATATGTCGATATCCTAGTTTTAAGGCATGGCAAACGAGTTCAGCACAATCGCCTAATTGAGAGGTTCCAAAGCCAATTTGAGGAATACTACATCCTTGAGAGGTAATAACAGGTACAGATATTGCGTTAGTCATATGTGCTCCTATTTATATTTAATTATTTGACTATCATCGTTAATCAGGACTCTTGAATAAACTGATATCGCTATCAATACTCAGCTCTAACGATCGAAACTTGAAAAATATTTAATTACTGGCGCTTTCCCCAAGTTTCTCAGTCAACCAAATTTTCATCAGTGATTGGTACGGCACATCTAATTTATTAGCCTGCTGTCGAATACCTTCTAGCAAACTATCAGACAAGCGTAATGAAATACTTGTCGTTGAAGGTTTTAAATTAGAGAAGTTTGCCATTTTCATTTTTGAAACGTCAAAATATTCCGTCGTATCGTTTTCAGGGTTCTCCCAAAATCGACGTTCACTTTCTTCATTCTTAAATTTTGGAATTTTTTTTAATTTTTTCAATTCAGGTTTTAATTGCTTTGGCATAAACTGTCCTTTCTTTTCGATGCTGATCTCTAGCAGATATAACTCTTATTAAAGTTTCGTTTTCACGAAGTGTAAAAATAACTGTTAAAAATCGCTTTTTATTTGTAATACCATACGCTAAATATCTTTTTTCGATACTACTATGCTTGTCATCGTCGCTAATAATTAATGGTGAATTAAAAAATACTTCTTCTGCTTCTGTAGGGTGAACATCATGTTTTTGAGCACTTTTTTGTGAATTCCCTATATCCCATTCAAAGCCAACTATCGAAGAAAAATTAATCATATTTGTATATTATGAGCATATACATACTTTGTCAAGTAGACTTAAAACTTTTTTATAAAAGCAAATGCCCCGCAAAAGCGAGGCATTATTTGATTTTGGTGGCCCGGGGCGGAATCGAACCAGGGCGGAGGATGTCTTATCCTGACCCCAGACTACTTCCAACTTAGATTTAATTTCTTATGGGAAGTTGCGCAATCTCTCAAATAGAGATTAATAAGGCTTTGATAAGGAATGCCCACCTCTTCTGATACAGATTTGAAGTAGCTCACTGAATCCTCATCCAATCTAATGGTTATAGGCTTCTTGAGCATGGAAGCATATGGGTTTTTACGAGCTTTTGAGAAATCATATTCTTTGCGCATATTCATCACCTTTAATAAGCTTTCGACTCTTTGGCAGTTGCCTTACGAGCCGAAATAATACGAACGACATTACCCTCGCTTCGATAACAATGGCAAACCAAAATTACGCGAAGGGAATGACTTACTCCCAGCAAGACAAATCTGTCTTCATCCTCCGAATGATCGGGATCGGAAATTAACTTAGCACTTTCATCATAAAACACAGCTTTTGCTTCTTCAAATGAAACGCCGTGCTTTTTAAGATTAGCTGAAGCTTTTCTGGGTTCCCATTCAAATCTTAATGAAGTCATATGTACATTGTACATATATTAATTGGACTAATCAACTTGGTCAAAAGCCCTTAGCTACGGAACCTCATCCGCAGGGCCAATTGAAAAAACCACCCGGAAGGTGGTTTTGGTGTTTTTGGTGGCCCGGGGCGGAATCGAACCAGGGCCTAAGATAAGAAATCCTATCTATCTGCTACACACGTTTATTAATTAACTCGCTCGTTTTGCCCATAGGGGTTGAAGAGTTTAATTAATGATTATGGTGTTCGTGATTTTCTTCTTTGGGAAGGACTTTCAATAGTGCCGCAGGAGAGCTATAGTCTTTAATAGTCTTACCTTGATCTGGAATTTGGGTCCACTCTAACTTGCTAGATTGGCATATTTGAGTCACTTTAAAATATAAATTTCCAGGCTCCTCAGTAAGTTGCCCCACTAAAACAAACTCGTCATAATGTTCAGATGGCAAGTTTCCATCTACCCATTCAACCAGAGTAGTTCCCTCAGAAATAGTTTTGCCATGGCTTAAATATGGCTTCGTTAACTGAGATTTCTTAACAATCACTTTCCAATTAGTTTTAACCATTGGCTTTACGCCTCGAAACCCATCTGGAATTTCAACAATAACTCTTTGTGTAGCTTGGTTATTACAGCCATGACTGACCTTTAAAACAGCCTTGTAATTACTCCCAGAAATAGCTTCTGGTTTCTCTAGTACGACATGTGCCTGAGTAAAAAAGGGATTGAGAACGAATAGGGCTAATAGATATTTTTTCATTGGTTCACTTAATTATTATTTGGTTATATATAGGAATTGGATCCAACTCTACCGTTGGAATATCAGTATTAGATAAAGCTAAGTTTGAGCGATTGATTAAAAAGCACTTTAACCAAAACTCTATTACTGATAATCTGATCAAAAGTCCTCTATTTAGGTCTTTCAATGCATACCAATAGGGCATGACAACTCCTTCAAAATACTAAAAATCGATTACCAAGAAGTAATCGGTTTTTACTTAAATCAGGAGATTTGAGGAGGTGCTCTAGAAGGAAGGATTAGCCAAGAAGGGAGTGGCTTGGGAGATTGATAATAAATATGTGGGAAAAGATCCTGGTCTTGACCCAATGAAAAATTTAAATTCGTATTAAATAAAGGCAGGAAATTTGCTTGTAGAACGCAATACGGACAATGCTCAGTAGACGATTGATGATCATTCGATTGATCATTTATTGCGCCCACATGAATTAATTTAACACCGGCAACTGAACAAATCTCTGACTCTAACGATCTACTTATGTCATTTAATGCGACTGCTTGTGAAATCGCGGGCGCCAAAGCACTCATCAAGATAGCAAGAGTAGTTATCCAGTGGGTTAACTTTGAATTTATTTTTAATCTCATTGTTTCAATATTTTATAATATTTTGTAATTCAAGCGTCTATCAACTAGACGCTGTGGCCAGTCGCTGATAGTCCAAACGGTAAGACAGGATTTGTCATCCCCACTTGTAGGATCCCAACACTAGATCATTGTTCCACACAGCTCAGGCATTAAAAAACCCCAACTGACAGAATCAATTGGGGTTACGATGTTTCTTGGTGGCCCGGGGCGGAATCGACCAGGGCCTAAGGTGCTTGATCCAACGTGTTAAACACTCCTCAATTATTGTAGTTACATTTATATATTGATTTCTTAATTTAATGTAGCTACAATAATATAAATGAAATTGACGTTTGATCCCACAAAAGACAGCACTAATTTTCATAAACACGGCCTATCTCTGTCTGAGGCTAAATTTTTGGATTGGGTTGATGCTTTAAGTTGGATTGACAACAGAAAAGATTATGGTGAAATTCGGATAGTTTCATTAGTACCAATGAAGCATCGGTTGTATTGTGTGGTTTATGTTGATACAAAAGTAAGCAGAAGAATCATTAGCTTGAGAAAAGCCAATAACCGTGAGATTGATAGATATGAAGAAGAAACTAATTAGACCTAGCGCCAAAGAGGATGCGGCAATTACAAAAGCTGCAAAGTCTGATCCTAATTCACGCCCCCTCACAGACAAGCAGTGGGATAAGGTTAAACCAACTCTAACTCGTGGGCGAGGACGGCCACTGGGTAGCGGCACCAAGGAGCAAGTTACCTTACGGATTGATAGCGATACCTTGGCTTTTTATAAGTCTAAGGGTAATGGATGGCAGACTTTTATTAATCTACTTCTTGGTGAAATAAAAAAAGAATCTAAATCAATCAAGCTCGTTGAGAAAAAGGTCATCAACGGAAACCTCATTTCGACCAAATCTAAGATTGCCGCCTAAGCACCTGTCCCCCAAAAGTAAGCCAATCCTGCCAGCCGAAAAGAAAATACCCCACACTAAGCAGGGCATTATTTAATTTTGGTGGCCCGGGGCGGAATCGAACCACCGACACAAGGATTTTCAATCCTCTGCTCTACCGACTGAGCTACCAGGCCAAAGACAATAATTATACTCCAATGGAGCCGTTTTAAACTAGTTTCCTTTGAGTTTTATTGGAAAGTATAGCTAATGGACTACTTTGATAATCATATAAAGCATCTACCGGCAGGTTATACGTTTGCTCCAACATATATTGGCCACTCATTGCCGCATGAGAGGTTTGATCAGAAAAGCATACCCAAGCATCCCCTGGCATAAAGTTAAACATGATTTGGGGCGAATGCTTTTGATAATCTAAATCCGACTTCATACCATCATGTATTTGTAACATCATGTGATCATATTCACTTCGAAAGCTCTTCGTTAAACCAAGTTTATTTAATGCCATGGACTTTAAATGTGAATAAGGTTTAATACGAGGTAAAAACTGGTGTGCAATATTGTCAAAAGAGTCGCCAACCCTCCAAACCCTAGGAACGCCTTCAGGATTAATATTCATAAAAACTCTTAAAATCCGCTCACCATAATTAGGACGAGTAGCGAACGCATCCACATGTAAGCGTCGGTCATCTGCCCGCCACGATTGCTTTCGCTGCGCGATATTAAATGGACGAAAACTAGTTGGGGACACTTTTAAGTATTTTGAATAATTAGGCACCAAAGAGTTTATTAAACGGCTAGAGCACTCCCTGTACCTTAATATAAAGTGTTTTAAAAGTTGTAGTGTTTGCTCATCACCTACCGCACCCTTTAAAACACCCTCTGCTCCAACACTTATATTGCGAGATTTTGGGTTTTGAATGCTGGAATTAAATAAGATATTTTCTTCTTCAGAAACACTAAAAGGTAATTGTTTAAAGTGAAGAACTTTGCCACCTTCTAAAGCCTGAATCCATTCTGGATTTGGATGATGAATATCCCAGAGGCTGTTTTCTATAGTAATGACGCGTGAGTCCATGATCTGTGGCTTTTTTAAGTACTGCTACTTCCTATTTTTCTCACATCAATGCCAAGGGCTTTTAATTTTCTATATAAATGCGTTCTCTCTAATCCAGTTTGCTCTGACACCCTGGTCATGCTTCCACCGGTTAACTTTAAATGGTATTCAAAATACGCTTTTTCAAATATATCTCTTGCCTCTCTGAGCGGTAAATCAAAATGTCCCTGAACTAACTCTTTGATATCAGAAGATCCAATCACGCCCGACTGCTGATGATTTGCAGCATCGGCACCAAAAGATCCTGTTGTATCAAATGCTTTATTAATGCCTGTTGTATTTCCTGCTCCCCTAGCCGACAAGCTTAATGGGTCAAGAGACTCTTTCGGAGAGACTTTTTCTAAAGCCTGCGCCACTGTCTTTAAAAGCTTTTGTAATGCAATTGGTTTTTCTAAAAAATTACATGCACCAATTCGTGTCGCTTCGACTGCAGTGTCTATCGTTGCATGACCTGACATCATAATGACGGGCATCGTTAATTTATCATCCTTAGCCCACTCTTTTAACAAGGTGACACCATCTGTATCTGGCATCCATATATCTAACAATACAAGATCGGGCAGTAATTGATCGCGAACAGTTCTCGCTTGTTGTGCATTTTCCGCGGAATAAACAACATGTCCCTCATCGCTCAAAATTTCATTGAGCAATTCGCGGATTCCCATCTCATCATCAACTACTAATATATTTGCCATACTTTATTGTCCTATATCCTGATTTTAATATCTCTTTTTTTATTAGCTCAATTTTTAAGCCAAACGTTCAAACAAAATTGAAATTCTTGCCCCACGAATCACCGAATCTCTCATCCGATTTTTTAATTCAATTCTTGCCCCATGCTCATCAATAATTTTCTTAACAACTGCTAATCCCAGTCCAGTCCCCTTTGCTTTGGATGTAACATACGGCTCAAATGCACGCGTGAGTATTCTTGGTGAAAACCCCGGTCCATTATCTGCAACTGATAAACGTACTAATTTTTCTGTTTGATTCACAAGCCCAAGATAGTTAACGGTTTCTGTGCGAATCTGTATTTCCGGCTCAGAATGAATTTCAGTTGCAGCGTCAATGGCGTTTTGGACAATATTGTGAATCACCTGACGCAATTGGGTCGGATCCCCTAAGATGTCTGGTGCATCAATATCAAGCTTGAGTTCAATATGCGTCCCTTCATATAGCCCTAATATTTCTTCGATTAATTGATTTAAGTTAATCGGCAGCATATTCGGTGAAGGTTTTTTTCCAAAATCTCTAAAGTTATTCACCATGGTTTTCATGGCTTGCACTTGCGTAATGATGGTATTTGTTCCTTTAGCAACAATTTCTTCTTGTTCCTCAGACATTTTTCCAGTCAGTTTTTGGTATATCCGCTCTGCAGATAATTGAATCGGCGTTAAAGGATTTTTGATTTCATGAGCGAGGCGCTGCGCAACCTCTCCCCATGCAATCGAACGCTGGGCTGCAATTACTTCCGTTATATCATCAAAAACAATAATATATTGTTTACCGATTAACTCTGTACCTCTAGCCAATAGTATTGGGGAAACATTATCTTGATCTGTCGGATTGTTATACAAGTGTATTTGTCGTTGCCACGATTTTTCATTTGTGTAGATATTTTTTAGTTCTAATGGGCCCTGCTCATCAGCGCCTACAGAAACTTGATTAGCTTTAAATGATTCTTTGATGGTGGTTTCAAAATATTGTAATTCTGGATAGAAGCTGAGGGGCTTTCCGATCAGTTGAGATAAGTCTTTCTCTAAAATCCGCTTCGCGCCTTCATTCGATACCAATAATCTAAAACTGGCATCAAATACACAAACCCCAGCAGTTAAGTTTGCAAGAACTGATTCCGAGAAATCCTTCGACTCTTGAAGCGACATTCTCGCCTCCAACAATTGCTTGGTCATCTTATTAAATTGCCGAGTCAACTCACCTAATTCGTCTGGGGTGTCCATTTGCGGCTTAGGAGATAAGTCCCCCTGTGCAACCGATTGAGTTCCCCGAAGCAACATGAGTAATGGCCTAGCCAACTGCCGACCTAATATGAGCGCCAATAAAATTGCAATAAACAGCGCCATAAACATAGTTAAGGTTAATGAACCTATGTACATTTTTTTTAAACCAAGCCGGCTCAGAGATTTTTCTTGATACTCGCTGTAGGCCTTTTGAACTACTTTGGCACTTTCCACGAGTGTTGGGTCTAAACGTTTAGTTAGTTTTAAAATACGTTGGTTAGATAAACCATATAACGCATTTAATTGATAAGCCTCTTCCCCCGAGGTGCTCCCTACTTCTTCGATGGAAGATGCCTTGTTATTTTTCTTTAATTCCGCAATCAGGTCTTGCGTAAGACCTGTTTCTACAATATCTTGATGAGCGCAGCTGACACTAAAATACTCACGATTAGATTGATCCACAATAGCAATCTGATCTGCCTGTGCGGCGGAACATAAATTCTTTAACTCTTGGTTTGATCCAATCTTATTTATCTGTGGATGAACAGCTAATTGATATCCGGATGCTAAAAATTCATGTTGTGTAATTTCAAAGGAGGAGCGTCCCAGTTGTAAGCCCGACTCTAAGGCAGACTCAATATTGACATCAAACCAACTTTCAATACTTCTTCCGACAAACTGTAAGGATACAGAATATAAAATTGCCCCAGGTAAGACTCCCACTAATCCAAAAATCATTGCTAATTTTGCAATTAATTTTGTACCAAAAAAACCCTGGCGCCAACGAATGGTGAGTGTGACGATAAGGCCAATAATGACTAATAGTAAGACAATTCCTACAACGATATTAATGGAATACAGCCAAACAAAATATTGGCTTAAAAATTTTGCATCTGCGCTGATCCCGGTTAAAAGACCGAGCAATAAAATCCCTAAGAAAAACACCAAAATAAGAAATGCTGTCAGTTCTTTTTTGATTCCATATTGACTGGCAATCATATTTTCTGAATAGATGACTTTTGGCTCGTTCATTACTTACCTGTCACCCGATATTTTGGTGTCATAGAAAATTGGTGCCAATCACTTGACAAATTCCACTCACGAGCATTTAACGCATTAATCTGAAAGGGCTTTGGTAGTTGACTTAAATCTAGGCGCATTCGAATCGCGCCATCATATTGACGTCCATTATCAAGGGCAGATAATTCAGCAACTTGCCAACCCGCAATGGCACCCACCTGAATTAATGCTTCCTCAAGAGTAGTTGCGGAAATAGTTAATGCACCAACATTGACTCGGTACACCTGTGTAAGGGGTTGAAATGAAAGCTTGATGTTTTTATTTACGGTGATGGGTTTTTCTTCAAACCAATACCAGCGTCCCCTCGTTACATTAAACTCCGTCAGAAAATGAAAAGTAATTCCTTTTTTTACCGCATCACTTAATTCGGGCGGTAAGTCAATTTGATACGAAGCATTAATAACCCAATTTTGCTCGACCGGCTCTAATTGAAGCTGTCTTAATTTAATGCCCTCTGCGTATGCAATAGCCGTGCATACACATGTCATGACTAACATACAAACGACGAAGAGTTTTTTAAATCGCCTCATCTTTTCTTTTGTAACATTCCATAATAAAAACCATCATGCCACTCATTTGGCAATAATTGTCCAAGACAATCTAATCGTAACGCATCGGGTAAGTTATTTGAAAACCATTCTAGCTGTTGCTCCCCTTCTTGCGGCAAGATAGAACACGTCACAAATAACATTCTGCCTCCAGGCTTTAACAAACCCCATAACTCCTCGGTGATTTTACGTTGTAACTCTTGTAGTTGTACGATATCTGCACTTCGTCTCAAATATAAAATATCTGGGTGTCGTCGAATAATACCCGTGGCTGAGCATGGCACGTCTGCCAAAATAGCATCATAGTGTTTTCCATTCCACCATGTAGATGCCTGTGCTGCGTCTCCAATGATGATATTGGCATTTAAATGTAGCCGTGATAAATTTTCTTTCACGCGCACCATACGCTCTTCACTAATTTCTAGCACGTCAAGATTGATATCCGCAAGCTCGAGTAAATGACAAGCTTTACCACCAGGGGCACTACAAGCATCTAATACATCCTCATGGTCTTTGGGCGCAATTAATTGCGCGGCTATTTGTGCCCCCAAGTCTTGAACGCTTACAAACCCCTCCTGAAACCCAGGTAATGTATGAACAGGAATTGAACCCTCTAAAGCAATCGCTAATGGCGCAAGGTCTTGCCACTGCTTCGGAATTTCTAATACTCCAATACCTGCACTTTGTAACTCAGTCCGATATCCAGATAACGTTACGCGGTGTGGATTTATCCTTAAAAACATTTTTGCCGGGTTTAAATTCGTTTCTAAAATCGGTGCAAATTGATTTGGATATGCTTTTTTTAAGCTTTTAACCCACCAAGAGGGATACTGCGCATCAATTACATCTATTTGTAAGGCTTGTGGGTTTTCTATCAGCCTTCTTAACACTGCATTGATTAAACCTTTTGCGTGCTTTGTTTTTCGTGATTGATCGGCTGCTTTTACTGTTTCATTGACCAATGTGTAGGGTGCATATTGATTTTGTGTCTGCAAAAACAAAGTGCTAATTGCGATTAAAAATATATCTTCAACCTCAGGGTCAATCGCTTTATGTAAATACGGCCGCAGTGCTTGTAATATTTTTGGCTTGTATCTTAGTGCATCAAAAGTCAAGCTTTGTGCTGCCGACCTATTTTCTGAAGGTGCTTGTGCCAAGGCCTGAGTCAGTGATGTCCCAAGACGTACTTGATCTAGCAATTGCGCTGCGAGAAGTATCGTATTACATAGGTTACTTCCAGAAGCCCTGGTTGGATTTATGCTTGCGTTAGTTGTATTTAGTGGCACTATGCGGGGTATGTTCCTGTTTTTGACATTTCTACTAATTTACCAACTCGTTCTTCTGTGGCTGGGTGTGTTGAAAACAGACCACGCAGACCACCGCCTGATAGAGGATTCATAATCATCATTTGAGCTACTGCTGGGTGTGCGTCTGCTCTTTCAAATGGTATACCTTGGACTGCGCTTTCAATTTTCTTGAGGGCTGAAGCTAATGCTAATGGATCCTCTGAAATCTCTGACCCTATGCGGTCCGCCTCATACTCCCGAGCTCTTGAAATCGTCATCTGTATCAAACTTGCAGCAAGTGGCGCTAAAAACACCAATAAAAAACTGAGTGGATGGGCTCCCCCTTCACGGTTTCTGCCACCTGCAAACATAGCAAAATTTGCAAGGCTTGCTATAGCCCCAGCCATCGTAGCTGCGATGGTTGATATCAAAATATCACGGTTTTTTACATGCGCTAGCTCATGCGCCATCACACCGCGAAGCTCTCTCTCATTTAATATATTCATGATGCCAGAGGTTGCCGCAACGGCGGCATTTTCTGGGTTTCTGCCAGTTGCAAAAGCGTTAGGGGCATTTTCATCGATTAAATATACTTTTGGCATTGGCAAGTTCGCCTTTTGCGCTAACTCTTTAATGACGTTGTAATAAGCAGGGAAACTTTGTTCATCTACTTGTCTTGCCCCAAACATTTTTAAAACCATCTTATCTGAGTTCCAATAACTAAAAAAGTTCATACCAATTGCCATTATTAGCGCAAGAATCATGCCTTGCGGTCCACCCAAGGCTCCGCCGACATACACAAATAAGGCGGTTATTGCCGCCATTAAAATTGCAGTTTTTGTTAAATTAAACATGAAATTTTTCCCTCAAAATATGCATGTTTTTATCATAAAGTACGAATGTAAAAGTTTGACTCATTCAAAAAACTGTCCTTTTTTTAATTGAACACTTTTTGCAAACTGTGTTGCACTCATTCTTTTTGAGCCTGCCTTTTGTATTTCTAGTAGGCGTATTACGCCGCCGACTCCTGCAACACTGATTCCGAATTCATCAAGCTCTAATACTTGACCAGGCCTGTGACTGGCATCTTTTTGCCATTGATGTGAGATGTTTTCAGAAAGCCATATTTTAACGATCTCGTTATTCAGTGAAGTAATTGCCCCAGGAGATGGATTTAATGCACGTATCTGTCGATCTGTCAGATTTGCTGGTTGATTCCAGTTAATTTTGGCTTCTTCTTTTTTTATTTTTTCTGCGTACGTAACCCCAATTGACGCTTGTTCGGTAAGGGTAATATTTTCTAGCTGAGCTGCGTGGTCTAAAACCTCTAACAAAATGCGCGCCCCTTGTGCTGCCAATCGATCATGTAAGGTTGCTGTGGTATCTAAGCTTTGTATCGGCATCATCTCTTGCGCAATAATAGGGCCGGTATCTAAGCCTTCTGCCATTTTCATAATACAAGTTCCTGTTACTTCATCACCAGCCCAAATTGCACGATGGATAGGTGCCGCACCTCGCCAACGAGGCAGTAGTGATGCGTGCACGTTGATACAACCTAAAGCGTGGCGGGACTGTCCAAGGCTTAAAACCCACTGGGGCAAAATCAAGCCATAGGCTGCCACAATCATCACATCAAACGCTAACTGCTCTAACTGCGTTTTCGTATTTTCTGCCTCTTGTCCATATTTGCCATCTAACTTTAATGAAGTTGGTTGCATAACAGGTATTTTTAGCTCTAGTGCTCGCTGTTTCACCAAACTTGGTAAAACCTTTAAGCCTCTCCCTGCTGGTCGATCTGGCTGTGTCATCACGCCAACAACTTCATGCGAAGACTGCACCAGCTCACCTAATATAATCGCCGCAAATTCTGGGGTTCCTGCAAAAACTATTTTTAATTTTTTCATGATGGCTCGTAAGGCAATATTGCCCACTGTATCTCGAGAGGCGGGGCATCAGTTTTCATTGTCCAGGGAACTATCTCGACACCTTTAACCGGCGCCTGATCAAACATGCGTTGTACTTCTTTGCTCGGTGGGTGTCCTGCTCGCCACCATTGACCTAGTGGCTTTGGCGCATGGTCTATCAATATTAAGGCCGTATGGCGTTTATCCTCAGGCCTCATCCAAGGAGATGACAGGTCATTGGCATCTATCCATGGCTTTATATTTTTTCCTTGACTCACCTGATCATGAATGATCGTATGTCCAATAATCCAAGTATCGCCAACAATCAGCCGTATAGGCTCACCCTTAGTTAACTCGGGATGCTCTTGCCAGCGCTGCGCAATCACGTTCGCCAAGGCTTTACTTGGAAAATTGCTTCGCCCTTGTTTTCCTAAATAACTGGCCACTGGCCCCGTGATGACTCCATAGCTGACCGCGAAAATGACATGGCCCAGGATGACGATTTTTCTCAATCGAACTACATCAAGTAGGTCATTAGCATAAAACCACCCAATAAAACCAACAACAATAAAGAAAGTAACCGCCCACTTTGCTTCAATCTTTTGGTCTAAAATAATACCAATCAACATCGCCAGTACGCAAGGCCCAAGCGCTAGCCAGATTAAAAACCGTCGGTCTTGACGTTGAACTTGCGACCACCAAGATGGGGGTTTATCAGAACTCCCCAATTTAGAAATAGTCTTTTTATACAGAAAGTAAATTACTCCTACAACGAAAAAACACGGCACGAGTCGAAAGA
>Ga0209188_1002607_pt1 | contig 13149 bp, 25 predicted proteins | sample C_130625_EF_Meta_FD_187307 | JGI IMG/M metagenome (GOLD analysis project Ga0209188, IMG submission 187307) | Freshwater microbial communities from Lake Croche, Canada to study carbon cycling - C_130625_EF_MetaG (SPAdes) (version 2) | ecosystem: Environmental > Aquatic > Freshwater > Lake...
CTTGCCGTTTTGTAGACGAGATTGTTGTATACACCACAGAACAAGATCTAGTAGATTTAATTCTTACATTACCAATTGATGTACGCATCTTAGGCAGCGAGTATGAGGACACAAACTTTACCGGACGCAGTGAAGGGCAGTCTATGCAGATTGAACATATATTTAACAGTAGAGATCATTCATTCTCTAGTTCAAGTCTACGCAAACGTGTGGTTGCCGCAGAAACTGAAAAAGTCCTACTACAAAGATGATCTTGTATGTAAACGGCTGTAGTCATACCGCGGCAGCCGAAGCCGCTGTTGATGAAGTGTTTGCCATAGACGATGGCCGGAACGGAATAGATCGCAGGCCACATCCTGCCAATCTAGCAGTCAGCTGGTGTACCCAACTGGCTGAGAAGTTAGGTGTTGAAATGCATTGTGATGCTGAATCTGCTTCCAGCAACGATCGCATGATTCGCACCACACGTGACTGGATCCGACACAATCCAAATCAACTGGCCAACACGTTCATGATTATACAGTGGTCAACTTGGGAACGAGAAGAGTGGCTACACAATGGCATCTGGTATCAGGTCAACGCCAGCGGCTGGGACATAGTGCCACCCGAACTACGAGATCGATATCAACAGTTTGTGATTGATGTGGATTGGAAAACAGCCACACGCCGGGCACATGACCAAATTTGGGCATTTCATCAGGAACTGGATCAACTCCAAATACCGCACCTGTTCTTCAACGGGCACAGTACATTCAGTGAATTGCCCCAAGATCGGGATTGGGGAACGGCCTATATTGAGCCATATTCTATAGATCATTCCTACAGTGCTGTGTGTAGAAACAACGGTTTTGAGTATGTAAACCCCAAAAGTTACCATTTTGGTGCCGATGCCCATAGCTTTTGGGCTGATTATGTGTTACAATACATCTACGATAACAACTTGATTGTGACCAATGAAATACGTACTGATTGATACTGCCAACATGTTCTTTCGTGCTAGACACGGAGCATTTAGAGCCGCAGACTCTTGGACCAAACTGGGCTTTGCCTTGCATGTGACCCTGATGGCTGTGAACAAAATGGTCCGTCGTTTTGAAGCAGATCATGTGGTATTCGCACTAGAAGGACGCTCGTGGCGCAAGGACTACTACAAGCCCTATAAGGCCAATCGTGCTGTGGCACGTGGCAAAATGACCGAAGAGGAAGCAGAAGAGGATCGACTGTTCTGGGAAACCTATGATGAGCTGACTAAATACTTGGCTACTAAAACCAATTGTAGCGTTATCCGATGTGCCACTGCTGAAGCAGATGATATCATAGCACGTTGGATTGCTTTACACCCACAAGACGATCACGTAATTATCAGTTCAGATTCTGATTTTGTGCAATTGCTCGCACCCAATGTCACACAATACAATGGCATTGCTGACGAACTGTTAACACTGGAGGGAATATTTGATGCTAAAGGTAAGCACGTCAATGATAAGAAAACTAAACAGCCAAAAACGATCCCGGATCCAGCCTGGTTGTTATTTGAGAAGTGCATGCGTGGTGACAGCTCAGACAACGTATTCAGTGCGTATCCTGGAGTACGTGAGAAAGGCACAAAGAATAAAGTTGGTCTCCGTGAGGCCTTTGGAGACCGAGACCGTCGCGGATACAATTGGAACAATCTGATGTTGCAACGTTGGACTGATCATGAAGGTGCGGAGCACCGTGTGCTTGATGACTATGAACGCAATCGTACCTTGATTGACCTTACAGCACAACCAGATGACATCAAGACCACTATTGACACAGCCATACGTGAGCAGATCAGTCACCGTGATGTGGGACAGGTGGGAGTGCGGTTCATGCAGTTCTGTGGCAAGTACGAACTGAACAAGTGTAGTGATGCGGCCGAACAGTTTGGTCGCTGGCTCAATGAAACATATAAAGGAGTGCTAGATGATATTAGCCAAACCAGTGGTGGACAATCAGTATTACATACTCAAGAAGGGTGATCGCAAGATTGGTCAGCTTGAAGTAAAAGAAAACGGTAACTGTACCATAAAAATTCTTGATAGTGTAGTAAGTTACAAAACTATCAAGATGGCTCGAGAAGCAGTCGACATCCAATTTGAGCCGGCTGAAACTGTGACGCCATTGCCACCAAACTTGGTTTATGGCCATGAAGTGGAAGGGGAAGTGTTTAATCCTTTATGGGATGTCAAACATCGGTTGCCATTGTTCACTAGAGAAGACAAATCCAAATCGTGGTTTGCCGCAGGCTGGTACCGAGTCAAGCAACATCGCAAGTGGAAAACCGTACAACATCCCAAACTTATTACCTTGGAGCGTTATGCCTATCAAGGTCCTTTCAACTCAAAAGAAGAAGCCAATGACAAATCCCTTTCGTGATCAAGAAAAATTCATGCGAGCCTGCGAACAAACTGTAGGCGAATTCAATCGGGACCAATACCAATTGTACTGCAACCTCATTCAAGAAGAATTTGGAGAATTGGTGGCGAGCTCAACCAAGAAGGATGATCTTGATGCCTTGATTGACATTTTGGTTGTGACCATTGGTGCTATTCACAGTCTAGGAGCAGATGCAGAAGGTGCCTGGAAAGAAGTCATGAGCACCAACTTTGCCAAGATTGACAAGCAAACAGGCCGTGTACGCAAGCGTGAGGATGGCAAGGTACTCAAACCAGCAGGTTGGACTCCTCCAGAATTGGAACAGTTTATCAAATGAGCCTACACATAAATCGTTTTGTTGACTCAATCAAGGCACATGAATCACGCGGCCAGCGTGATTTTGTCATGACCATGCGTGAAGCCAAAGATTTACACAGCGATATTACAAAACTGTTACTCACACTGGAAACCTTGCACACACAACCCAAACAGGAAACAATCACGGTAGAATTGAGCGGCGGCAGTTTCAAAACCACGTAGTTTTTGAGATAAATAAACTACGGAGATAATGATGAGTAGACCCAAACCAAATGTGTTGATTGAACACACTGACAAAGCAACTTACAAGACCGAACAAGTGTTGGCCTCCGAAGGAGTATGGGCTGTATTCTTTGATACCAAACCTATCAACTTGAAAACATCAAACATGCTCACACAGTATCCAGGACCCAAGTACAAAAAGGTTTCATTCTCAAATCCCGGACATGCCAAAAACTTGGCACGTAAACTCAATACACAATTCAAGACCGACAAGTTCACAGTCGTGCTCTTGACGCAGGGGGCGCAAGTATACCCCGATGCCAAATAAACAAGAACTCACTCAACAACTGTTGACTCGGCTGCCGGAGGACGATCGGCCCAGTTATCGATTTGCTATCAAGACTTGGTGGCAGGACAGTCGCGAAGACGGTGGTATGAGATTGAGTCTGTCGGGTCTGGATGTTTTTAAACTTTTGAAAATTGAACAGTATGAATTTGAATTCACTCACGCACTCAGTCCCAGTTTGTTGATGACCTTGAATCGAAAACTGGACTGCCCTTACTTTCTCAAGGGTGGTAAGAATACTCGGTTGATTTTGTTTGGTAGTCAAGCGGCTGTGATGTATGCCATGTATGGTGACATGCATAAATTTTTACGTTATCTTGATCGCCAATGAATGGTTTTCTATACCTTGTTTTGCCCGGTTATAAAAATGATTGTTTTTTAATAGATTTAGGTTGTTGAGTAATCGATTTTGATTTTGTTCAATCAACAACTTGGCTCTAGAAAAATCACGCAACAAATCAATGTTGCATTTTATTGCATGATAACATCTATCCCATGGATCAGTTAGATTTTGATAACTATGATCAATGATATCATCAAACACATCATATCCTTGGTCCCGCATGTAATCTGCAATTCTCCAACCACCGACCCAGATTGGAATTGTTCCAGCATACATACTCATGATGGTTTTTTCTGTCACAATAGTTTCACGTTCAAAAAAACCTGGCTCTGTTATCAAAGAAATGCATGTGGGTTCAAATAGTTGTTTTTGTAAAAATGTTTGATACACTTGTGCATTGGTCAATGAACCATATTGCAATCCTTGGTCTAGTAAATTTTCTGTGCCAAACAAATATTGACGAGTAGGAACACTCAAACGTGCAGATGTAATAATTTGTTGGTACAATGTATCGTTGGTCTTGGTCAACATGTTGTTTCGATCAACATTGTTGTTTTTCCAACACAATGTATATTCGTAGTCATCCAACCCAAAGTGTTCTAACATCATTAACAAAAATGTTCTATTGTATCTTATCTTGTTAATCATGAAATTAAATGTACGGCGTTTTTGATTCCAGTCTGGAGTTATCTGTTGACGATTGAACTGCTGTTCAGTTTTGGACAAAAATATAGGCAAACATGCACATCTGTATGGTGCAAATGCATCATCTTCTTGCACCACATGATCAAATACTATCAAATGACTCATTGGATCACATGCGCTGTTCTCTAATAATTTTTCTACATGAAAGCACCGATTGAGTTCGTCGTAGTGATGATCAATGACATAAATTATTTCGGGTTTGGTCAGAATTTCGCCATGGTAGCGATAGGATGGGCCAAAGATTTCTATCATATAAGTACGTGATGTATTGGAACAATCCCTTAGAACAAGTTCGATATCCAGGTTCAAGCGATATAATATTTAAGGCCACACACGGTGGTCAGCACTGTTTGTTCTGGAACCCTGCGGCCAAGTTCGACAACATTTCAACCAATCAACGATTGGCAGATCTGTGTGACTGGGCCAACGGTCATATACGAAACCAAGGACTAGATGCATTTTTGACTGATCCTGGTTGTTTTTATGACATTGCCAATTTGGTCAAACTCAACATGTGGATTCAAGACATACGTCAGCAAGGCATAGTCAAACCTTGGCTGATACAGGATCAAGGAGATGGTACATTTTTGGCCGGAAACGGTGATTCTAGATTGCGTTGCCTTGAGCGCATGCCCGAAATATGCACAGTGCCTGCTTTTATTTCTACTCACAGCAATCGCGCACACTTGTACAGAGATCTTGAACCAGTGAACACGTTTGAACAGTTTGCCAAACTGTGTGCCGCCGAACCAGGTCAAGAATTTTTGTTTAGATTGACCAATGCCAACGCACCTTATGGCCTGTACTGGTATGAATACAACAGCTCACGAACTCGAGCAGTCACACCCGGAGAGCCACAAGCAGTGGCCACAATGACTCGGTACTTTGCTGCACACCCGGAGACCCAAATCACACCTGAGTGGTTTGATATTCCTGTTCCCTGGCAAGACTATATGTCCAGTAATTGATTTGTAGACATCTGCGCACAGATTCAAACTGTGTGGCTGGATATGAATGTACTGTGGTATCACTGGGCACAAAAAAGAAACAACGATTGTCACGACTTTCAACTCTATGACTGTTGCCCAACTGTGTTCCTGGATACAGTTGTTCATGGTCAGTGTACACTAATGCTGTCAAACGTTTTTCGGGCTGATCACAATGCGGTTCAAGATAAAACGATCCTATGTCACTGATCACCTCCAGTCGAGGATATAGGCCAGTATAGTCCAGTCCAGTTTGCCTTTCAAAGAACTGTTTGTACATGCCATCATGTAAACTGCGCCACAGTTGGTACAGTTGAGGATACTGTTCGGCACTTTGCTCTGTGATAAAAAATCTGCCGGCACCTACTCTACGCCCGGCAGTTTGTTGTTCTTGAGTGTGTTGTATTGACTTGACTTCAGCCAAACATCTTATCGTGAGGAAATCATCAACAATCCAGTGCGGCCAAGGTTGTTGTGGATTATGCGTATTGGTCAAATATTTGTTGTGCAATTTGTTTCCAGTCTTGGTGTCGGTCGCCGGTGGGATCAATATTGATGTCTAACCAAGGCAACGCATCATTGGCATGCCCGGCAAATCCCATTTTGGGCAATATCATATCTTGTGACCAACGTTGTAAAAATTGTTTTCTTATCAATGGTTTGGTAACTGTATTTACTTTGAACTCCCAAGGCAAGTTCAGTGCAAAGGTCATTACGCTTTTGAGCATGAATGGGTTGCGGGCTTCAATTCCATGGGCACCACAGATGCGATCGATACCCGGTGCATCACATCCTATCACTTGACTCAAATAATCAGCCAACAGCGTGGCTTGTTTAGGATCATGGTTGTAAACACTCAAACAACGTTGCCACATCTCAGAGTCAATGTGCTGACTGTATGGACTTGTAGACTGTTCTGTAGTGTAATCCAATGTTTGATATACCTGATATCCGCCAAACAATTCATCAGCACCTAGCCCAGTAAACAACACTCTGGTTTTACAGGCCTTGGCCACAATCCATTTGCCCACAAAACTCCAGCTTTGTGCTGGCATTCGAGTGTGTTGCAATAGTTGTTTGTATTCTTCAGCATAGTGTTCAAAGTCTACTGATATTTCAGTCAGGCATGCTAATTGCTCAGGTGATAAAAATTCTCGCACTCGATCAACCACAGGATCTTTGCCAGTCATGTTTACTGAAATCAACTGTGCAGGGTGCAGGTCGTGCAAAATAATACCGCTATCTAAACCGCCTGAATAACTCAATGCTGTGGCACATTCGGGTCGGGTAATCCTCAGAGCTCGTTCCCATAATGAATCAAATTCTTTTTGTGCATCGTCAATACTGATGTAAGATCTAGGTTGTACCCACGACCATACATCATCCAAAATTCTTGTGGCCACGTGATTGGTATACAACCTGCCTGGTTCAAGACGCTCAATACCTGCCCAAGGTGTCTGGCTTTGCATGGTCCAACACTTGTTATCGTAAGCAACCGGCACTTTGACATTTTTAATATAGCATAGTATAGGTGCCACTTCACTTGACACAATTATCATGTCATTGTCTTGATACCGATATAGGTAGTGTTCCCCTTGTGGATCACTGGCGTACTTTACCTGATCGAAATCAGTGTATACCCAGGCCCAAGGTCCCTCAAAATATTTGAATAGTCTATGATCTGTTTTGGCCGCTTGATAAACCAATTCAACGTCGTTGTTGAATTTTCCGTGCCAGCGGAAGTCATATATTTCTCCATTGTATGCAAAAAAATCTGCATTGGGTCTGCTGTAAAAATCTGCTGTGCCAGTGATATGCAACACTGTTTGAGCCACAAAACAATTGCCTTGGTGTTTGTATCTTGAAAAATCAGGACCACGACTTTTTAATATTTCCAAGGCCTCTAGATGTTTTTCTAAAGGTATAGGGCTTTGGCTTTCTACATATAATATTCCACACATTATCTCATGTCCTGACTTAGTTTTTGTAACCATATTGATCGATTATCGCTCCACACACGTGCCAATTCAGCAAGCAATGTTTGATTGCGAAATGCGGCAATCTGACAGCGAGATTTAACTGTTTGCCAAGGCAGTGCTTTCGCCTTTGAGATGATTTGTTGGGCACAATCTGCAAAACGTGACATTTTGTACTGTGCTTCCAACAGTCTATCATAACTGTGATCTACAATATCATCCATGACATCAAAACCCAGTTCACGTAATTTTGCTATTGTATATCTTCCTGAGTATGCTATCCATGGCACTGGTGTGACCAAACATCTGAATATTTTTTCACTCACACTGATCACATTATCACTGCTATAGGTTTCCACAATGATATTCAACCAACTTTGATTGTATACCGAGTCATGGTCAAGGTCATGGTTCTTTATAGGCATCTGCTGTGCTAACTGTATGAACATGTTTTTTTCATGATCACTAGCAGAATGTGCAATGGCTTGATCAATGAATGCTTGGCGCCGAACATATTCGGGTGCCACACGCTGGCCACCAATTTGACAATTGAAATTCACATAGCCTGAATCAAATCCTAAATTTTGATACAACTGCAACAATACCTGCATGCGTTTATAATCTTGGCGATTCACAGCAAATGTATAATCACGGATTGGAGTCCATGCTTGGTTGTCCGGTGTGTATGAATATATTCCATAAAAACTCTGTGGTGTTCTATAAATTTTGTACATACTAGGACAGTTTAAAAAGTTGTCAGTGATCACGGTAGTGTCACGATCAAGCAGGTAGGGCGTATCTTGGTTTCTATCAGTGGCACAGTCCCAGAAATCATCAACAAGGCTGACCACAAACTTTTGATTGCCGCGTTGCCAGATAGATCTAGTATTGCTTAAAACATTAACAGGTTGATAATTGTGTTGTTGCAGACATGCATGAATGTCAAATGCCAATTGTCTTTCTTGGATCCAACACTGGCTTTTGAGCCAAATTTCTCCACTATGTACCACACCCGGTTCGTCTGTTGTCATGGTAATACTTATAGCAAAAAAGTACTAGTTTTGATAATCTCAAAAATGTAACCCAAAGTACTACTTTTCGGCCCGGTAAAAAGTAGTACTTTTGTAGTAGTAGATTTTGGTTGACCAAAAAAGCAATTTCGGTTATAATACATGTATGGAACTTAAAAAGCAGTCACGCAAAAAACGAGTGGATCGTACCCACATTGTTTACTTCATCCAAATTGGCTTGGAGTACTACATTGGTGTTACAGCCAAAACTCAACGCACCATTAACATGAGCCTGCGCTCACGCATCAACAAGCATATCTATCGTTCACGCACCGAAGACAAATCATGGCGCCTGTACGAAGCGATTCGTGCGGCAGGTGAAGGTGCTGTTAACTTTGCGATCATTGACATTGTGCGTGGCAAGACCGAAGCACACCAACTGGAGCGTGAACTAATACGAAAGTATACACCTGCTCTCAACACCGATGTGCGTGTGAAAGCGGTTGACCAATAATTACCGATTTGCTATAATATACACATAAAGAAACAAAAGGAGCCTTAAATGAGTTGGAACAGTTTTATACAGCAAGTAGCAGAAGACAAAGCAAATGCACTAGTATTTGGCGGTGGTACCCGAATCAAAGGGCCTGCGCAACATGCGTACATACAATATGGCAAGGGCCTACGTGCATTGCATAACGCAATAGACAAAGCCATGCCTGCCGCTATAGACAAAGCAAAAGCCAGAAAAAATGCAAGTCACATTGCCGAACTGGAACGTGCTGGTTTTACAGTAACTAAAAACACAGAAACACAAGGAGCCTAATATGTCAGTTACAGTTAATGGTGTATCAGTAGACACAATCGTAGCCGAAGCCAAGTCAGCCGCTAGACAGGCCGCTGAACAGTTCTTTCAAGATAAATTGCAAGGACGCGATCAGTATGCTTGTGGCTTTGCTTGGGTTGACATTTTTGGTGTTCGAGGTAATACTAAATTGGGTCGGGCCCTCAAAGAAGCAGGCGTCAAGAAGAGCCACACAGGTGCTTTCCAAATTTGGAATCCAGCAGACATGTACGTGCAAAACGTAGACACCTTGGCGGCAGGTGCCCAAGCGGCGGCTGATGTGTTCAAGCGATACGGCTTTACTGCCTACGCCGGCAGTCGTTTAGATTAAGGAAATGTCATGATTGAAATGTTCTTATTCTTAACCATTACCTTTGCAATTAAAGTTTGGTTTATCAACAGATACATGTAAGGAAACAATATGAGACTATCACCACTTGACGAGCGCATGAACGCAGACATTGATGCGCTGATTGCTAAATTGGAAGCGGCAAAGACTTCACGCACCTATCTACAACGTGCCAGCCTTGTGGGCAAGGTGGCCGAGCAGTGCCAAAGTTATGAATTTTATTGGGAAGATAGACTTTACAGTTTGATGGATTGAGTGTATAATAGCACAATAATTGTGAAGTTGAACTATGAACCAGATCAGTCAGTATCTAGTAAGCATCGGTAGGCCACCATATGTGAATGGTCGGCGGGTGGGACAGGCTACGCCTTGTGTGAGTTATGGCCAGCCCTCTTGGTTTATCTCATTTTATGATGGTTATACTCATACAAGTGATCCTGTGTTCACAGACGAAGACGGATTAAACGGGGCACCCACCGTTCGAGAATACGCAAACAATTTAGGATTTGAACCATGTACCAACTAATCTTTACATTTTTAGTCACAACACAGGCTGGGATTCCAGGCTTTCACATAGAGCGCATGAGTCAGTTTAGAGAACTAGAGGACTGCGAAAAGACCAAGACTTCCATGGTTGCGTACATGGATAAGTTGGTGCAACAAGGCAAAATGTTTCCCGGCGTGTTTGAATGTCAAAAGGTACAGCGATGAACAAAGAAATTACACTCACCCCCGAAGGTGGCCGATTCTATCGTGCCATGACATTCCATTGGGTCACTGTGGCCATATGCATGCCACCTCTGGTTATTGCCATGATTGTGTCCATACTGAATCCGTTTTGGTTCCGCGATAGTATGTTTAATTTTGTTGAGCGCAAGATCAATCAGTTTACTCGTTGGCGTAATAATGTGAAATATCGTATCTATCTTGGATGCGACCCTGTTGTTTGGCACACACTCAAAGGCGACTTGAAGTGAACAAACTGATTCGCAATGGCCAGGTGGCAGTACTGATATCACCAGGGAATGGCGCTGGCTGGTCAACTTGGAATTCCGAAAACGAAGAAATCTTGTTTGACCCTGCCATAGTGGAATTTGTAGAACACAACAAATGGGAAGAACTTGAAGTCTACGTCAAACTCAAATATCCCAACATCTATACAGGCGGCATGCGAGATTTACAAATCGAATGGCTTCCTGAAGGAACTGAATTCATCATTGAAGAATACGACGGTGCAGAAACTCTTAGATTAAAAGACGACATTGTTTGGTACCGGGCTTGACACTAAATAGATTTCCTGTTATAGTATAAGTCAATGCCTTGGTAGTTTAAAGGTGAAACAGTCGACTCATAATCGACCGAGTGGGGGTTCAAGTCCCTCCCAAGGCACCATTCTGCCCGTAGTATAATGGATAATACAAAGAGCTTCTACCTCTTGAATGTGGGTTCGATTCCTGCCGGGCGGACCAAAGGATCGATATGACTGAACTCAAAGACCAAGACACCCTTCAAATCTACACACCCAGTGAGGAACCTGGTGTGACTTTTTGTGTTGCCAATAATGATGAAATGTTACGCATCACAAAAAATGCTTTCTATGTGCGTGGCCAACCAGTTGCTATAGATGCCAACGAAGCTGAAACAGTGTATAATGCATTTTGCACCTGGTTAACTTGGGCCAACATGCGACGTCACTAAATATTTCAGGAGGCTATTATGGAACCCATCAAACCTGTAAAACTTGCAGATGCTGTGAAAGAGGCACTGGCCAAAAAACAACAAACTGCTCACCCTGATACCAAACTATCTAAAACTCAACAAAAGGCCGCCAAACGTGGCACTCCAGCCGCGGCTGGCAGACCCATGCGAAAGGTCACTGGCCGAGGAGGCTAACTTGTCAGAAATAAATACTAGTCCTGAACGTCACACGTTTCAAGAACAGACCTATCTGGACCAGTGCAAAATAGAAGGACATGAACCAAGCCAAGATCGTTTGGAATTGTTCCGAACCCTGCGTCAACAAGATCAAGACCGCATGGCTGATCCTGCCTGGCAAAAAGACAACCTGGAATACGATCTGCGTAGTACTGAGTGGATCTGCAACCGAGCCAAAAACAACAAAGCCTATGCTCAAAACCTGTATGCGGCCTTGTGCAATCAAGACTGGCAAAAGAATGATATTTGGCCTTTGTTGAAAGATCAACGTTGGAGTTGCAGTTGGCGTTATGCTGGCGGTATTGTGGCTGACATGCGCGAAGAAGGCGACTATATTGACTGGTACTGTTCGGGCATACAAGGTGAACCTGACGATGACTGGATAGATCTAGGACATGTATCCGAAGGCACTGTGACTGATCAAATACGTGAAGATTTTTTTAAACTGGGATGGATCCCAGCCAACGACGGTGATAACGAATAAATAAAGCATACAGGAGGAAATCATGAGTTGTATAGTTTATATCACCATCAAAAATCCCAACAATGCAGTATTGACCAGAGAACTTGACGAATTTATTCCGTTCTACACTCATGTGCAAACAGTGGGGGCTGAATTTGGTGTGCTTCCGTTTAATTGGGATCTGGACTATTTGAATAGTTTGCCTAATGAATTTTTTGCAGATGGATTAGATCATGTGCATCTAAGAGCTACCGAAATTCCTAATTTTGAAGATCTAGCTCAACTCAGAGCCAGAAACGCTGAACATGAATTGGATCTTGTGATACGGCAATACAATGCAGATCACAATATCACCGTTTATCGTAAGGTAGTAGATGCAGACACACATGAAACATTGGTAGATTGGGAACTGGTCTAAAGAGTTATTGCTGTATGAAGCAGATAAAAACGGATTCAAGACGGCGGGGCAGTGCCGCCCAGGTCCACCATAAGAGCATAAATTTACTTTGGTATTCACTGTAAATTTACTTTGGTATTGTGTTTTTATGATGGGCCTGACACAGGATCGATTGGGTCAAGAGTATTGAAGTGGACAGCACGGTAATGTGAAAACCGTAGGGTTGGGGTTTCCCGGCCGAAGAAGCAAAAAAAGTAACTGCAAATGACTCACAATTTGCCTTAGCGGCCTAAACACCGCTTAGGGTAGGAAATACCTCGTAACAGAAACCACCAAAAACCCGCTTCGGCGGGTTTCTCTTGTAAACCCTTTTGCGGGCTATGGCGTTGTATATGTATGTCAAGGAGACATCAATGCAACACGCTATCAAATGTGACAGTTGGGACAAACCCGGTAAAAACGAAGTGGTAAAGTTCATGCCCGCTAACTGGGTTCGAATTAAAGATTGTCCAGACTGTGATCGTAAACGAATTACCGCTTGCAAAGATCCTGCTTGCAATCGAGCCAAAAAGCCTTGACTTTTTGCCAATCATCATATATAATACACTTATGAAACAAACAACTGCAATCATCTCTACCATTCGCTCAGAACACGAGTGGGATTGCCATTGGGGGCTTTGCCTGTAATACGAAAGTACTACCTGCAAAGACCCTCCACTTCGGAGGGTTTTCTTTTTTGTGGTAGACCAAGAATTGGTATTTTGCTACAATAGAACTTAACAAAGCAACAAAGTCGATCGAGACTACTTGCTAGAGATCATTAAAATATACAAAGAGGTTACCAGACCCGTTAGA
>Ga0209188_1002608_pt1 | contig 13149 bp, 10 predicted proteins | sample C_130625_EF_Meta_FD_187307 | JGI IMG/M metagenome (GOLD analysis project Ga0209188, IMG submission 187307) | Freshwater microbial communities from Lake Croche, Canada to study carbon cycling - C_130625_EF_MetaG (SPAdes) (version 2) | ecosystem: Environmental > Aquatic > Freshwater > Lake...
ATTCTTTTGGGCAAATCATATACTGGTCTCTTGCTTTGTATGATCTCTCGTGTATATTACCTAAATAATCTTTATGTGTCTTATCATTACCCCATTGACGCAATGCTGAACATGGCCAAATATTACCATCTAGCCCAATGAATAATCTTTTTACTCCAGCCGAACATTTCCAATTTTTAAAAGAGTTATCTTTTTCAGTTAACATAATTTGCCAATTTTTTTCTTTTCCGTCAACAAATATTGCAGTTGGCATGACCAAATCATCATCTGCTCTTTTATAAGGGAATCTCTTATCGCTTCTGTCATAGCCTTTGTGTTTGTCTATTTCAGCAAGCATTTCAGTAGTATACCCATCTATTAACTTGTTAGGGTGAAAGTTTGGTCTTAATACTTTGTATATGCAATCTACTGCTAAATTGTCTTTTATTCTATTGTAAAGTTTATGTGTCTTTTTAAAATGTAACGGGTCTAGCATAAAACTGCTCACTACTTGATATTTTTCATGTATTTCAGCTAAGTTATCATAGTATATATCAGGGTCACAGAATTCACCGTGATAGCTAAAATTTAGAATGACATTCATTTCTAAATCTGAATCATTAAATTCTTCCCACCATCTAGTTGAACGACTTCCGTTGGTATCTATTTGTACTACTACATTGCTTATTTTCTTTATCTCTCTCAGAAAATCAAGTAGTTTTGGCCAAAGAGTGGTTTCGCCACCTAACAATTCTATGTATATTTTTTTATGATTTTTTGAAAGTTCTTGCAAAAAATATAACGCATCATTGTATTTTGGAAACTTTACTTTGTTGTCGTGAAATTCTTCTGGACAATATGTACAAGCAAAATTACACATACTAGTGAATTGCCATGAAACCATACAAGTATCTATCTCATTGCTGTATATTTCTTTCATCATACTATATCTTTCAATAACGGAAATACTTGTGGAAATTTTTCTGTCCATCCACGTTGTTGATTGATTAGATTCAAGTATTCCTTAGTCTCAGGCAATCTCATTGACCAATCTTCTGCATTCATAAAATTTATAATACCTTTAAATCTTTTAATGCCATAGGGTGCATCAATGAATTCTTCTAGTGTGATACCACTACCAGCTACACCAGTGAACTTCTGCCAATTGTCAATCATCCACGGATATAATTCTTCATCATACTTTTTAGTTATCTGTTCTTTAACTTCTTTTGGTAATACTTTAACATTTAATTGAGGCGGCCAGTACGCAAAATGCATATTGATACCCCCTGCACCTAAAGGCCATGTGTTTATTTTTTTGAAGTTCTGCTCAACTTTCCATTTTAGAAATTCAGGCAAGTAACCAATATTCAATGCAGTAATCGTAGTAGCAGTAGTTATTTCGATTGATGCAGCCGTATTATCAAGCTGATGAAATACATCTTCTTGGTGTTTCCAATCAGAAGGATAACGGATATAGTCATTGACTTCACCGTAGCCATCGATGCTATAATGAAATCTTACACGTTTAAACTGCGCCCAAAGGTCAAATAAATCACTACGCCATTCAACTGCGTTTGAGTTATATCTTAGTTCTATATTCTTAGCGTTACCCCTGTGTATACATTCTTCAAGTAAATCATAGTGTTCATTTATGACTAAACTTTCTCCACCTGCAAAATACAATTGATACATGTGTGGAATCTGTTCGTACAAGTCATTCCAGAATCTAGGATTGTTCTTGTGCCAATTATAGCTAGCACCGTCATTCTGTCCTTTATTTTCCCATTGGCTAGTATTCTTTAGTTTCTCGTTCTCTATCTTTGGATATATAGATGACCATTCTTTGATCCAACCAGAACTATCATGTGGGCTACACATAACACAAGCCAATTGGCATTTGCTTCCCATACGTAAATCAATGTATCGTATCTTTGGTGGAATCTTACCATTCACATCCGTCTCATCTATCAATTGATTTAAATCAAATCGTTCTGCCCAATAATTAGTTTCCCAATTGCGTTTACTTAAATGCCCCGCATCTTCTTCTTTATAGCATTTTAGACAACTTGCCGGTTTCTCGCCTCGTAGCATCATCTTACGTACATTACGCATATAACCGGAGTTCCATGCTTCTTCTAAGCTAGTATGATTAAAGTTTGAGGGAATACCATCGTCTTTACGAACTATACCAACTTCACCTCCACCTACTTTTATATTAGAATCAGGATCTTGCACAGAACTAGCATTGCTAGTACAACAAGTACGCATTTTCCCGTCGGGTCTACTACTTAAATGCATCCAAGGTAATGCACAGAAAGTAGGTGATAGTTTTGTTTTATCAGTCATTATAAATTTTTAATATTAGTGTTAGCTCCGTATCCGCTGCTGAACTCATAACCTGTTCCGCAAGTACGTCCGCATGTGTATATCCTATCAGTAGAATTTTCCCATGTATTTTCTAGATAAGTTTGGTAGAACTCATGCTCTAATACATTATCCCAACCATGGACATTCAATTTGTTGAAGTCGTTTTCAAATTTGGTTAATATCTTTTTTATATCTATCTTTTGAATATCTGTTTCTTTTTCAAAATGTATCGGTGCACCCATCCAACAGCATGGCCAAACTCTAGTCTCAAAATCAACGTAAATCATTTTATCTCGTTTATACTTACAAACTATTTCAGTATTACGCACATATTCTTCAAAACTTCCATACGACTTAACGACATTGGTATAATCTTTTAGTATAGGATTGTTTGTACGATCTTTAACTTCTTCTGACTTTTTATTCAGTACTGAATTTTTGTATCCGTTTGAATTTATAAATCTTGTTGTATTTTTTGTGTTAAAGGTTTTTACCCCAATTTTTTTAGCTAATTCCATTGCTTGCTCAACTTGATGCTGATTATGTTCAAATACTAAATAGTCCCATCTAGCATTGCCACCTGCTTCTACAAAAGCACTAACATTTTCAATGATTTTGTTGAAATTGCTATTCACCCTATACAAATGATTGGTATCTTCCAGCCCATCAATACTGAATACTACCTGAAGCAAGTTCTTTTTACCTAATTCTCTCCACCAAGTACTATTTCTAGCACTGCCGTTAGTGATGATTCTAATCTTATTTAAATTGTTTTCTAAACACCAATCTAACGTAGAGTCAAATGTAGGACTAGCAATTACATCTCCATAATTACCGCAATGTAATATACTAATATCTTTGCCAATGAATGGTTCAAAAATTAATTTATAGTCATCGACTGTAAGGTCATTTATTGGCAGCACTGGATTAATTTTGTCATCGGCTGTTCTAGCGCACTGCGGACATAATAGATTACACCTTGAAGTATGGTCTAATTGAATTATCTTTATATCATCTAATGGGATATACATATTATTTAAATTGTTCTGAAAACGTATCAAAGTCTGTACCACATTTTTGTGAACAAACATTTAATTTACCTTCTGAAATACTCGGTAAACTCCAACTAGATTTTATATTTTCTAATAAGGTGTTTTTATCTATGACTTCAATCAAATCATTATTAATAACATCAATACCTTGAGTGCCTCCTGCATTGTCGATAAAGTCCCAAATTTGTTCTTTGCGATAATCATCATGCCACCATTTGTACATTCTACCGGCGGTCCAACAGCATGGCATCAATAGTCCTTCGGCAGTTATAAAGATATTGCCTTCATTAGCGACTTTACAATCTATCTTACAGTTATCATAATATTTAGTCATGCTTCCGTGTTTGTTAATTAACTCTTGTTCTTTGGACAAAATACTATTTTGAAATTCTATTTTTGGTTTCTTTAATAGAACTGTTTCTATACCTTTACGATTTTGTGCTTGATGTATTTCTTTACCTTCGTTTCTAGCAGTACTAAAGAATCTAGCAGTTTTCTTTTTGATAAATTTCTCACAGCCCCATTCATTAGCTAACTGTTCAGCTTCTTCTACTTGATGCTGGTTGTGTTCAAAGATGATATAGTCCCATCTTGCTCTGCCGCCTGCATTGATAAAGCTACGCATACTGTTCTCTACTATATTCCATTTGACATTCTGACGATATAAGTGATTGGTTTCTTCAAGGCCATCCACTGAGAATATAACAGCACCTTTACCATTGTATATCTTAGCTAATTCAGTCCACCATGCACTATCTCTAGCACCTGCATTGGTATTCATACTGAGCCACATGTTTGGATTGTGATCTCTGAAATAACGAAATACTTCAAGTGTATCTTTGGCTACAATAGGATCACCTAAGTTACCACACATATACATGGTGTCAAGTTGTGATATAAATTTGGGAGAGAATATTTTTGTACAATCTTCTAATGATAATTCACTATTAGTGATATGCTTGTTATCTTTGCCGCCGTTCTCATTGCGATCACACATTGGACATGCAGCTTGGCATAGTTGTGTTATCTCTAAATGGACCTTCTTTATGTCTTTTGATTTATACATATCAAAGTAAATGCTCTAAGTCTTTCTTTAGTTGCGGAACTTCATCCCAGATACTAAAAGACTTCTGTTTATTAGCTAAATTAGTGAATTCAATGAATTTCTTCTGTAATTCAACATCAGGTTCGCATGGTGTTTTGATAAAACTTATCAGTTCAGGCAAGAATCTATTCTTTATTTGAATATCCAATGATTCAAGTCTATGTGCTATTTCTAGTCTAGATTTTAAAGGAACAATGCTATTAACATTTAAATGTTTAGGATTTATGCATATCTGTTTAAAGTTTAGCCACCACTCAGTATCCAATAACAATTCGTTCATATCCATAATATATTCTGGCAACGTATATATGTTATAAGGCATAGTCACATGAATCACTGATCCTTTGGCATTTTTAATACTTGCCATCTGCTTGATATTTTTCTTTACCTTCTCATAGCTACTAATCTTATCATATCTTACCCAATTACTAACATCATCCGAACCGTCTACACTAACACTAAAAAATACACTAGGAAATTTTGAAAAAATCTCATTATATTTTTTAGTCCATAGTGTTCCATTGGTTATGATTTCAACACTTTTGCATCCTTTTCTTAATAACCACTCAAGCATATATTCAAAATCTTTGAATGCAAAAGGTTCTCCACCTTTGAAGTTACATCTTTGTACTTCAACAAACATTTTATCTAATACATTGTCAATGTATTTTCGTTTGAATCTAAATGGTTCATACATTTGTTGATTTCCCAACTTATGCATTATTCCATCTGGGTCAACTTTTAACCATTTGGTACTGTTCCTGCTACTACACATAACACACCACAGATTGCATACATTGCCTAAATCAATATCCATATTGATTGGTCTACTGTAATCCCACTTATGTATTGCAGCAGAATGCCTTAATGCATTTCGTTGGCTAATTAATTTATTGTTTTCTTTATCTATACAATTTTTACATATTTTATTAGTAGCACAATCACCTGATTGAATTTCTTCTTTACTGTCTAGCCATAACTTACTATTGAAAAAATTAGCCCAATCTAAATCATCATCTAAATGGCATAATTTAGTATTTGTTGCACAACATACTTTTATATGACCTTGTGGGTCAATGTCTATACCCATTTCAGGCGCTGGACAATATTTTTCTAAGACTAACGCATTACTCATTTAATTCCTATTCTCATGTATCGTGTATACTTATCTAAAAATAATTCCCCGTCGTAATACACATGGCTCATTGGTGTTTGATTTACAAATTCTTCTAAACTATTAGAACAATTGATATGTCCTTCTACTTCAAAATAATTATTAGATTGAAGTACTACTATTTTACCATTAGGTATTTTATTGTACCAAACATCAAAATTTTCTATATGTTCACAGCTAGTGTTTATGATAGTATTTGGTGTATCGGTGATTGGGTAACTCATTCTATTATTAGCTTTACTCCAAGTTTGCCATTGATGTATAGAATAATTTATATTAAATATATCATCTGTGACTGATTTGAATTTCCAATTTTCTTTTACCTTATTAGAATTTATAGTATCAGCTATTGAGACACACGACTCATCAATATCAAAACTACGAATCTTATCTATTTTGCAATTACTATCAAACAACATTGGTGCTAAGGTAGCATACCATCCAGCACATAAAAATATAGTACCTAAATCTAAATTTAATTTTTCTAATTCAGAAACTAACCATCGTTTGCTTTTTAGTTGGCCCCAGCTTAGTGCATCGGACAACTCTGCTCCTTCATTGTCAACTGCATTACGCAATTGATTGAACAGGCTATTGTTAGTAAGAACAAACATTCTTCCAAACACATCTTTATCATCAGTCCAATTTATTGTCATCAAATATTTCCTTTAACCAAACAAAGTCATTAATTTTTTTTAATGCTTCTAAATTACCTATGTTACTTTCACCGTACTTTTTACCGGCAGTTGCTCCAGTGATAGCATAGTAACCGTGTGGTCTATCAAGACCTATCATACACCAAATTCGTAATCTTTCTATTGTTTCACTATCGTTCTGTCTGTCAATTACTTTGCTTGACAACTTACAGCATTCTCTGAAAGCACTACGCCAAGCACTAAATGGATCAGTATTGAAACTTGTTATGTTGCTTACCTCAAAGACAGGCTTATACTTAGTGCTGATACTTGTGGTCATGTCAGGCTTACTCATGTCCATGTTAAGAGTCATTTCTCTAGGGAATAGTTTGACTCCTCCAAATCCATACTCTAAATCATTGACTGGATTCTTACTACGCCAAACGTGAACATGATCCATCTTGTTTGGATGCACGATATAATCAAAATGAAAGTTCTTGTTTATGACAGCATCACCATCAACTACCCAGAACATCTTAGTACGTGCTAGTTTAGCAGCAGCAACATGTGCATTGTGTATTCCTTTAACACCGTCAACTCGTTTTGCTCTTGGAAATCTACTTTTAAGATTAGACCAATTTTCTTCAGCGTTGGGCTCATTGTAAGTAACCATAACAATGTCATACTCATATTCGTTGATAGTATCAACTGAGTGTATTGTTTTAAGTTGTCTATCAGGATTGAACTCTATGCTTTTAACAAATTTGCTTTGTTCACTGGTAAATGGTTCACATATTGGAATAATGTGACCTAAAGTTTTGCATTCGTTTATCGCATCCATTACCGACATTTGTTCAACTGTAGAGTTATACAATTCATTTAAGTAATCAAAGTCCCGTACTTGAGTATAGTCCCAATTTGTATATTGTGTTTTATAGCACCCTTGTCTAGCACCTAATATAGCCCAAATCCCATTGTCAACATCTATACCAGTAGTCATCCAAATACGCAATCGGTTCAGATTTCCTATGTTTAAGTCAGATAAATCATCGACTTTGTTTCCATTGTCTAAACTCATTTTTACTCCCTCACGGAATCCAGATCGCCAGGCTTGTAATTTGCTAGTATTATTATGTACTACTGAATAAGATTTATCAATTGCCATATAATTCAGTGCCCAGCAGAAATCCACTTGAGTCTTGGGGTCATTTGGTTCTGCATTTTCATGTGTACGCATATCAAGTATTGCTTGCACTGGCCAGCATTTAATTCCGCCGTTGCCATATAGTAATCCGTTGATTATATTTCTGCTAGGCCAACTAAAAACTGTTTTAGATTCATCTACTGAATCGTCAAGTGTGAGTATTTGATGTAGAAAATTTTCATCAATGATGTTATCTCCATCTATAATATTAACTCTTTCGGTGCTGGTATATTTTGCTATTTCTTTGTGTGCAGCGTCACTACCTTTGATTCCGTGTACACGCCTAGCATATGGAACTTTTTTTAACAAATCTTCCCAATTTGCTTGTGCATTAGGCTCATCATAGCTAAGATAGACAATCTCGTATTTGTAGATTTTAAATTCTTTACTCATACGAATATTTAATGTATATTAGGATGTGTTGTATTTTTGTGTTTTGGGTAAACTGAAGGTTGACTTCAACACAAAACTACTATATAATACACACATAAACGCAAAAAACACTATGTTATTTGCAGTTATTTTAAACCAGGACTAAATAAAAGACTATGATGAATAAAACTTGTTACATGCCAAAACATACGGGGCTATGGTCTATAGAGACCTTAGCGGCCTTTGCGGTATCATATCCTACAAGTATTCGCGGGAATGATAATCAAAGAGGAGCCCGGGGAGTGGATTAACTAGTTACATCATAACAAAATTTATTCAACCCCTGGGAAACTAAAAAGTCTCAGGGGTTTCCAGTTGTATAAAAACAACAAGCAGAGTTTGACAGTAAATGGATACTCTGCTATAATAAGGGTCAATTAAGAAGCAACTACAAAGTTGCGTAGTGGAGAGTTAGATAGTGTGTATAGGTAACGAGGACCTAGTCTGCACTTAAAACATGGACGAACGGGCGGCCTACGGGATGAAGTCTCTTTTGTGAGATGAAAAATCGTAGCGTATTGAAACATATTAAAACACGCCCCTAGTAGCAGTAGCGAATCAAGGGTGGAACGTTGAGTGTGTTTCAATACACACATTCGAAAGAGTGTGTTAACAAACATGTTGGGGTGTCGCCTAGTGGCCTAAGGCAACGGTCTTTGAAATCGTGATCATGGGTTCGAATCCCATCTCCCCTGCCAAATTTATTCCGTAGAATCCGAGCATGGTGCACGGACTTGACTGTTAATCAATGACTAGCTGGGATCGTTACCCAGATACGGAGCCAGTTTTATGCGTGGTTAGTTTAACGGAAAAATCAAACGTTGCCAACGTTTAGTCAAGGGTTCGACTCCCTTACCCCGCACCAAGTTTCGGAGATGTGATGTAATGGTAGCATAGCAAAGCAAAAAAATTATTCTGACAAGAATAAGTTCTGCAATCAACTAGCTATAACTCTGTAAAAGTTCTTGACCGTGGTTCGAATCCCGGCATCTCCACCAATTTAAGGATAGGTTCTGCAAATAACTCAGATCACTCAAATTGTTTATTGTCCTGATCGACAAAACTATCCTGTTATTTTATATTCCGTGAGGCAGCTGGCGTGGCCGATAGTCCTTCAAACTATTGAGATGGGATCAAAACCCATACGGAATACCAATCAATGCGACCGTAACTCAGCTGGATAGAGTACTAGGCTACGAACTTAGGAGTCGGGAGTTCGAATCTCTCCGGTCGCACCAATTTGCTCTTTTAGTATAAAGGTATTATAATACATTGGTAATGTATAGACGCTGGATCGTTACCAGCAAGGAGCACCATATAAGAACACATTGCTTGCCTGACTGCAAAAGTCGTGGTAAACTACAAGAGAAAGGGGTTCGAATCCCCGGGACTGGTAGTGTGTTTCTATATGGTAATATAGCATAGTGGCTAATGCAACTGCTTCATACGCAGTCTATCGTTGGTTCGAGTCCAACTATTACCACCAAGTTTGGCCAATTAGCTCAGTGGTAGAGCACCGTCTTGATAAGGCGGGGGTCGATGGATCGTTCCCATCATTGGCTACCAAATTATTTTTATGGGCCATTAGTTCAGTTGGAAGAACGCCTGCCTTGCAAGTAGGATGTCGTGGGTTCGAATCCCACATGTGTCCACCAAGTTTTATCTGTGTGTGAGAAAGTCTGGTCTAATCTACTCGCCTTGGAAGTGAGAAATCGCAGGTTCAAATCCTGCCACACAGACCAATTATTTATGGTAACCATAGTGTAAAGGTTTAGCACCTCGCTCTGTGAAAGCGATAGAATGGGATCGTTCCCCATTGGTTACCCCAACATTTCAACATCCGACCTAACGCTGGCAACAGAGGAAGTTCGGGACACACGCAAAAGGCGAATAGGAGATATTATGAAAGCCTCGTACCGCAAGTATAATGATCGCACACATAACTCTAGTACCTACCATAAAAAGGACGGTACTCAAGTTCGTGCGATTCTTAAAGAAGAACTTCGTAAAATCGTCAACACTACCGTGACATGCCGTAAGGCAGAGTGTGCAACACAAACAGCACCTGGGAACCTTTTGCTCATAGGTGCGGGTTGTGGCAAAGATTAATGTTAGGATAGAACAGAATCCCGGCTATGGGATGTTGAATATGCCCTGGTGGTGAAATTGGTAAACACAGCGGTCTAAGAAGCCGTAAGCTGCGAGTTCGAGTCTCGCCCAGGGCACCAAACAAATTTACGCCCCGCTGGACAAATCTGGCAAAGTCGCTTCTCTCAAAAGGAAGAGTTCTCTCGGTTCGACTCCGAGGCGGGGTACCAAATTTCAAGCTAGACGATAAGATCGAGTCCCAAATAATCTAGCACAGTCGGGGTTGGCTGTGTGACACCGCACATGATTATGAGGTAGTCTAAACTCTTTTATGCGAGACAAATTAGTGAGGCTGTGTAACGACAGATAGCTAGCTGCTTGAAAACCTATAATGCCATAGTAGCTCCAATTGGTAGAGCAGCGGACTGAAAATTCGTGTGTTGTTGGTTCAAATCCAACCTATGGTACCAAACAATTCTCGCTATAGTTCAATGGATAGAACGATTCTCTCCTAAAGAATAGATATAGGTTCGATTCCTATTGGTGAGACCAACATATACACAGTTTATGCACAATAAGTATATAGTTACTGTGTAATAAGATAAAAGTATTGACTGGTCCTAAACACATTAAATATTAGTTTGTGAAAGGAACAAAAAATATGGAAGCAATGAACAAAGGATTCGCCATCGCAGGCGGTTTTCTAAGTAGTGTTTTAGACTTAGGTGTAAAACTTTTAGCGGTAGGTGTGATTCTACAAATCATCTTCGGAGCAGCAGTACCATTCATCGGATTGGATATTCTTGCTAATGTGATCAAATTCATCACAGCACTTGGTAGCCAAGGCTTAGTTGGATTGGTCGCGATTGGAGTTTTAGGTTGGTCTTTCAACCGTAAGTAAAATTACGATAACACACTATCACAGGAACCCGCTAGTCGGGTTTTTGTTTGGATTGACAATAATTCAGTTATGTGTTATAGTTATACATGGGTCGTTAGTGCAATGGATAGCATACAAGTTTCCGATACTTGTGATGCAAGTTCGATTCTTGCACGACCTACCAAGAGTAAATAAGATTAGTGACAACAGAAAAGGAGTATAGTATGACTGTTCTAGCACTAGATATTTCAGGAGTTCCAAGACAATGGATCTCACACGATGACGCAATCACATACCACGCGAAAGATGCGGTAGCATGGAGCATGGGTGAAATTGTAGCTAAGTATCGTGGAGGTTTTCAAAATACTGGTGACCAAAGCTATATCGAAACTACCAGTATCATTGCTGTAAAAGGTCACGGATTCAATCCATACAAGCATGCCAATGTAGCATTGACTAACAGGACATTGTTTGGTCGGGACCGGCAAGTGTGTGCATATTGTGGTAAACATCATGCTAACTACCATCACTTGAGCAGGGACCATATTGTCCCTAAATTTTTAGGTGGTGAAAACACTTGGATGAACGTAGTTACTAGTTGTAAAGAATGTAACAGTAAGAAGGGTCACAAGACCTTGAAGGAAGCACGTATGGAATTGCTTTACGCACCTTACGTACCAAACCATTACGAAAACATGATTTTACAACATCGTAACATTCTTGCTGACCAAATGGATTACTTGCTTGCAGGTGTTCCAAAGCACAGTAGAATTTTGCTAAACTAGCTTGACATAAAAATCAGGCTAGTGTAAACTTCATCTAAATAAACATAGTAGCGAGTAACATCGCTACTACTATTGCCCTTGTAGTATATTGGTATTACAATTGCCTTGTAAGCATTAGAAGAAGGTTCGATTCCTTACTGGGGCACCAATTTAAGTATGACTAATTTATCAACCTGTTTATTAACTATGCCCCGTTCAGGGTCAGAGATAATTATGAGTTATTTTTCTAGGTTAAATAACTTAGAAAGTGGTGGTGAATTTTTGCATATTCATCCTTCGAAATTAACTCAAGTAGATTTAAATGAAAATGAGTTATCGTTTATAGATAGATTTAAAATCAAACCAATTGAATTAAAGTTCTCTGATAAAAAAGAAGTAGAAAAATGGATGGTTGTAGAATGGAATAAACGATTACAGATTATTGAAAATTATGAATCTTCTACAAGACCGTTGATTATAAAATCTTTTGTTGATGCATATCAATTTAATCCAGTGATATCTTTATCAAATGTAAGTTCAAAATTTAATATCATTGTTTTAAGTAGGGACTCATGGAAAACATTACTTAGTGGATTCATATGTCAACACTTGGGTGTTTGGCATTTAGATAATGAAAAACTGGTAAACGATATAAAAATTAAATTGGTTGATGTTAAATTTGAGATTGATGAAAATTATTTTTTTCATCGTGTACAGACAAACAACTTTTTAAAAATAGTTCAGAATAATATCAAAAATTTTAATCCAAATGCAATCTCATTGAGATATGAAGATTTTGGTGATGATCCAATAAACAAATTGAATGGGATATTCAATGCTGAAGTATCAGCTAATACAATTTCTCAAGTGCATAGTTTCATAGAGAACCATGAAGATCATATTCAAAATATAGACAAAATTAAAAAAATATACGACATGTACAGTATATAAATATCAATATATTCTCATTCCCCAGTAGCACAGCGGTAGTTGCAGTTGACTGTTAATCAACGTGTCGGTGGTTCGATCCCATCCTGGGGAGCCAAATATCTTTGTTGAGCATTCTGCTTGACAACAAATCAAAGACTACTTAGAATTTAATCTGGCGTTAGTTCAACGGATAGAACAGTAGCCTTCTAAGCTATAGATAGAGGTTCGATTCCTCTACGCCGGACCAAATGACATAGTTGTTGTAAAATACAATAACAAAAGAGTTGACAATAAATGGATGTGGTGTTATACTACATGCATAAGTTAAAAATCTGTTTAAAACACAGTATGACGTAGGTTGATGCTACCGTAAGGTAGACTGATACAGAGTAAAAGGCTAGTGGAAATCATACATTAAACTAGCTAAACAGGTTGACAATAAATGGTGCTTGTGATATAATCATAGCATGAGTTGAGAAATCAACAGGTTGTTTCAAAAAGCGAGACACGCTAGCGATAGCAAAAAGTCAAGCAGG
>Ga0209188_1002609_pt1 | contig 13147 bp, 11 predicted proteins | sample C_130625_EF_Meta_FD_187307 | JGI IMG/M metagenome (GOLD analysis project Ga0209188, IMG submission 187307) | Freshwater microbial communities from Lake Croche, Canada to study carbon cycling - C_130625_EF_MetaG (SPAdes) (version 2) | ecosystem: Environmental > Aquatic > Freshwater > Lake...
AGCATTGGCCGATTCCTACGTAAATACTAGCTCGGCGCAAACAATCGCAGGCATAAAAACGTTTTCGTCTCCTCCTCAGATGAGCGGGGCTTCCATCACTTCGGGCACCATACCAGCAGCAGCATTGGCCGATTCCTACGTAAATACTAGCTCGGCGCAAACAATCGCAGGCATAAAAACGTTTTCGTCTCCTCCTCAGATGAGCGGGGCTCTCATTACGGGCAATATTATCGCGGCATCAACTACAATTACCCCCACTTCGTTGAGCTATTTATCTGGAGCCACAGGAAATATCCAGTCACAGATCTCGAATCATTCGAGCAATATTACCACACTAACGAATAAAACACAAAATATAAGTTTTGCGGGGACGACAACAACGATATCCAATACCACTAACCTTACGAATTGCAGCATTACAGGATTGATTACATTACCGACAAGCATGACTGTTCCTCCAACAATGTTGCAATTAGGTGGGACAACTTCAACGAGTCCATCATCCGATACAGAAATTTCTTCAAACGTAAATACCAATATTGTAAGTATTACGGTAGGAAACGTAGGGGTTTTCCTTGTAAATTGGAACATAACTTTTAACCGAACTTCAGGGACTTCTACTGCTGGGGCTTTCAGAGGGGCGGTTTCTAATTCTTCTGCCTCTTTTCCTTCTTCAAATATATCAAATTTATCGCATAGCACGGCTCCTAGTCGTTTCAGCTTTACAGGGAGCTCGGTTGTCACTAATACCAATCAAAGTAATATTACTTTTTATCTTGTCGGTAGTCAAAGTTCCAGTAACGCAAGTTATAATTTTACGACCGATTCATTTTTACAAGTAACAAGAATCGCATAGATGCATTTTCCTTCTCCGCCAAGGAAAAGTTTTCCTTGAACCGTTGGGAATTTGCCCACTTGTTTCGTAAAAAAAAACAATATGAATAAAAGAAAAGCAAGATGACCATTTCTCCAAGATTTCCAAATCAAAAAAAATAGTATTTTGGTTTGGTTTCTTCGCCAACCATTTTTCGTCATAATTTTATTCGCTTACCGAAAAAAACCAAAGAAACCAAAGAAACCAAAGAAATCAAAGAAATCAAAGAAAATGAGATTGTGTCTGCGATCTCAGAAAACCAAATCGACATTCATCGCCATCATTGCCCAATTGGAACCTGCCACAGACTTTGTGACGTTCCGTTTTTGTTCCGACCACGCTTCGAACCATTCTTTCGTGCATATCCAAGGTATGGACAAAGCCCATGTTTGTTTGTACGACATCCAATTGCAAAACACTTTTTTTGACGAGATGGTCATGATGTCGAGTTATGGTGCCAATGCCAGCGTTTCGTCTCTTGTCAAGCCCCTGCAAAACATGGCCATCGGAAACGGCTGCTCGGTCGAGGAAATCGATGATGGCGCCGATTCGGAAACTGCATCGGTTTCGTTGCGTACAATGAAGGTGTCTGTTCCCACAAAACATTTCAAAACAATTTTAGGCATGGCCAAGGACGACCAAATGATTGTCATTGAGGTCGCGGACGAATCCAACAACGATATCATGCTCGTGCATCTGAAAAAGGCGGACCCTTGTATTGCTAGTGCCACCACAATCGCCGTCTTCAAAGTGCCCCTGGTGAATAGTGATGTGGAGTTGATGAATGTTAACGCTCTTCCCGAAAGCCAAGCCGATTTCACGTTGGCGTCATCCAAATTGGCAGAGGCCTTGTCGAATCTCTCGGTGTGTGGAGGAGACACGGTTTCGTTTCAATTCTCGGAATTCCAAATCGCCATTTGTTCTCATGGCATGAATGGAGCGGCGGAAGTGTTTATTACGTCGGACTTGCTCACGGACTATGCTCTTGATATGGAGGGAGGAGATGGAGGAGATGGAGGAGGAGTGGTGGTGGACCAGCAAGAAGGCGAAGATCTTTTTGGCGATGCAGAAGTCGAGAACAAGATCGAAATGCCATCTCTCAAGCTCAAGGTGTGTTTCAGCCTCGGCTACTTGCAAAAGTTTTGTGTGAACCAAAAGATTTCTCCTACAATGACTGTCCAAGTCGGAAGCGAGATTCCGATGCGACTTTGCTACCCTTTGGGCGAGGACGGAGAAAGCTATGTGCGCTGGTTCATCGCGCCCAAAGTTCCTGGCATGGATGACGACTAACGACCCTTTATTTATTCCATCGTTTTAAGTCTTCGATGTTTAATAAAGATTTTTTTAAAAAAAAACAGTGACTGTTTCAAAAAGGTCTTTAATTTTTTTGGTTGCGTGAGATCGGATTCAACGATTGTACATCACAAACGATGTCGGATAGTAGCGGTTCGCCTGTATATTTTCCCCCGACATATGACTATGCATCCATGGTGATGAGTCCTCAGGAGGCCAAGATGGGCACCGACGGTCATTTTAAAACGCTAGGGAACGACTTGGGTGGCATCATGGGATATGGAGATGTAATGGTGTTTGGAGGCGGATTACAAAAGGGACATAATAGTGCGCTGGGAAATCGGGGGTTCGTTGCTACGCCCGCCACTTGCCAGCCCGTGGATGCTCTAGGAGACGACCTTTCGGGCAATGCAGTGACCCGACATTTGTATATTGACAATATTCCCGATGGATCAGTGCCTTTTATGACTGGACAGGGAAATGGAGGCATGCCGAAAGGGTTAGTGCCTGGTATGATCGGCGACATGGCTCAAGCATTCGACCCAACCGATGTCTTTGAAGCGATCTCGATGGGAGGCTCCCCACCGTGCCAGAGGGTGGATCTCAAAACCACAGACAACAAGGGAAACAATACGCATGAATCACGATATGTGGTGAATGATGATATTGAAAAAATTCCAGCATGTAACTTCAATGACGGATACAATCCCGTCACGACGAAAAAATGCAAAGAACATTTTGTAGGAGGGCAAGGAACTTCTTGGTGGGAGGACTGGTGGTGGTGGTGGTCGAAGCCGACGAGGAGGGAAATTGTCGTTCGGCCTGGCATAGGCGGGCAGAAAAATACATGGAAACCGCGACAAAAATTAGGGGGTGGTGGCGGTATCATGGATACGTTGACCATTCGTAGAGGGATTGAGGGATTTCATATCGGTGGCCAGATTCCCGACGATCCAGTAGTTTATTTTTATGTGGTGGGTGTGGCCTTTTTAGGCGTATATTTGTTGTGGTGTTTGATGATGAGGAGTGAAAGGAAATAAAAAATTAGTGGTGGTGGCGTTTTCGCTTGTGGGACCGTTTGCGGCGTCCGCCTGTTGGTGCTGGTGTTGATGCTGTTTTTGTTGATTTAAATAAATTCATCGGATTTAAATAAGACAAAAATGAAGGAGCGGGAGCAGCAGCAGCAGGAGTGGAGGAAGAAGCCTTAGCGGGAGCAGCAGCAGGAGCAGGAGCAGGAGCAGGAACGGGAGCAGCAGCAGGAGCAGCGGGCGCAGGAACGGGGGATGGAGGAGGAGGAGGAGCAGTGCCCGCGTCTCCTCCAAACAATCCCATAAATTTCCCCTTCTTACCCCTCCGCCCCCGCCCACTTTTACGCAGCGTTTTCATCAACTTATTCATCATTTTGCATTTGCAGCTCTTTTTTTGTCGACGACGAGCCATGGAAGATAGGTGAAATTTTGAAACAAAACAAAAAAAGGGATCGGTCAAAAGTAAAATGGACGCGAAAAATCGGACAGCTATCGAATTATTTGTTTTGGTAATAGCCCAAGAGAAAAAAAAGAAACCTTTTCTTTTCGAAAAATTCATTTCCCTGACTAATTTTTTTGAATGAATCCATTCTACTTTTGGACGGTCCAACATCCCGTATGGGCGGCCATCGGGCTCTTTTTGTCTCTCTTTATTCTATGTCAATTGGGATTCCCTGGATTTCTGTATTATCCAGAAGGAGCGGGACTGCGCTCTTTTGGTGTGGGATATCGCAACAAAACCATTTTGCCTTTGTGGCTCTTGACCATTGTGTTGGCCATTGTCTCCTACTTTTTCGTCATCTGCTACATTCGCTACTACTGATGATCATTTCTTGACATTTAGGCAGGAAGACTAGAATACAAATTCTTTCCCTTCGCGGCATTGGTCGTGGTCGTGTCGGTCGTTGTGGTGGAGGTCTCATCCGTGGAAGGCGTCGGTTGTCCGCATTGAGACTGGAATTTGTTCATATGATAATTTGTGATCATAATCACCAAAAATCCAGTGAGAAAATACCAACAACATTCCCCTACCCGATCCTTTTTCAAAACAATGCTTTTCAGTTCTTTTCGTTTTTCTTCGGGATCAAACTCCGCCCTAACATTGTCCTTGATCATCGTCGCCCAATACCGCTCAAAATTAGAGGGACACAAAGCCAGCAAAAGAATCCCTTTGTTTGACAGCAATTTGTCGATGGAATTGTTGACGAGAATCTTTTTCGTGGCTTCAGGGTCGTTCTCGGCGTTGGTGATCTCAGCCTTTTGCTCGGGACTTAGCAACGAATGGGTAAAAAAGCCGTCCGCGGTGCTCGCCATGACTGCGTAGCCGACCGTGTTGGAAAAGGCCGTCGTCAGCCCTTCTATGCACCGTTCGCTCTCGGCGGGTACAAGAATGGCGTGAAGACTGTTGAATATGAAAATTATTGCCCCCATGCAAAGTGACCACAGCAGACTGCTTGTGGCAAAGCTGTACAAAAACATGGACCCGATATTGCTGGTGCATTTGAGGAAGAAGCTCATAAAACAATAATTAAAGAAGAAAAATAGGACAACGAGACCGACAATAAATCCACCCAACATCATCATTTTGGATTGTTGTAGTTTAGCAGGATCGTCGACGACATTGGGATTGGCTGCATTCACAAACGAGTAGGCGAAAATAAAAAAACTGATAAGAAACACGACGGTCGCAGAGGGGATATAAAGAGTAGTATTCACCATAAAGAGCAAGTTTTTTGTCGAACGGGTGGGTGGGTGGGTGGGTGGTGGTGGGGGGGGGTGATCCCAATTGTTTTTAAAAAAAAGCGCAAATATTATAACGCAAGTCGAAAATTATAAACCTGGAATGGGGAACGCATGATGAATACGCTCGTCATGATTGTCTTTGGGTCTTAACCATTCGTAATGGTGTGCTCCGTTGTGATTTAAAAGATGGTAAAGTTCGGAGGCTGCATTAATTCTATCTGGTACCAAAGACCCATTCGTGAAGTCTTCGAATGTCGTCATAACATACCAGTCAAAGGATCCTTTATCATTGGGAGCCCATAAACGGAATCTTATTTGAAACAACATCATCGCAGCAACTATTTCCAGATGCCCTGCGTATCGTCCGTTTCTTCTTAAATTTTCAACTCTACAAACCCAATCATTCTCATCACATGGCCGATCTCCCCTTTCAGGAAGGTATAGAGTCGAAAACGTATATCGAAAATTTGGATCTTCACGGTGATTTCGAAAGAAAGCATCGATGTAATTGGCAATTTGATGTCGATACAGTGGAGCACTATCGACGCTCCCAGTTCTTATTTGTGAGAGAGCGTGGAAAAAGCAATTGCCTTTTCCATCATTTTGTATGACATCAAAATTTTCGTGAATAAATCGATAATTGCGAGATCTGTCAGCAATGGGCTGCGTCGGGACGTGATGCAATACTGGAATGCCGTGCGTTGGAAACAATGATGATCGTGCCCCATTCGTTCGATGACTTGTCGCAAAGGAAAGGATGCCGCTTCTTCTGGAGGGTCGCGCAATCGGAGAGGGTCGCGCAATCGGAGAGGGTCGCGCAATCGGAAATTGGTCCGCAAAAGTCACCCTGCGGTGCGGCGACCTTCTCCTTGCTTTGGTCGCTACAGGGGTCACAGACGTTGACGATCTCGAAATTTGTGAATGTTGGCGAGGTTGCTTTCGAAATTGCGTCCTCGTTCGTGTTGCCATACTTCTGCGTCTATGGCTTTCGTCCTCGGAATGACGTCTGGGGCGAAATGCCGTGTGATCAAAAATTTCTCCTTCTCTCGGCGGTCGATTGCCCTTGAAGTCGTTGTTTATCCAGGGAACAATATTTTGCTGAAAATAGCGGTTGCCCACGACTGCCGCAGTACCCAATAAGGCTCCTCCCATCGTTGCCGCCGTCACCAAAAAGGGATCTCCTCCTTTCATGGCGCAAGGTCGTCGTCTCTTCGTTCGCGGCATGGAAAATCTTTTCAAATGAGTGGAAATCAAAAGTTATGATCGGCTGAAAAAAAATCCGTTGTCTTGTTCATCTTTACACAAAAAAAAATGTTTTCTGGCTTTAACAAATCTTTCGGGATGGGCATGTTCCCACGAGAAGGAGGTGGAGGTAGTGGCGGAGGTGGGGCAGGTGGGGCAGGTGGGGCAGGTGGGTTAGGTGGGGGAGCTATGGGCGGAGGAGACCGCCCCAAATTAGTCGAACCAGGCACCAAATATTTCCTCAGCGAAACATTGAAGCAATGTCACCAGTTCAAATTGAGGCATCACAATATTATGATGAATGTTTTGCTGGCAGGAATTTTGGTCTTTATGATGGCGTCCTTTTTGTGGTACAAATATCGCGGCAAACCCACTCCCGAAGAGGAGCGGCTCCGAGAGCGCCAGAAGCGCGAATATATTTTGTCCAAAATACAAAACTACCAGGAATCAAAACGCCAACTGAGTGATCGCCTGATTACGGGTCTGCCTGGGTGGCAAACTCCCATCGATATGATGAATGATGCACCGTCCTATTCGTGAAAAAAAAATTCTGCGTCGTTCCCGAAAAAAAAACATTCTGTAGCGAAATCTATATTGAAGTCGAAGAAATAAATCCAAAACAGAGGACCATCGGAATATATGCCGAACAAAGTCCAGCAAAGGAAACGGCAGTGGCATCGTCGCCAACGCTCACGCAAAGAAGGAGAAGACGGAGGTGTCAACACAAAAGGACTCTCTCCCAGCGCCAAGGAGGCAGCCGTGCGCGAGAAATGGAATCAGGCCATCGCGACTTTCTTTGAGCACCGACAAAAGAATTTAAAAGGAATCCCCACCATGGAAATGTTTTCGGGGTCACAGCGACCCTATTTTGGGACAACGCGCCCCTTGCCCGAAATGGTAGGCGAAACAGACCGCGAACTCAACGGTATCAAAGAGGAAATCTTGCTCCTGAAAAACGATGTTTTGTTTGGTTATTTGCCCAAGGATTTAGCGGTGACCAAATTTCAGGAATTGAAAGATAGGACGGCCACCAAGTCGGAGCAGTTGCAGGCGGACTTTAATGAATATTTTGATTTGCTGGAGAACGCCGAGCATATTGCTGAGCGGACGGAGTTGGACAGGAAATACCAAATGTATTTGGCAAACTACGCATCCAAAAGAAGTGTATTGCCGTGGAAATCGCCTGAAGAGCGGGTGCGGCTCTTGAAGGATATGGCGGGGTTGGTTGTGTTGATGCATGAAAATCGGGCCGAGCATCGGCAATTATCGTTTTCAACCGTGGAGTTTTTAGAGGAAGATGTGGATCAGGTGGAAGAAGATGGAATCCACAATGAAGAAGGCCGTGTAGAAGTAGTGGCAGAAGAGATGGGTGGATTGGCGGGGGAAGCTTGGGGGGGAGAAGAGGATGGCCCATTCTTTAGGGAAGACAACCCCAGGGATCAACCTCAAACATTGGAAAAAATTTGCGTGGAATGGCACGTGCATAATCCTGAACTATTTGAAAAGACGACACACCGTAAATTCGTCGAGCCTCCTGACAAGGCGGGGAAATGCCGTGAGGGGAAGAAAGATCCAGAGGACAAGGATGCGGATGACAAGGAAACAAAAGAATCCGAAAAGGCAAAACGGAAAAAAGATGAAGAGGACAAGATATCTTCAGCCTATGGAGACTCTAGTGTGGAAGGGGCCGAAGGAGTTCTTAGCGGCGATTGGGTCGAGGATATTACCGATGTAGACGACAAAGACATTCGGACACGGAATGGGGAGGGAGATGCGGCGACATCGCTCGATTTGTCGGTAGCGCCTCCTGCCTCAGCGCCTACCAAGCAAGTCAAGGTTTCTGTCGTGGATGTGGCCAAGGGAGGTGTCATGAAGACGGAAGATGACGAAGAAGAAGAAAAAAAGAAGAAAGACGCGACCAAAAAAGAGGCGAAGGAAAAAGAAAAGGCGCGGAAGAAAACAAAGACGTTGCGATTTATGCGGCATTTGATCGAGCAGCGCAAAAAAGCAAATCGAACATCGCGCATAAAATGAAAGGTGGCGTAAAACGGTATGGAAAAGGACGGGGGATGAGTATTTTTTTCTCTGATGACGTATAGACAGTCTTTTCGTTGAATTTCATTCGCCATTTTTACAGACCGTCATTTTGAGTGGGATTGAACTCGCCCCCCCCCGCCCCCTGCCCTCCACTCCAACAAAAACAAGAAATGTTATCGGATTATATTTCTCTGCCTGTGTTCTTGATAAGCTTTGCAGTAGGGTTATTTTTTGTTTATATTTGGGGCGCCGATGTCAAAAAGGTGGTTGTGTATCCGAATCCCGATAATGTTGGGAAAGTTCAGTACCAGGACCGAGCTAACCATTGTTTTCGTTTTCGTTCGATGGAGGTTCCATGTCCCCAAGACAAATCGTTGATTTCGAAAGCGCCTCTTCAGGCATAAAACATTTGGAATGTCTAGTAATGATTCGATCTGCGTTTTCGTGGGAAATTACGATGCGTTTTGTGTCGGTGCCGTTTTCGTGTTTTGGTCTTGGCAAATCCCCCGCTTATTCTATTTTTATATGATACACCTTCTGTATTGAACCCCAAAACTTTTTTTTTGATTGTATGTGCTTTCCTTTCAAACCAAGAAGGTGGGGATCTCGAAGTTGACCCAATAGGAGGAATTTCGGTAGAAGCTATCTCAGGAGTAGTCTCAATAGCGGGGGAAGTAGAACCTATTGGAAGATCTGAAGAAGGATTCGATTTTGCAAGGAAAAGTGTACTTCTGTCTAATATATTTCTCGTCTTTCCAAGATTACTCCTTAAAAGCGAAGAAGTAGAAATATCAGGAGCAACTAGAGGAGCAGGAAGAGGAACAGAAGCAGGAAGTGAATCGGCAACAGGATCAAGAACAGGATCAGGAACAGGAAGTGGATCGGCAACAGGACCAGGAAGAGGAAGTGGATCGGCAACAGGAACAGGTGAACTAAGGAAACTATTGATCGGAACCAAAGATGAAACAAAATTACCAGGTTTACGTGAAAGATCAGGAGCAGAAACAGGAACAGGAGCAGGAACATGAAGAGCAGCAGGATCAGGAAGAGAATCATCAGCGTCACCTGCCTCAGCAACAACGGATGCTACAATCTCAGCTTCACGTTCTTTTTGCTGATCGCTTACTGCAAGTCCATGTCGCTGTATAGACCAATTCAATCCTTGCCGTATCTCGTCAAATAAAATATCTGGATTTAAAATCACACTTTCTTTTGTCAAGGGATTTAAAAGACCGTTATTTCTTCTTTTTATCAGCTTCTCAATCCACGAATCAAATGTTTGATTCTGCACTTGAGAACGAACTATCGCAGATTGGATTTTTGTCCCAATACTAATTTTTAACTTCTCGCGGAACGCTTCATCGTCGTAAGAGAACATACTGTAGAATTGCATGCAGAGCATACGATACATAACGGTATCATCAATTTTAATGCTTGGAAACGTAAAAAACTCGCTAATAATATCTTGTCTTAACTTCATCGTCTCTTCATTCATTGCCTTTTCAGAAAAGACCACCATAAAGAAATTCAATATTTGCAAAACAGTTTCAATACATTCTCGAAACTCATCATCCTCCATGGTTTTGTTTTGTCTTTCATTGAATCGGCCAAGAAACTTTTCCCGATGAGAAGACGATATTAAGAAAATTTTGCCGATATTTAAAAGAACTTCTAGAATGGTTGCCATAACTCCTTTTAATCGAAATTTGGATGAAGTTATGTCGTCAAGAAAGAGTTGCTCCATCAAAAAGTTTCGAACTTGGCGAGGTGTGAAATATATCATATCTGAAGGGACCAGCATCAATGTGAGAATTTGTACAACCACATGATTAATTAAACGAAACGGACCTACTTGCATTTCTATAATATAAAGGAAATCAATACAATATCGACACTTTTTTTCGATCCGCCGCAATTTAGCAGCATCATCTAGATTCTTTATTCGTGATTTTGCCTGACTAAAAGGAACTTCGCTGCTTTTTTTTGCCAGTGTCTCGAAATATTTATACAAAATTCTATTTTTGATAAATTTGGCCTTTTTTGGCCCCTTCTTTTCTGTTAATCGTTGCAAAATCGTTTTATCCACGAGACCAAAATTAGCAGCTTGGTTAGAGGTTTCATTTATATCGGTTAGTAATTCTTCTTTTAATTGTTTCGATGGGGTCAAGGAACTCAGTTTCTCATTCGTTTGTTTCACAGCCAGCATGAGAACCCATAAAAATCGATACAATGTTTGCGATGTAACTCCTGCTAATTGGGAAAACGTATTCGTTTCAGAATGCAACCCCGAAACAAATAAAAACGTCTTCAACAAAGATTCCTGTCCTCCAGTAAGTTTGATTGCTCTGCTTTCTATTCTATTCGCTGTTTTGTAGTCTCTAGGTAACAATAAATTGTGAACGTCAAGCAAAATACTCAGTGGTGTTTGTTTAGGTTCTTCCGTTGTAGCTGCTACAGCGTCTTCGGAAGTGGCATTACCAATCTTTGTTTCGAAAAATAGAGCCAATTCTTCTCGACAACAAGAAATGTTTGCTAACGCCAAGAGGAAAAAGCGTAATCGATAATTGTCGCTTTGCAAAACATCTTTCATTTCCTGCAAATTTGTCACATTGACAAGATAAGGTAACAAAGAGCCAAATATTTGAATGACTGTATATTTCAAAACTTTGGTTGTGTTTAAATAATCTTTAAAATCTCCCCAAATTAGTTCACCCGATCCTTTCTCAAAAAGTGGTTTGATTTGATCTTCCGTAACTGACGGGGTTTCTATGAATTTCACCATGAGATCGCTCATTTCGTTCACCGCTGTATTAATATCTTCTTGAGTTATTTCCGTTATGACGGGTTCTGGTGTATTCTCTATTGTGGTCTCTGGAACCATTTGAACCGTTTCCATTGCCGTTTCTTTTTTCTTTGACCTGAATCTATTGAAAAAAGACGATATGGAATCACTTATTCGCCTTCGCATACTAAGTTTCTCTCCTTGAATACCTAAGCCTCTACCACCCATTAGTCTTGTCGGAAACGGCCTTCGGCTTCGTATTTTTCTCGCATTCTTCGACCGATGGAGCGGTACACGTCTTTTCTGACTTCGCATGGATGAGAAAAATAGATCAATAAAAAAAAATCTCAAAATCAAAAGTAGATGAACGAATTTTTATTTTTTTTTATTGAACTAAAGATATTGCCATGACAAAAAATATTCATGAAAACGTTTTCCTTTCAAAAAAATTAAAAGAAAAAGGAGGGATTCGCGCTCATCTTCGTTTCCTTTAAATATTGAGATCGATCTAAAGTTGTTTTGAGATTGAAGATTAAAAGGTTTATCGATTATTTTTGTGGAAACTCCCGATAGATGATTCGACCAAAAGAATTTTTCCAAGAAAAAAAACATCAAAATGAAGAAGAATTTCAGCACGGTTTGGATATGCGTAATCTGATCGATTCGTACCTCCGCTCATATCAAAACAAGCATCTCTCTAGTTTCGATGGCACGTCCGAGGTAGTTGTCGAAAGTTACCAGGAAGCCTCTACAGGAAGTGTCTTTGAATATTTGAGTTCATTACCCCTTACTCCTTCTGCCGACAAATATATGCCCATAGAATGGCAAGGGGACAAGGAGAATGACGAAAAGGACAAGGAGAATGTTTTATCGATGCTGCCGTTTCACTTTACGGTTCAACATCATCAAGAATTGATCGAGTGGTTATATAAAATGATGCAAGGAGACAAAAGTGACAATCGACATATTGATGATGAGGAGGAAGGTGTATGGAAATGGAGAACGGAAGACAAACAAGATGAAAAGGCAATGACAGAAGAGGAACGCGATGAAGACGAGGATGAGAAAGATGAGAAGCAGGAAGACCAAGAGAAAGACGAAGAGAAAGACGAAGAGGAAGACGAAGACGAAGACGAAGAGGAAGAAAAAGAAATGTCCGTCCCGACGCCCGCCCTCCAAAAACTCGCCGAAGACTACCAGTATTTTCTCCAACAATATGACATCAACCTTCAAGATAATCCCCCACCAACAGCACCTTCGTCGTTCTCATTATCCCCTTCTTTTTGTGCAGGCTTTCGCCACGGCTGCTACCTCGATCGTCAATCCAACATGCCTCCTTCCCCTTCGTCGTATTATGAACTAGAAGGAGGGGCTCGCCGTTACCGAACCCCACGATTTCGTCCGTCTTCTTTTGATTTGACCCCTGCCGAAAGGAAACGACTTGAAGATCGAGAAAGGAAAAAACGCGAAGATGCCAGAGAAAGGCGAAAGAAAAAAGACAAAGACTCTGACCCCAAAAAAGACAAATCCCGCCCCTCGGCCGCCGCACCGCCGCCAACCTCGTCTCCTTCCTGGTTCACGCAACTCTACGATTTCATGCAAAACATTTTAGAAGACTGGTTTATCGAGGCCAGTTATAGACCGTCGACTCATGCATCCGACAAAACCGAGTATTACGACCTTCCTGCGTCTAAAGGGAAAAAAGCAAAAAGTTTCAATTTTAAACGGAATATTTCAGAACCGATTCATATTCAGCCCAAAATCAGAAGATTTCCTTCCCCTCGGGCAGTCAATGAAACTATGTTCACCGAAAAATTAATGCGGCACTCCAGGAAACAAAAACGTGACGATGATAACGACGACGACGGAGGCGACGACAGCGACGACGGCGACCACGATGACCATGGACGTGAAAACGACGGTATTGGCCGTTCTTACAGGAATACTGGTGCCAACAAAACGGGGGCTTATTATGCCACTCCCCGCACTTCTCGTAGAGCTCCGCCATGATCGGTCCTGCACGAAACAATCCTCCTTTTTTTTCTCCGCATTGACAAAAGTATATTTCCCACCCAAGTAAAAAAAAAGCGCCCTTCCACCTTCGGCCCCCCACCACCACACTTTCTTCCTCACTTCCTTCCTCCCCTC
>Ga0209188_1002612_pt1 | contig 13135 bp, 8 predicted proteins | sample C_130625_EF_Meta_FD_187307 | JGI IMG/M metagenome (GOLD analysis project Ga0209188, IMG submission 187307) | Freshwater microbial communities from Lake Croche, Canada to study carbon cycling - C_130625_EF_MetaG (SPAdes) (version 2) | ecosystem: Environmental > Aquatic > Freshwater > Lake | place...
AAAAGTAAATATTCTAAATATATAAAAAAAGGTAATGATAAATATTCATTATATCAAAGAAATTCAAGAAATTCAAAGATTTATTCAAACAAATCAAAAAGAAAAACTTATAAATTAATAGACTTATCAAAGTTAACAAAGTTATCACCAATAAAAGAATTAAGTAAAGAAGACAAATTATCTATATAAATATGATGGAAATTATTTTTCTCATTCTTGGTTACATTTATTTTTCTAAATAAATTAAGTAAAAAACAGTAAAATTATAATAAAACAAAAAGAAGAAATAAAAATTGTGTTTGTTTTATTATAATCTTGGTTTAGACCGTCTCGAAATTTTTTCCAAAGTGTCTTTACAGGGTTTTATTTTTGCAAAGACCCGTTGTTCGATTTTGGTGCGTTCAAATCCAAAAAAAAATCCCTCCTTTAGGAGAAATTTTCAGTTTCTGGGTGCGTTCAAATCCAAAAAAAAATCCATCCTTTAGGAGAAATTTTCAGTTTCTGGGTGCGTTCAAATCCAAAAAAAAATCCCTCCTTTAGGAGAAATTTTCAGTGGGCCGGGCGGTTGCCACGAATATTGGGTCTTTACAAGAATAAAACCCTGTAAAGACACTTTGGAAAAATTTCGAGACAAGATTATAGGTTAGGGTTTACCTCAGGTTAGAGGGTACTTCAGGATGGGGGATGGGGATTAAACATACATACTTTGGTAAGTGGAAGTGATTTCATTATTTTTCAAGATAATTTCCAAATCTGATTTGGTGACGGTATAGGGGAACTCGATTTTACTCGGCATATTCGGATATTGTTTCAACAAAATGGAATCTGGTTTCATGACTCTATATAAGTTTAATTTACTAAATATAACTTCTAAAGCGCGTTTGAAATTACGAACTCCATCTTCTTTTTTACATAAATGTTCACTGTTCAAAATCGTCTTCATAATTTCATCTGTCAAGACTATTTCGTTTAATGGAATATTGATTTGTTGTCTTATTTTGGGCAACAAGTAGTTTTTACCAATAATGAGTTTTTCATCTATATTGTAACCTTTGGTATGAATGACATGCATTCTATTCAATAAAATGGGATTGACTTTTGACTCATCATTAAATGAAAAGATGAATAGACATTTACTTATATCCAATTCGTTGATTTCTGTAAAATACTTGTCCATGAATTGATTGTTTTGAGAAGTATCTGTCATATGAATCAATATATTTATAATTTCTTGTCCACGCTGTGATTCACTAACTTTATCTAATTCGTCAAAGTAAAACACCGGATTCATAGATCGACAATCAATCAAAGATTGTACAATTTTTCCCCATGTACTTCCTTCATAAGTATAAGAATGTCCTTCTAAAAATGATCCGTCTCCTGCACCACCCAAGGGAATAAACACGAAATCTCTTCCTAGAATTTTACTTACACCTTCTTTTACCAAAGATGTTTTACCTGTTCCAGGAGGACCTTTGATCGCAATCGCGGTTCCCATAGCAGATGGATTAGTTACCCAATTACCCAACATTTGCATGATTTGCAACTTTGCTTCTTTTAATCCATAAGTACATTCATCTAAAACAGTTTGCGCTTTCACCATAAAATCATTACTTGAGTCTATTCCATCCTTTTCCAAATTCACCAAAGTATTTTTATATTGACCAAACGGGATTTTCATAAAAGTATCCACCCAAGTTTTTATTTTGTGATATTCTTGATCACATGTTTCCATTCCATCCATACGACTTATTTTTTGCAAAACCGTTCCTTTTAAATTTTCAGAAATGTTACTCTCTAAAATTCGAAAACGATATGGCGTCTGGATCAAATTGATTTGTTGATACTTTTCCATCTTTTCAATTACTTGCAATTGTTCATGATGAGAAAGTTTTTCAATGAAATGTTTGTTTTCGTCTAAATTCTCTCGTTCTTTGTACAACAAATCATGAAAACGCTTGAAATTGGACTTTTTCTGCTTAATCAATAAAGTTTGAATATCCCGATTACAAGATTCTACCGCGTTTTTACAAATCTTGTTTTTAGGTCTCTTCTTTAACTCTGAAAACAACATTCGTTTTGTATCCTGCAATTGTTTATATTCAGCTGTAATGTCAAGTGGCGTTTCCACTTCTTGCTTCTTTTTCTTTTCTTCTGAACTTTTAGCTGTTTTACTTTTGTTATTCTTGTAAAACTTGTTTTGACTTTTTTCCAATCGATAATCAAATAACTCCTTCATAAACTTTTTTTCTGTTTCTGAGTCATATTGCTCTAAATCATCTAAATAATATTCATAGGTATCATCCGTCTCATATTCATAATCGTCATCATCTTCATCTTCATCCTCATCTTTATCTTCGTCATTGTATTCTTCATCCTTTTCTTTTTTTGTTTCTTCATCCGAAGAATAAACTTCATTTGCAAATAAATCTTTGACATCTTTTTTTTTATTTTCTTTGAATTTGTTGGATTTTTTATTTTCAATCACTAAAATCAAACCTCCTTTTTTCTTATTTTTTTTAGACGCCTTGTTCTCTTTTACTGACACTGCTGTCTCTGTTTCTTTTTTGGTTTTTGATTTACTTACATTTTCCTCTGAACAAAAACTTTCATCTGACAAACTTTCATAATCATCACAATCTGATGAAGTTTGCGAGTCATCACTGTCGTGATTTTTAGAATTTCTCAAATTCTTTTTGCTTGAAGAAAATAATTTTGTTGTAGTTGGCATTTTCTAAAATGGATTTATATTATTTTTCTAAATTATTATTTTATGAAAAAACAAATCAATTTTCTGTTATTGTTGAAAAACTTGGTTTTCGTGTCTCAATCTTATTAGACAATTTATTTTGTTCCAACTTTTTTGTCACGCTCAAATAATGTATAATGTCTTTTTTCTTCTCATCTTTGAATTTCATGGAAATAGAATTTAACATGGGATCCACCTTTTCAGAATTAAAATAAATTTCTTCTAAATTTACATTTGTGTCTGGTAAAACCTGCTTTGGTTTTTCAGGCTTATACTCAATTTGATGTTGCTGAATAGACGCCAACATAAAATCCGGAATATCTTGCTCCAATTCTTGATTCATTTCCTTTATTGGTTATAAAGATATTATTTCTGGAATAGTTGACGGATATGTTATTGCATCTGGAATTTGTGTTATTGCATCAAGTACTTTATTTGGTGTTGAATTTGTTGATGAAACATTTGATGGATATTCTATTGGATCTGGTATTGAATCTGGTATTGAATCTGAAAAAATTAAATTCGTGACTGTTGTTGTTGTTGAAATTATTTCTGAAATAGTTGACGGATATGTTATTGCATCTGGAATTTGTGTTGTTGAATAATGTACTTTATTTGGTTTTGTTGAATTTGGTGATGAAACATTTGATGGATATTCTATTGGATCTGGTATTAGATCTGACATTAAGTTTCTTTTAAAATTATTCTGTAAATTTTCTTCAAGTGTCTTTACAGGGTTTTTGTTGTCAGTTTTTATTTTACAATTATTCTGTAAAGATTTACCAAGAGGGTTGTTACAATTACTCGTTTTATCTTGATTAGGCATATATATTATGAATTTATAAAAAATGTTGTATGTTGCATGTTTGCATGTTTCAAGTTTGCATTGCATGTGCTTTAGAATTTATGTCATTTTGAAAGTTAGATTCTCAAAAAATTGATTTCAAACGAATTTGTATTGTAGAGTGAATCAAATTAAATAAACCAACATAATATAAAGTTAAAATGACATCTACTAAAATTTCGAAATCAGAAGAAGAAATGACTTCACGAATCATTGGTATTCAATTTGGAATATTATCACCAGAAGAAATTCGTAAAAATTCGGTGGTAGAAGTAACTTCTCGTGATACTTACAACAATGATAAGCCCATTATAGGTGGATTGTTTGATCCACGAATGGGAACATTAGAACCAGGTTATATATGTCCAACGGATGGGCTTAATTATATTCACACCCCTGGTTATTTTGGTCATATTGAATTGGCTAGACCTGTTTATTTCATTCAACATTTAAAAGAAATCATTGAAATCTCTCGATGTATTTGTTATAAATGTAGTCATTTATTGATGGATAAAAAAGCCAATCAGCATTTGTTGAAATATCCTCCTGCAAAACGATGGAAACATGTATCTGCCAAATGTAAAAATATTAAACGGTGTGGTACAGATAATTTAGATGGTTGTGGAACAAAACAACCTACTCGTTTAAAACAAGAGGGTATGGCTACTTTAATCGCTATTTGGGAATCCATTGAAAACAAGGATGAAAAAGTTACGGTTCATTTGACTCCAGACGAAGTTTTACAAAAATTTCGCAGAATCAGCGATGAAGATGTCGAATTCATGGGATTTAGTCCTCTTTGGTCACGACCTGATTGGATGATATGTACCGTTCTTCCTGTTCCTCCTCCTGCTATGAGACCTAGTGTTAAACATGATGCTCAACAACGCCGTGAAGATGATTTAACTCATATTTACAGCAACATTATTAAAATCAACAATGAATTAAAACACAAAATTCAAGAAAATTCACCTGCCAATGTCATTGAACAACATACCACCATTTTACAATATTATGTAGCCATGATTGTCGACAACAAAGCCAAAGGTTCATTGCCACTGCAACAACGATCCGGAAGACCTTTACAGTGTATCATGTCTCGTATCAATAGCAAAACCGGCCGTATTCGTGGTAATCTCATGGGAAAACGCGTTAATTTCAGTGCCCGATCGGTCATCACTGGTGATCCAAACTTGTCGATTCGTGAAATAGGTGTGCCTTTGCGTATAGCCAAGAATTTGACAAAACCTGAAATCGTGAATGAACGAAACCGATCCTTTCTGATGCGTTTAGTGGAGAATGGGCCTGATAATTATCCAGGTGCCAAGACTTTGGAAAGAGCCCAAGGAGGTAATTTGATTGCTTTGCGAAATGTCGAGCGAGGTTCTATACAGTTGTATGATGGAGATATTGTACATCGTCATTTGATGGACGGAGATGCTTTGTTGTTTAATAGACAACCTTCTTTACATCGAATGTCCATGATGGCTCATATTGTTCGTGTTATGCATGTTGGGGATACTTTTCGATTCAATGTCGCATGTACAAAACCTTATAATGCCGACTTTGATGGCGATGAAATGAATACACATATTCCTCAAAATATATTGGCAGAAACTGAATTGCGAAATATTGCCAATATACCCAATCAAATCATTAGTCCTGCCAAAAATTCCCCTATTATCGGTATTTTCCAAGATTCTTTATTAGGAAGTTATCGATTAACTCGATCTGGTGTTGATTTCAGTGCCAAAGAAATCATGAACTTACTCATGCGATTTCCATATGTCCGTTTGGACAAATTAAATGCCATCTTTTATGACAATGTTTCGAATAATAATTCTAATAATGCTCCTGGAAGAACAAGAGGACGACCTGGTCGTATGACCAATTTTCAATTGCTTTCTCAAATTTTACCTCCTTTGTCTTTACGCAATAAAACTAAACTGTATGGAGACAGTGAAAACGAAGCTACTTCGAATCATGTGTTGGAAATACGAAATGGTGAATATATTCGTGGACAATTAGAAGGAAGTATGTTGGCTGGAACATCCAAGGGACTTATTCATCGTATTTTCAATGATTTTAGCCCAATGCAAGCTTCGCAATTTATTGATTCTTTACAGAGTATTGTAACTGAATACATGAAACAAAGTTGTTTTAGTGTCGGTATCAATGACTTGTTGGCCGATGCCAACACCATGAAGAAAATCCGAGAAGTCATTGAAAAACAAAAATTCAAAGTACAAGATCTCATCAATCAAGTTCAATTGGGCGTGTTTGAAAACAATACTTCGCTTTCCAACATGGATGAATTTGAATCCCGTGTGCGTAATTTACTAAATGAATGTACAGGGGAAACTGGTAAAATCAGTCGTGATAGTCTAAACCCTCTTAATCGTTTCATCATGATCATTACATCTGGATCTAAAGGATCACCTCTGAATTTATCCTACATGATTTCTGGTATCGGTCAACAAAATGTAGAAGGCAAACGCGTACCCTACGGATTTGACGGAAGAACTCTGCCTCATTACAGCAAATACGACGACTCACCCAACGCACGCGGATTCATCGAAAATTCCTATGTTTCTGGATTGACCGCCGAAGAAGTATTCTTTCATGCTATGGCTGGCCGTATCGGTCTTATTGATACAGCAGTCAAATCTGTGACTTGGGAAACATCCATTATATTGATTGAAAATGGAAAGCCTCTTTACACGGAAATTGGCCGATGGATTGATACCCATTTATCAGACAAACCAGAATCCATTCAACATTTTCAAGAGCGTCGTATGGAATTATTGGAAATACCCGATGGAACCGTATTTATTCCTACTACAGATGAATTTGGAGTTGTAACATGGGGAGCTGTCACAGCCATGACTAGACATGATCCTGGTACAGAATTATATGAAATACAAACCAAAGGTGGACGCAAAGTGACCGTCACAGAAAGCAAATCTTTATTGATTTGGGATTCAGATAAACAAGGATTTTATGAAAAAGCAACACCGGATATTCGTGTTGGTGATTTTGTACCTGTTACTGCAGAATTATGTGAACCTCCTATTATCATGGATAAAATACCAGGTACCGAAATTGTATTGGATGAAGACATGGGGTATTTCTTGGGATCCTGTTTTGGGAAATTGGCTTTTCCAGATTACAAGATTCAAAACGAGGAGTTTTTACAAGGATGGTTACAAGATTTTCAAGTGATTCCTCCTGAATTGTATTTGGCTTCATCTGATTTCATCATGGCTTTTATTGCCAATTATTACTTTTATAGTAGTTATTTCCGATATGAAAGCAACAATGCGATTATAGCACCCAATGCTACATTAATAAATGGACTTTCCATGTTGTTGAATCGTATCGGTATTTATGGTGATTTATATATTACGGATAATTTATGCAGTTTGCATTTCGAAGAAGATTTTGAAGAAATATTGCAAAATGGATTTTATCGAAGTATGAAAACGAACCGCTGTAAAGATGTCTTTTTAGATCCCATTGTCGAAATTCAGGTCATTGGTGTTGAAAAACACCCCAAAGTATATGATTTGACTATTCCTTCAACACTTAATTTTGGATTGGCCAATGGATTACAAGTGCGTGATACCAGTCAAACAGGATATATTCAGCGTCGTTTAATCAAAGGATTAGAAGATTTAAAAGTTGAATATGACATGACTGTTCGAAATAACAAAGGTAAAATCGTGCAGTTCCAATATGGTGATGATGGATTTGAACCAACACGCGTAGAAAATCAATCATTGAAATTAGTTGAAATGTCTATACAGGATATTTACACACATTTCGAATGTATAGATGTATCCAACAACACAGCCAAAACGATTTATACACCAGAAGCTTTACAGAGAATGAAGAAACAATCCGAACCTGTTAAGAAACGACTTCAAATACGAATCGAAGAAATGATTTCTACAAGAGATCGTATTGTACATGGTGTATTCAAAGATAATTTTGAAAATACTGTTCATTTACCAGTTGCTTTTCAATATACCATCAACAATATTCAAGGACAATTGGAACAAAACAAAAAACAACAGACAGACTTGACACCCTTGGAATGCTTGCAAATGTTGGACGAAACTTTTGAAAAAATTCAGTCTTTGGGATATATTCCAGTCACAAAACTGTTTGAAACCATGTATTACTTCTTTCTAAATCCTCGCGAATTATTGGAACAAAAACGATTTCAACGAAATGGATTGGTTATATTGTTGGAAACCATCTATTTAAAATACAAACAAGCTATTGTACACCCTGGAGAAATGGTTGGCATTATTGCAGGACAATCCATAGGTGAACCTACCACTCAATTGACTCTAAACACTTTTCATCAAGCAGGTTCCGCTAAAGCTAATGCTACACAAGGTGTTCCTCGTATTGAAGAAATTTTGCGTTTGACCAAGAACCCCAAAAACCCTTCCATCACTGTTTACTTGAAAGATTCAGATCGATTCAACAAGGAAAAAGCCTTGCATTATTCCAAAATCATTAAACATATGAAATTGATTGATGTGGTTGATCGTGTCGAAATATTATTCGAAAAATCAGATATTCATACGATATTTCCTCCTGATCAAGAATTTCTCAATCAGTTTTTCGAATTTGAAAAAATCTTGTCCGAGTCAGCCGAATTAGCACAAGATAAAATGTATGCCTTTACCAGAAATCGTTCTAAATGGGTTTTGAGATTGGAAATCAATAGCGCCATTATGCTCGATAATAACTTGACCATGAACGATATTCATTACGCTATTAGAACAAACCCTATCGGTCAACAAACTGTTCAATGTTTATATTCTGATTTCAATGCTGATCGTTTGGTGTTTCGATTATTATTAGACAATGATATCTTGTTCAAGAAAAAACAGCAAAAAGCGTTGGATACATCAGATGATATTCAGTTGTTAAGATCTTTTCAAGAAACCTTGTTGAATAATGTAGTGTTGCGTGGTGTGAAAGGAATTCGCAATGTATTGCCTCGTGAATTATTGGGACAAAGTGTTTTTGAAGATGGTCAATTTAAAAAGAAAAATGTGTGGGTTTTGGATACGACTGGGACAAATTTATTGGATACTTTGGCGTTGGATTTTATTGATCAAACCAAAACATTTAGTAGCGACATTGCTGAAATTCATGATGTGTTGGGAATTGAAGCCACTCGACAAAGTATTTACAATGAAATACGAGAAGTCATGAGTGGAGGTGGTGAAACTTATATCAACTATCATCATCTCAGTTTATTAGCAGATCGCATGACTTCCAATAAAAATCTAGTACCTATATTCCGTTCTGGTATATTGTCGGATGATGTTGGACCAATTATGAAGGCCACTTTTGAAGTACAAACCGATGTGTTTTTACAAGCTGCTAGACACGCGGAATTGGATAATATGCGTGGTGTATCCGCTAATGTTATGACAGGACAAACCGGATTTTATGGAACACATGCTTTCCAATTATTACTCGATTTTGACAAGATGAAAAAATTAAATTCGAAATCTTCTGTCGAAATAACCAAAACAAAACCCAATTCAAAGACAGAACAACAGGAAAAATGGAAAGAATTGTATCGTGAGGGAAGACATTGTTTAGATTGGACAGGTATGAATCATCCGATCCAAGATGTACATAATGTTGGAATATTGCCGGGTATATGCACCGATATGGATTATGATATGGGATTCTAATTTATTATTCTGGGGGGTGGTGGGTGGTTCATGAAACCAAAACATTTTTTATTCTAAATTCTTTACAGGGTATTTAGAATAAAACTGTCTTATTGAAATAATTCTTTCAAAAAAAGAATAAACAAAAGAATAGTTACAATTGTTACAATTGTCATAAGTAAAGTAGTACCATCGTACTTTTGTCTTTCTAAATTCCATAAAGTATTGAGAGATGCAGGATTATTTCCTAAAGTGGTAGAAGATGTCCATGGGACATACATTGTATTTGTATTCCAAACAGTAAAATCTTTTGTTTTTCCGTCATATGATTCATTTCTCCAATTTTGGTACAGGTACATTATATTTAATGAGCAGAATAAAAAGAATAAATACTAGCACAAAACAATACAACAATACCTACTCCTAAATTAACAGTTTGAATCAACATGGTATTGTAAAATTCTTTTGTATCGTCCAAATTTTGAATAGAACTGTTTAGGCGTTTTTGTTCTGATTTTAATTCTTTAACAGCTGCTTCGTTATTACAAAGGGCAAATGTATACGCATCTTTAATCTGTTGTTTATCTCCTTCAGACATTTTTCCTTGATACGGAATAGATTTCATAATGTTGTCATAATAATCCTTGTTTTTGGTTGAATCTGCTAATATGGATTGACAACTTCCTGTTAAATCAAACACATTTTGTGTATAATAATATTGATTATCAGCAATCGACAATTTTGTTTCATAAGGATCTGGAACTTTTGTGTTTTGAGTTTGAATCAAAGTATCCATATCATGCACAAATATTTTTTTTTCTACACATAGTATATAAAAAATGTCTGCTTGGTCTAAACATGTTGGAAAAACGGCGAGAGCCAATAGAGGCCTAAACTTTAAGCAAATCATAGCAAGAGCCAAACAAACTTATAGAAAAAAATCATCGTCACGAAAAACAAGAAGACGAAGACGATAAAAGAATAAAAAACTTAAAAAGATAACAATATTCTAATTAGTTTTAGGAATATTGTTATATGCCATTTTTACTAACAGATGAGTATTGTTTTCGTATTCGCCAGTGTGCGTACATTGGTCAAAAAGGGTTCACCGTATTAAAATCCGATTTGCATCCTCTGGATATCCAAGATATCCAAAAAGAACTTTTCAAAATCCCTATTTTGAATGGTCTTCCACAAAAACAAGCTGGTTTTGCGATTTACCGTGAAAATGAACGCAAATTGTATTTGCCTCGATTTTATGCCATAGAAAGATACCGCGGACCACCAATCAAATCCGATTTGGATCCTTTAGGAGTAACCACCATTCATTGTCCTTTTGATGGAACCTTGAATCCATCCCAAATAGAAGCCGTTGAAAAATATAAATCACATATTGCCACAGGATCACCAGGCGGAATTTTAGAATTACCATGTGGTTATGGTAAATGTCTAGCGGAAGGTACTTTGGTGATCATGTGGAATGGTTCTATACAGCCGGTAGAAAATGTTAAAGTAGGGGATTTATTGATGGGTGATGATATGTCTTATCGTCGTGTTTTGACAACATCTATTGGTGAAGGTGCTTTGTATCGAGTTTCAGGAGGAGACCATGAATATGTGGCCAATGCCGATCATATTTTGTCCCTGTGTAGAATTCAAGAAGATGGTTCTAAAATGATTTTAGATATTTCTATACAGGAATATTTGTATGCGTCTTTACAGGGTTGGTATGGTTATCGTGTTCCTGTAGAATGGCCTATTCAAAAAACTTCTGTACCACCTTACTGGATGGGTTATGGTTGTACAAGTTTAAAATCAGAAGATGAACATGAATTGGATTCCTATATAATCAATTCTCGTGAAATAAGACTCGCATTTTTAGCGGGGATTTTAGACACGAGTACCAATGAATCCGATGTAAAGGGTTATTTTTCGTTTCCTAAACAAAAGTGGATTCGAAGGATTGTTTTTTTATGTCATAGTTTAGGAATTGATGCCGAGGTTTATGATGATAATGGATTTCGTATTTTGGATGCTTTGCCATTGGATTTACGAAAACATTTAAGAACAGAATCGGCCAAACGAAAAAGTATTGATCGTCCAAATCCAATGTCCATGACATATCCTATAGTCATTACTTTTGCAGGAAAAGGACGATATTATGGGTTTGAAATAGATGGAAATCGACGATTTTTATTGTCGGATTTGTCTGTCACACACAATACCGTTTTGTCTATTCATTTGATTGCTGAATTGGCCAAAAAAACCATGATTTTAGTACACAAGGAATTCTTGATGAATCAATGGATTGATCGTATCCAGCAATTTATGCCAACTGCGCGTGTTGGTATTTTACAAGGGAAAAAAAGGGAATGGGGTGAAGATGTCGATATTTGTATTGGTATGATTCAATCTATTTACAACAAGGAATTTGCACCTGGATCTTTTTCTTCTTTTGGTTTGACCATTATTGATGAAGTTCATCGAATTGGAAGTGCCGAATTTTCAGGAGTTCTGTCACGGATAGTCACACCTCTTATGTTGGGTATTTCTGCCACAGTGGAACGCAAAGACAGATTGACAGATATTTTGTATGCGTTTATTGGACCTAAAATATATAGTGTTCGGCGTAGACAAGATGATTGTGTTCAAGTTAAAGCTATTGAATTTCAATCCAATGACGAAGAATTTAAAACTGTTGAAATAGATTACAAAGGTCAAGTGAAATATAGTACCATGATATCAAAACTTTGTGCCTTTGCACCTCGAAGTGATTTTATTGTAAAAGTATTGTTGCATCAATATCATGAAAATCCAGATGCTCAAATGATTGTTTTATGTCATAATCGTTGTTTGTTGGTTTATATTTATGATATATTAACCAATACTGCCAATGGACCTACGGTAGGATATTATGTTGGAGGAATGAAACCAGCTCAATTAGAAATGACTGAAACAAAAGAAGTTGTCTTGGCCACTTATGCTATGGCATCGGAAGCATTGGATATCAAAACTTTATCCACTTTGTTTTTGATTACACCAAAGACAGATATTGTTCAAAGTGTAGGACGCATTTTGCGTATGAAACATCGACAACCTCTTATTGTTGATTTCATAGATACTCATAAATGTTTTCAAAATCAATGGGCTAAAAGACGACAATATTATAAACAATGTCATTATGATATTTGGAAAACCAATAGTCACGATTATCCAAACAATTGGAAAAAATGGACAAGACATGAAAAAGAAGATAAAGAAGAAACAGAAATGGCGTCTTATTTGATTGATGAAAGTGTCAATTTAATTGATGTATAATGATTAATCTTTAACATTATTTTCTTTTGTTTCATTCCCTTTTGTTTCATTTCCTTTTGTTTCATTTCCAAAATTCCCAATGAAATTATCATAAAATTCTTTTAAACTATTGGAACTTTTTTTATTATAAGAATCTATTTCAGATTCTGATTTTGAACCCATATTTGAAATTATTTTTGATTTTGATTGAAATATTGAATTTTCTTTTTCAAGAAACTGGTATACTAAACTATTCTTAGAAAATAATGTTGATTTTTGCAATGAAGTTAAAGAATAATCTAAATAATCTGTTTTGTCCAGTGGGTAAAAAGATAATATATTTTTAATACACCAAGTTCGAACACCTTCTTCAATATACTCTAAACAATATTGATCAGAAAAATCATATTCCTTTAAAATATTTGTATCAATATTCAAATTGTAAGTTATAATCTCTTTAATTTCCATAATAAATCTTTTAATAAGAAATATCATTAAAAAAAGAAAAATCCACTTTTAAGGGTGGATTTTTAAATTTAT
>Ga0209188_1002615_pt1 | contig 13125 bp, 13 predicted proteins | sample C_130625_EF_Meta_FD_187307 | JGI IMG/M metagenome (GOLD analysis project Ga0209188, IMG submission 187307) | Freshwater microbial communities from Lake Croche, Canada to study carbon cycling - C_130625_EF_MetaG (SPAdes) (version 2) | ecosystem: Environmental > Aquatic > Freshwater > Lake...
TCGGCCCGGGAACCTACGAGAACGTAGGCCTCATCAAGGTCATCCGAAACTAATCCAAAACGCGGATACAAACCGCTAAGAAACCGACAAGCACTGGCCGGCCCGCGATACTCGCGGACCGGTCATTTACGTTCTACATGATCCTCGATATTGCCCCGGTTGCTATTCGGAAACCGCCGTCCCCCAGGGGAAGCGAGCACCTTCTTTCAGTTCATAAGCCCGACGGAGGGCATTTTGCACGCTATCGTCGATGTCACTAACCGATGCCAGTTCGCGACAAGCGTTGTACTTGTCAACCCTCGGAGGGACAGGCCCAAAGTTAGGGAAATCTTGATCCACCAGAACATAAACGCGCATGCGAGTATTGGTCTCGCTGTGAACTTCGGCGAATTTCTGACCGCGGTAGAAGGGAACAAACTTTTGGCAAGGACTCACCCACACGTCTTCTCCCAGTGACAGCACGAACCTCAGAATCTCGTCATAAAGGGGACGCATCCATTCCCGCTTGCCGCCAAACATAGTCTCAACGTCCAGGTCAGGATCGTAATTCTCGCCATTCAGTTCGCCGTTGATGGCCGAGAGCAAATTTCCTGCCGCCGAGGCCCCCATGGTATACGTCCGCTTCAAGTACGTGGCACGTTCGGCCATCGGTACCGCGTCCAATTCGCCCGCAAAATCGGCGACCGACTTGCCATGCTTGATCTCTAAATTACGGACCACGGTTTGGCCGTAAGCAATAGCGGGATGAGGCTTATAGATCGAGTTCGGTCGCATCAAAATCTCCGGCTTCGGGCGTTGCCAGCATAACCTCAAACGCCACGATGGCCGCCGCCACGTGCACATTCAGCGAACGACCCTTGCCGGCCATCGGAATAAAAACGGCTTCGTCGCATTCTTTCAGGACCTTCCCGTAGACTCCGGCCCCTTCATTTCCCAGCACCAGGCAGGTCTTCGCCGGGTAGTCCAACGTCCGGAAATCCTTCGCATCCTCGGCAATTTCGACGGCGACCAGGGTGTATCCGCGCTCTCTCAGCCAGGCGATGGCTTGGTCGTTGCGTTCAAAGTACTCGCTGGCAACCTTGCGGTGGGCACCCATGCTGGTTACCGCGATTTGCGGATGAGGCATCACCGGGGTTTTGCCCGTCATGATCAACATCGCGGCTCCGCACGCGTCCGCCACCCGGAACATCCCGCCAACGTTGTAGGCATCGGACCAGTCTTGAAGCCAGATGATGAGTTCAACATCGTTTAGCTCCGTCGCCTTGTGGAGCTTTCGAATGTCGGTCTTCTTTCGGATTGCCTTGCCTGCCACCGGAAAGAGATTACTCTGATGTAATGCCCGTCATCAGTTAGAAAGAGACGGGTAGGAATCTGGCTTTCGAAACCTACCCGACGTACTTAGGAGGAGAACTCCGACGATGGATCTGCTTACAACGGGCGCATGGTCTGCGTCATGGTGGACTTCATCGTTTGACCGCCCACCTCCATGGTGTAGCTTGATTTGGTATCGGAGTAAAAGCTGAGGCCGGTCGCGATCGCCACCTTGGACGTGCCCTGCGATTCCAGCTTCATCTTGATCGCTTGTCCGCTGGCTTCCATTTGCATCGTTCCGTTCATGGTCACCGAGATGATGGCATCGCCACCCTGAACCGAAACCAGCTTACAAACGATCGGAATATTGCCGGAAATCTTCATGCCGGGAGCCATCGCGCCCATCTTTGAAACGTCCATTTTGGTCGTCCAGCTTTCGCCAATTTTGATGGGCTTATTCGGGAAGGAATAGGTGCCCATCGCGCCCATCATCCCTTGGGTCACTTGATTCATCGCGGTGGACTGTCCCGACACTGGCTTAAAGTTCCGGTCGATGGTTGACGTCGTCGTGTTGCCCATCAGCATCTTTTCGAGCTGGGCGGTCTGTCCAGCCATCGGACTGCCCTTCGGGGCGGTGACCTTCACCGCAAGCGTCTTGGTTTCCAGTTTGGTCAATCCTGCGGTGCGGGAAACGATCTTGGTTTGCGCATCCATCTGAATGCGGGAACTCAAGTCCATTCCCGCCCCCATGTTTTGGTTGGAGTCGATGATCGTGCGGTACTTGAAAGTAGCGCCTACGGGGGGCTGGTAAGCGAAGGAGACGGACGATTGAACCGGGAGAGCCACAACTGCGATGAGATACGGAATCACGTTAAAAGTATAAACGCAGAAATCTTCCGTAAAGCCGGTTGCGCCAAATTGCCTACCGCACGGCTGGCTTTCCGCGACATATAATCGGTGAATGCCTGATAAGGCCCGCAAGCTTCCGCCCCTCTTTGTGCCGGGCGTCTATTTTCTGCAGGCCGTTCCGGTGGCGTTGGTCCAGGAAGTAGCCACCATTGTCTACAAAGACCTGGGAGTGGCAAACGAGCCGATTACGCGCTGGACGAGTCTCATTGCCCTGCCGTGGGCATTGCAGATGCTGCTAGGGCCGCTGGTGGACCTTAACTTCCGTAAACGGCAGTGGATATTGGGTGGTCAGTTGGTGATCGCAATCGGGTTGATTCTCGCCGCGTTTTCGCTGGGCACGGCAAATGCGTTCGAACTGTCGCTGGTCATATTGGGACTCACCGCGTTCGCGAGCGCTATGTGCAATATCGCGACCGACGGCTTCTACATGCTGGCCATTCCCGATCACGGTGAGCAAGCAACATTTGCCGGTTTTCAGTCGACCTTTTATCGGTTCGGGCGGCTATTTTGCACCTTTGGGCTAGTGGGACTCAGCGGCCTCTTGATGAATCGCTCTGGGATGCCGAAGCCCACGGCCTGGGCGCTGACATTCGGGATCGGGGCGATGATTTATGCCTTGGTTGGCGCGGTTAACGCGCGGGCCGTGCCACGACCCTACGCGGATCAGCCTGCAGTAGCATCGGGACCGGGGGAAAACCGGGCGAACATTTGGCGGACCGTGGCCGTGCTCCTGACCGGGATTGGCGTGTATTTTGCCATTGGTACCGTCACCCGGTTGGCGGGACACCAAATCTGGCAGTCGTTGGATGGACGACGCGATGGTCCACTCAAGAATTGGCGCCTTCCGGTAGAGAATCCCGACGCTTTTCTGGCCGGGATGCCGGTGATGACCGCCCAGTATTTGCAGTTGGCGGCGGCGGCGACCCTCATCGTGGTCGGGAGTGCCTGGGTGAGGGCCAGCATGCGCGGAAGCGAAATGGGGCGTGCATTTAGTAGCTTTTTCCGCCAACCGTCGTTTCCGGCCATCTTGGCGTTTGTGGTGTTTTATCGGTTCGGCGAGGCGATGGTCAGCAAGATGTCTCCGCTCTTTTTGAAGGATCCGGTGGCGAGCGGCGGGTTGGGACTCGACAACGAAACGATCGCCCAGATTAAGGGTGTGATGGGCGTGGTCGGCATCATCCTGGGAGGGATTGCGGGCGGCATCATCGTCAGCAAAGTGGGATTGCGAAAGTCGATTTGGCCCCTGGCCATTGGGATGCATGCTCCCAATTTGCTGTACTTGTGGGCCGCTATCCAGCATCCGGGAGTGGCGCCGATGTGCGCCATCGACTTTATCGACCAGTTTGCCTACGGCATCGGCTACGTCGCCTACACCATTATTCTGATGCGGGTTGCTCAGCAGGGCCAATTCAAAACTTCCCACTTTGCCATCGGCACCGGTTTGGGCGCGCTTTGCATCGCGATTGCGGGCATCGTCAGCGGCGTGATCCAGCAACAGACCGGTTACGTCGGGCTGTTCATCGCCGTGATGGTGATGACGGTGCCCGGCATGCTGAGCCTGGTGTTCTTACCGTGGGACCGGCTGGAAAACTGACTACTGTCCGGTACCGGCCGACCCGTTGGAAATCACAATCGGCTGGCGGCTCGCCGGCATGGCCGCCACTTTTTGCCGGAGTCCGTTCACCATATTGGGCGCCGATCTCGGTACAGAAAATGCCTGCCGGAAGATGGGCCACATCGGCTCGATGTCGTGCGAAAGATCAAAAACCATCACCCCTTGGGTGGCGGCGCACGCTGCGGAAAGCGCGTCCTGAAGACCTTCGGGATTGTCCTTGAAATCGCTGAGCATAATGCCAGCGTAGGTCCAGGTTTGGTCGCGAACTAACTGGTTAGAAAGGGCACCCGCCGCCTCCACGGTTGCTCCCGCATTGCGACCCTGTTCCAAGGCGCGATAGATTGTCGGGACGGGATAGTAGCAGCCGGTGACGAGGAAGTCGATGTCCTTGGCAAAGCCGGTGAGACGGTAATCGGGAGTGGCATACGAAAACCCGGGGGCGGCCGAGGGACTGGCCCAATTCGAGCCCAGATTGCTATATTCCCCGTACCAGGAACCCGCGTAGACGCCCAATTGCTGACCGGCCGGCAACTCTTGCCGAACGCGCCGGAGGAAATCGGTCATCGTCTGCGCGCGGAAGGTAATCCAGCGATCGTAGAAAGGCCCCGGTCGCACCCCGCGGACCAGGTTCGGATTCAACGTGAATTTGAGAACATCGTCGGGCCACTTAAGCTTTTGGCCAACCTTGTTCTCAAATGTCTCGCGAGTCACGGGGCTGAAATCCGCATTGATCCCGGCGAACCGGAGGCGGTCGTCGTAAATGATTCCGTCGGGATGGTACGCCGAAACCTCCTTCACGATATCGAGGGCATAATTGCGAACGCGCGGGTCCAACGGATTCATCATGAGTGGAATCTGCTGCTCGGGCCGCTCCGAAATCGGGACGAAAACGGGTTCGGTGTCGAAATTCAGCTTCGCTCCCACGCGGAGGGAGCTCATCAGGAAGTCAGCGGCTTTGCCGGTGCCGTACACAAACCATCCCCCCTTCGGGATGGTGGGTTTTCCGTAGCCCGGCTCCAGGAAGAAACCGTCGGCCGACCGCCCATTCGGGCGCAGCGTCACCCCGAAGCCCTTACTCGCAATATCCGGGATTTTGGTGGACACGTTGATGACATTCGCCTCGGCAACATCCAGTTTTGTCGCAACGGGGAACGTGGTGCCATTCGAGTTTCGCAGTACGTTTCGCACCTCGTACAGGGTGGTTTGCTCCTGCAGCCGCGCGTAGCCCGGTCCCACCTTAAAAACGCGATGGCCCTCCGAGAAGGCGTTGAGGGAGGCAAAAATGCTCAGCCCATGGCGTTTGCACTCCCGAATCATGACCGGCAGCGGATCGAAATCGGCGGGAAGCGTTTTGCCTTTCCACTCCAGAATCTTGGGCGCGATCTGCGATTTATAAAGCACCTGACCTGAAATGGGCTTGACGTCAAAAACAACGGTATTGAATCCAGAATCGTGGATGGTGCGGGCAAGATCAACAATCTTCGCCTCGCTGCTCACCCGGTCAAGGTTAGCGGTGCCGTCGATCCAAAGGATGCGGGCCTGAAGTCCGCGGCTACGAGTCACCTGTTGGGCGTTGCCGACGCCCGTGACGTAAGTGTCGACCATCAACCCGGGAGCACCGGGAAGGGGGGTCTGCAAATCGAACCGCGGACTGAGCTGGGCGGCAAGAATAGCGAACGGCAACACGTCCGGTAGCTTACGCGATTGACGCGCTATTCCGGCTTCACGTCGCGCCAGGAGTACTGAGGCGCCCAGCCCAAGTCGGCTTTGATGCGGGAGCAATCCACCAGGGATCCGAACTCCGAGACCGAATCCGGAATCGCCGGATGGTCTCCAAAATGACGGGCCACAGCCTCGCGGATGGGCAGGTTGATGAGGCTATCGTCGGCGGACACCATGTACACGTGATGGCCGGGCAGATCACTTTCTAGCCAGAGTCGGCACGCTCGGGCGGCGTCGCGCGCATCTTGATAGGCCCACAGATTCGCGTGACCACCCGGGAAGTGGTCGACCCCGCGGTAGGCCCAGGGCCAATCGGGGTGGGTCACCAGGTTGATCCGCAGGCTCGCAATCGCCATCTCGGGATACGCTACTTGCATCGAATCGGCGATGGATTCTCCCACCACTTTGCTGAGCGCGTAGGCGTTGGGAGTCGTGATCACATCGGTTTCTGAAAATGGCAGGCGAGGGGGGCACTGGTAGCGGGTGCTCCAACCATTCGCCATCTCGCTGCTCGCAAAGACCACGCGCTTGACACCCAAATCGCCACTGGCCTGAAGCACAGCGTGGGTGATCGCCACATTATCCGTGAACTGCTGCTGTCGAGGAAATCCGTACGGAGATGGATTGGCGGCCAAGTGAACGACCGCATCCGGCCGGATCTTCATGAAGGCATCGAAGAGCTGACTGGCGTCGGCGAGGTCGGTTTTAAAGGTCCACCCGTAGCGATTATGCTCGGGATAGGTGCGATCGACATTGAGGGCCTCGTGGCCCTGATCGCGAAGATCTTGCAGCACGAACTGCCCTAATTTTCCCGACCCACCGGTGACAAGTACCTTCATGTATTTCCTTCGTGCGGTCCCCGTCGAGCGCGGGCAGAGGATACCGCCGTTTCGTTAAACTGCCCGTACCGTGGGAGAGACAAGCTCAGTACGCACGCAGTCATTTTTTTACAGCAAGACGAAGTATCTCGGCTGGAACTTGGCCTACGTTTTCAAATACACCTATTGGAAGATTTCTCTTGCCAGTTTGGCGTTAGGCGGCGGTCTGTATATCGCGGGAAACAATCTGATGTCGGCGGCTATCGTAACGGTCGCCTACCTGGTTGGCTTTGCGGCGTTCTTGGCGATCGTGGTTGTGGTGAAACTGTCAACTCCGTATGCCCGCGAAATGTTTTCGCGCTCCCGGTACGCCGAAATCTCTGAGCGAGGGATCTTCGTTTCGGCGGATAACGGTTCCGAGTCTCGCATCGCGTGGAGCGACCTGCTTTCGGTGAACTGGAAGCAGGACGTGGTGATTGTGAGGCTCAGCTCCCGGCAAGGCTTCTTCATCCCCACCGCCGCCTTCGCAACTCCCGAAGATTTGACCGACGCCAAGCGGATTACGAAACAATTCTCATCCTAGGGCAAGTCCGGCTCCCTTCTCCCACTGGGAGAAGGGTTGGGGATGAGCGGCTGGGTACGCCTCAGCTTTGGCGCAGCGTAAACCACTCACCCCGGAGCATGAAACATCTTCGACCTCCTGGTTTTGGCCGAAAGGGTGGGTCCGGACGCCGACAAGAGTGTCGGCGCTCCCAGGCACGATCCATCTCCGAGTCCTTCCCTCGAGCCGACAGTGTTAAACCGATGCGGGCCGCGCGGGTGAACGTCCGGGTGTGGGACTAGCTTGCTGGTACCTTTCTAGTGTGAGTCTCCCCGTGGAAGAATTGACCCCGCGCCAGATCGTGGCCGAACTAGACAAGTACATCGTGGGTCAGGAAGCGGCTAAAAAAGCCGTGGCGGTTGCCCTCCGTAACCGTTTCCGTCGGCAGCAATTGCCGCCGGAAGAGCAGGAAGACATCATGCCGAAAAATATCCTCATGATCGGCCCCACCGGGGTGGGAAAGACGGAGATTGCCCGACGGTTGGCCCAGCTGGCACGGGCGCCGTTTGTAAAGGTTGAGGCCACAAAATTTACGGAAGTTGGCTACGTCGGCCGTGACGTGGATTCCATGATCCGCGACCTGGCCGCGAATGCCATCCGGCTGGTGGAAAAAGAGCGCTTTGCCGAGGTTGCGGTGATTGCTGAGGAGCGGGCAATGGACCGACTGGCAACCATGGTTTACGACGGACCGACCCCGTACACGCCGTACCATGTTTTCACCGGCTTTCCGACCGAATCCGAGCCGCAACCGGAGCCCGAGATCACGGAAGATGCCTATGCCGATGCGCTTGAACAGCTCATTACCGAGATCCGCGCCGGCGAGCACGCCGAGAAGCTGGTGGAAGTAGACGTGGAGGAGTCGGCCAATCCCTTCGTTCAGGTCTTTAGCAACCAAGGCATCGAGGAGATGGCGATGGATACGAATATGCCGGGCGGACCCTTCGGCTCCCGCCGCTCTTCAAGACGGGTAACGGTTCGGGAAGCCATCCCCATGCTCATAGAAGAAGAAAGCAAGAAGATGGTGGACCGCGGTGCCATCCAGCGCGAGGCCATCGAACGTGCTGAGCAGACGGGCATCATCTTCTTGGACGAAATCGATAAAGTAGCCATTAAATCCGGCGGAAATTCGGGTCCCGATGTTTCCCGAGAGGGCGTGCAGCGCGACCTTCTGCCCGTCATCGAAGGCAGCACCGTCGCCACGAAATACGGCCCGGTTCGCACGGATTTCATCTTGTTCATCGCCGCCGGTGCCTTCCACATGGCCAAGCCGAGCGACCTAATCCCCGAATTGCAAGGACGACTCCCCATCCGCGTGCAACTGGAAAGCCTCAAGAAGGACGATTTCCGACGCATCCTGTTGGAGCCGAAGAACGCCCTCACCCGCCAGTACATCGAGCTGCTGAAGGTGGATGGCGTCACGATTGAGTTCACCCCCGAAGCATTGGAAGAGATTGCCGAACTCGCGGTCTTGGTGAACGAGAAGACCGAAAATATCGGCGCCCGACGGTTGCACACCATGATGGAGCGGCTGCTCTCCGATCTCCTGTTTGAGGCTCCCGAAACCGAAACCAAGTTTGTGTTCTTCGATCGCGACACGGTTCACGCTCGGCTGGATCCGTTCGTTCGGAACGTCGAAGTTTCGAGGTCCGTCCTCTAACCATGGCGAGCCGCATTACGCCAATGGTATCGGAGGGCGAGCTATTGCGCCTTCTGGATCAGCGAGAATTGCCACACCGAGAGGTGTGGTTGGAACTCCGAACCAGTGGGGAAGTAGCGGCTGCCATCCGCGACATGGCGGTGCGGGGAGCCCCCGCCATCGGCATCGCCGCTGCGTACGGTATGGCCCTAGCGGTGCACCACGGGGAAGATTTGGCGGCGGCGGATGCGGTACTTCGCGCGTCCCGGCCGACGGCGGTGAACCTATTCTGGGCGCTCGACCGGCTGAAATCGGTGCCGCCGGGCGGAGTCCTGGACGAGGCCGAAGCCATCGAGCGCGAAGACTTGGAGATGAACCGGGCAATTGGTCGCCACGGGGCCGAGCTTGTTCCCCAGGGAGCGAGAATCCTGACGATCTGCAATACCGGTGCTCTGGCTACGGCCGGTCACGGCACGGCGCTGGGAATCATCCGCACTGCGCATGAGGACGGGAAGGAGATCTTCGTCACCAGCTGCGAAACTCGTCCCCGCCAACAGGGACTCCGCCTTACGGCCTACGAACTGAAGAAGGAGGGCATTCCGTTCCGCAGCATCGCCGACAGCGTCGCGGCCAGCCTGATGCGGGCGGGCGAGATCGACCTAGTGGTAGCGGGTGCCGATCGCATCGCCGCCAATGGCGACGCAGCCAATAAGATTGGCACCTACATGTTGGCGGTGTTGGCCCACCATCACGGCATTCCGTTTTACATCGCCGCCCCGTCATCCACGCTGGACCCGGCTTTACCGACCGGCGATCTCATCCCCATCGAGGAGCGATCAGCCACCGAGCTGACCGAAATCGAGGGCGTGAAAATCGCGCCGGATGAAACGCCGGTTTACAACCCCGGGTTTGACGTAACGCCCGGCAATTTAATCTCGGCGATCGTGACGGAAACGGGGGTCTACCGAGCCCCGTATACTTTCGTAGACACGGTGACGTCGAGCACATAATGCACTTTGACTTGATTCTTGGAGGACGCGCCAATATGCCGCCATTGTGGAGGCAGAGCATTCAATGTCGGGCGGCTTCTGGCATTCGACCAACGCTTCGTCGCCGAGAACGAGCGCGTTACTCCCGTTTCGATTTCCAGCCCAATACGGGTGAAAAATGCGGAAACCCAACCCGCCGAGATGCGAAGGACGCATTCTGCGTTCCGTTTGCTGATTCTGGGACTGGCTGGACATTTGCCCCGGCAAATTGTCCGCGCGAAATGCTTGACCTAGATTTTTCGGGTGCAGAACAAAATGGCAGCAATGGTCCCGGGAATCCATCCGGCGAACCAAAGTAGAGTCACCAACAAGATCGCTCCGCAGCCGCGGTCTAAAACCGCCAGGGGCGGCAGAAAAATGCAGAGCAGAGCGCGTCCTAAACCCACGACTCAATTGTGAGGCGGTCGCCGTGGCTCGCCGGGTATTCCGGCCCGCCTACTCCAGCGTTTCCCACTCGCGCTCGGGCTTAAGGCTCAGTTCACGCGCGATGACCGCGGGGGTGTGATAAATCATCATGGGAGACGGCAGGCTAACCGGACGATTCGTAATGAACGGAATTTCCATGTCTTCCTTCAGCTCGGTACCATGCGTCCGATCGTGACCGCCGTGGTCACTCATCACAATCAAAAACGCACCGGGAAATACCATCGCGATTTTGCCCACCAATGCGTCCGCATTCTTCGCGGCTTCCAGGTACGGTTCCGACATCCAGCCAGAGGCGTGACCCGCTTCGTCGGTATGCCCAAAGTAGACGAAGGCAAAATCCAGATCATTTGCCGCGGCCATAAACGCTTCGTAGACGCGAACATCGCCCTCGGGACGGTGGGAATCTCGAATGAACACCGAGGTCGCCACCGACCCCGGAGCCCAAAGATCTCGCAGCTCGCCCCAATTAAAGAAACCTCCCACCTGGAGACCCTCGTTATGGAGCGTATCCATCAGCGAGTTGATTGGCCGCACCATCGGTTGCCAAGTGTTGGTCATGATGCCGTGACGGGTCGCGTCCACGCCGCGAAACATGCTGGTGTGACACGGCAGCGTGCAGCAAGGCATGACTGTGCGAGCCACCACCCGCGTGCCTTGCTGACCCAGCCGCACCAGATTCGGTGTCGTTCCGGGAGTCACGGCATCCGCCCGCAGACCATCGATGCTAACGAGAATCGCTTTCATCCGATCAGTTTAAACGCATAGGGACTAAATGATATCGGGACCAAATGAAATCGGGACCAAATGAAATCAGGGCCAGGTGAAACCCGCGCAGACGTTCGGCTGTCCCGGGGCGGAGCTGGTGGAAGTGACCGTAGGAGGATTCGGTCCGGGAAAGGGGAACGAATACATGAGTTGGCAACCGGTCAGGTCTTTGCTTGCCCGGATCATGCCCCCGCTGGTTGCTTTCGCGTGGCTATCAAAAAACACGGCGTTCATCTGTTTGGCGTGCCGGTCGGCGGCCTTGAAGGTCCGGTTGGAATCGTGAGAATCCACCGAGAAATCTCCATTGTAAGGTTCGATCCAGGAATCTCCGACCGCTCCGTTGTAGTCGCGACCCCATTTCTCGGTGATCACGGTCGTGTCGGTCGGGTTTGGCAGTGCCGTTAACTGGAGGCTTTCGGCCGGGAATATGGCGATGTATGATCGGGCAATGCTGGTGCCGTTGTTCAGGTCGCGACTCGCGGTCGGATCACTATCGGATGGGCAGCGGTAGATATCCTTGTTCTTGACGTACGGGATCAGAAGATTCCACCATCGGTTGGCATTTGCCGTTGGGATCAGCCCGGAGCGCGAGTTTGCGCTGCCAGAGCGGAAAAACATGCGGTCGTCGTAGTCCGTCAGATAGAGCTGCACTCCCAGGCCCAGCTGCTTCATGTTGGAAAGGCACGCGGTCTTCTTGGCGGCTTCCTTGGCTTGAGCGAATACCGGGAATAGAATTGCGGCCAAGATCGCGATGATGGCAATCACCACCAAGAGTTCAATCAGAGTAAAAGCGCGCTTTGCCATGGGCTGAACAGGACGTTATCGCCAGCACATTAATCACAAGTTAAGGCGCATCTGGTCGGGATAGGTAGCAAAAGGGCAGGGTTATCTGGCATAATCTTCGTTTGCTGGGTCCCACCCGGCATGGAGCACGATCATGGCGAAGAAAGGCGAGAATCGCGAAATCATCCGTATTGTTTGTACGGAAGATGGAAAGAACTATTACACCACCACGAAGAACCGACGCAACACCACCGAGCGCCTGGAACTGAAGAAATATAACCCGAACCTTCGCAAGGTGACCTTGCACCGGGAGAAGAAGTAATGCCAAACCCAAAGAGACGTTTTAGCCACCAGCGCACGGCGCTGCGACGCACCAACTACAACGCCGTTATGCCCGAGGTCCAGGAGACCAAGCAGTCGTCGGTTTACCCGGCATTCCTTCGCTTCACGGCAACGCTCGACGGTTACTACAAGGGCCGCCGCCTGCCGGGCTTCAAAGACAAGAAGTAAGTTCACTTATTCTTGCCACGGGTCGTCCGCTCCTCGCCTTCGGTTGCATCAACCGAAGGCGTTTTTGCGTCCTAAAGTTGTCCTTCGTTTGACCTCAAGATGCTGACCGAACTCACCGTTGAAAACCTCGCGATCATCGAAAGAACCCAGGTTACGTTTGGGGCCGGGTTCACCGTGCTCACGGGCGAGACCGGCGCCGGCAAGTCTTTGTTGATCGATGCGCTTCAATTGTTGCTGGGAGCGCGGGCCGATACGGACCTGATTCGGACCGGTTCTCAGCGACTGTCCGTCACCGGCTGCTTCGCGGGAGAAGAAGTGACCCGAGAAGTTCTCGCCAGCGGACGAAGCCAGGCGAAGATCGATGGGAAATCGGCCAGCGTGACCGTGTTGCGGGAATTTGCCCGCACTCGAGTTGACCTTTGCGGTCAGCACGATCATCAGAGTTTGCTTCTGCCCGAATTGCATCTTGGTTATCTAGATTCTTACGTCGGCATTCCCATCCAGGCAGCGCTTGTCGAGTACCAAGCGGCGCTCGCCGAGTTTCGCGAGGCCGATCGCCGACTTCGCGATCTACGTCGCGGGGTGCAAGATCGGGAGCAACGATTGGATTTGTTACGCTATCAAATTCAGGAGATCGAATCCGCCGCGCCCGTGGTCGGCGAATACGAAGAGCATGAGCAGCGACTGAGCCAATTGCAGCACGCCGAGCGATTGGCGGAAGCCACGCAAACGGCGCTGCGAGTGCTGACCGACGAAGAGGGAGCCGCGATTGATCGCGTGGGTCAAGCGTTCAAGATGATGGATGCCGTGGTTCGGTATGACGAATCGTTAGCCGAACTCAGTGATTCACTGGCAAGCGCTCAGTCCGTACTCAATGATCTCGCGTACCGCCTGCGCGATTACGCGGAAAGTCTTGAGGCGGATCCTCAAGAGGCGAATACGCGGCAGGCACGGCTGGATCTGCTCAAGCGGCTGCGGCG
>Ga0209188_1002618_pt1 | contig 13111 bp, 12 predicted proteins | sample C_130625_EF_Meta_FD_187307 | JGI IMG/M metagenome (GOLD analysis project Ga0209188, IMG submission 187307) | Freshwater microbial communities from Lake Croche, Canada to study carbon cycling - C_130625_EF_MetaG (SPAdes) (version 2) | ecosystem: Environmental > Aquatic > Freshwater > Lake...
AACGTTATTTGTTGCTTTTGATTTAATGAGACGTTCATCAATGACCGTTGACAATAATTTAATACAAAGTTATATTCCTTCAGAAGAAAATAAAATGAACCAGTTCACTGCTTTTAATCAATTTCCTTATACTTTAGAACAAGAAGTTGTAAAAAAAATGGCTCCAATAGTTCAATCAGGTTCTGTAATGAAAAAAGCAAGTTTTCGACCAATGCTAGAAAATTTATATGGGGCTTCACCTCTTAATTCAACAAATTAACATATGTAATAAAATTATTGATATAATAGTAATAATTTTATTATGAAAATTTCATTTTTGGTATTTTAATAGTAGGTAATTTTTGTGGCGTAGAAGTTAAATAATTATAACCAAAATTCAAAATTAGACAAGTTAGAATAAAAATAATGCAACCAAATAAAATTTGTATAATTTTAATGAACGTTGGATTATTAAGTATAGAATTCATGTTGTAGTCAACAGGATTTTTATTATCATATGTAACTTGGGTTTCTTCTTCTGATGAACCAGTTGGTTGACACGAAATATAAATTCCGTTATCACTTACTTGTGTAGTGTTAGGACCTTTACTGTTGAAAAATAAGTTTCCACCACTGATTGTAATAGGATAAGGTTTGATAATTTTTGATAAAGTTGATAAAGTCCCATTATTTAATGGTATTGCATAATTAGTTCCAAATACAATAACTTGTCCGGTTAAACCAGTTGTTCCAGAGTAAGAGAAAAAAGGTTTTGTTGGAATAAATATATCCAAATTAAAATTACTAATATTTAAATTAGTACTTTCATTTACATTTGGAGCATTATTAGAAACACTTTCAATTATTTCTGTTAAAATATTTGAAGCATCAGATGAATTAGTAGATTCAAATATTGGAATACAAACATATAGTAAATCCCCACCCATTTCAGGTGCATGTTCGATAACTAATTCACCGTTTGCTAAATTATCATTAAACATATGTATTGATGGTGAATATATATTGATCTTTGATACAAAATAATTTTGGGCATTATATACTACTGGATTAGTAGTTCCTTTATCATATGTGAGAGAAATAAAAACGTCATTATTTGTAGCAGCTGAATTACTGTCGTTGTATGTATAATTATATGAACATTTTAAATCACAGTTCCCATAAACATTTTGTGCAGATATATTTATTGTTTGAGGTTGATTATTAGATGCCATTAATATAACTATATAAATAAAAATATTAATTTATTTATATAGGAAATGAAATTATCTAAAGGTAAAATATCTAAAATACTAAAAAAAAATAAACAAAGTAAAAAGAAATATAAAAGTAAAAATAAAAATAGCAAAAGAAATAGAACATTTAGAAAAAAACATAGATTAAATTTAGCTAATAAAACATTAAGAAGAAGAAAATATTATAAAAGAGGTGGTGAACCATCAACAGTAGAACCAGCAAATGAGATGACACCAACTACAACACTACCATCACCATCAGAAAATCCAATAGAACCAGCAAATGAGATGACACCACTACCATCAGAAAATCCAATAGAACCAGCAAATGAGATGACACCACTATCATCAGAAAATCCAATGGAACCAGCAAATGAGATGACACCAACTACAACACTACCACTATCATCAGAAAATCCAATGGAACCAGCAAATGAGATGACACCACTACCATCAGAAAATACAATGGAACCAGCAAATGAGATGTCACCACTACCATCCGAAAATCCAATAGAACCATCAAGTGAAATCACGCCACCGCTACCATCAGAAAATCCAATAGAACCAGCAAATGAGATGATACCACTACAATCAGAAAATTCAATGGAACCAGCAAATGAAATGACACCAACTACAATACTACCATCACCATCAGAAAATCCAATAGAACCAGCAAATGAAATGACACCACTACCATCAGAAAATCCAATAGAACCAGCAAATGAAATGACACCACTACCATCAGAAAATCCAATAGAACCAGCAAATGAGATGACACCACCAACAACGTTAACACTACCATCAGAAAATCCAATAGAACCAGCAAATGAGATGACACCACTACTATCAGAAAATCCAATAGAACCATCAAGTGAAATTACGTCGCCACTACCATCAGAAAATCCAATAGAACCATCAAGTGAAATTACGCCGCCGCTACCATCAGAAAATCCAATAGAACCGGCAAATGAATTAACACCAACAACAACGCCACTAGCATCCGAAAATCCAATGGAACCGGCAAATGAATTAACACCAACAACAACGCCACTAGCATCAGAAAATACAATAGAACCATCAAGTGAAAATACACCATCTTCCACAATGTTTCAAAATTCGTCATTAAATTCACCTTCAAATGAATTACCTAGTGACATATCTAAATCTTTAAATGATGTGGTAGATTATGTATCTTCTAAAATAGCCGATAAAATTAAAAATGACATGAACATTTCTAATAGTCAACAAACAAATATGCAAGATGGGTTTAATTCTGTAAATGTAGCTACTGAGCAAATGGCAAAAGGAGGTAAAAAAACAAAAAAGTTTCGGCTTACTAAAAAACGTAAAAACAATTAAGAAAACTATTAAAGATAAATTATATATATAGTATAATGATTACAATATATATAATATTTTACACATTTTTATTATTTACTATTTTGCAAGTAAATACATTGTATTTAAATAAAATTCAACAACAAACTATAAAAACCTTAATTCTAAATAACAAACTCTCCCTCATAGAGAGAGAAAAAATCAATAGTGTGCTTTTTGAAGCTTATAAAGAATGTGCTCATAAAAAAGCGTCCTATTTTAAATATATTCATAAATACAAATGCCGGAACATTCATATCAATGACTTGAAATCAGCAGCTGAGTTTGGATTAATGAAAGCATCAAAATATTATAATGGTAATAGTTCTTTTTATTATTATAGCTCATTACATGTAAAAAATGAATTATTAACTGCACTTACAAATTATAATAGTATTGTACCTATATCAAAAACAACACTTAGAAAGGGATTTTCAGACAAAAATCCTAAATTTACTTTGGACAAGTATTATTCTTTGCAAAATAAACTAAATATAGTTTATGAAAGTATTAAATCGCCAGAATTTTTAAATACGATTTCAATGAATAATGTAAATGTTATTGAAAATATCCTTCAAGAAGAAGAAAAAGAGAGACTATGGAATGATGTTTTATTATTTATATCATCGAATTCAACATCTAGTTCTTTAATGAAAGAAATATTTGTACTTAAATACAATAAAGAATTTAAAAAAATTAGATCGGATAAAGAAATATCTGAAATAATAGGTTTCTCAAAAGGGAATATTCAAATGAAACTAAAAAAAATAAAACAATTACTTCGTGATAAATTTACAGAAAATATATTTATTAATAATTTATATTAAATAGTATTTACGTATATAACTATAAAATGAGTGAAATTCGCGAAATCCGCGCAACAAGTAATGAAATAAAAATAAATGATATTCGTATAAATTTTAATGAAACAAAATATACGGAAATGAAAACAATTGACAATGGTTTTTTACAAAAATATGATGTCAAGTTATATGGGTCTGATAAAGATAACTATGATATTATTAATGATTTTTTACAAGAAAACCAAAGCGAAGAAGCGTTTTATATTATTGATTTGGGGGAAATAGTAAAATCTTATAATAACTGGATACGATTGTTACCTGATGTAAAACCATTTTACGCTGTTAAATGTAATCCAAATCCAGTTATACTAGAAGCATTATCTGAATTAGGTGCAAATTTTGATTGTGCTAGTGAAAAAGAAATACGTACTATAATTGATATAACAAAGGATCCTTCTAGAATTATATTTGCAAATCCAATTAAAATGAGTAGTAAGATTCGTTTTGCGCGTAGTAATGATGTAGATATATTAGTTTTTGATAGTGAATATGAATTATTTAAAATAAAATTATTTCATCCAAATACCAAGTTAATACTACGTTTAGCGGTGGATGATAGTCATAGTATGTGCCGTTTTAATTGTAAATTTGGTTCAAAATTAAATGAAGTAGAAGAGTTACTAACAATTGCAAAAACCCTTAAACTAAACATAACTGGTTTTAGTTTTCATGTAGGTAGTAGTTGTTTATCACTCGAACCCTTTTATAATGCTATTAGTGATTGTAGAAAAGCTACTGATATTGCAATTAAGTTAGGTTTTGAGATTTCAATGATAGATATAGGAGGCGGATTTCCAGGTGTTGATAAGAATATTCGTTTTGAAGATATTGCAAATCGTATAAATGATGGAATTCGTGATTTTTTCAATGAAGAGAATACTTCAAAAAAAATACAATTCATAGCTGAACCAGGACGTTATTTTGCTCAAAAAACCCATACATTAGTTGTAAATGTTATTGGTAAAAAAATTGTATATGATGAAGAAACGAAAGAAAAAATTAATGTTTATTATTTGAATGAAGGTACTTATGGTTCTTTTAACTGTATTCAAAATGATCATTATCAACCATTATTACTGCCTTTTAATGAACAAAAAGAAACTTATTTTAAAAGTAAAATTTTTGGTCAAAGTTGCGACTCAATAGATGTAATAACAAATAATGTTTTATTACCAGAATTATCAATTGGTGATAGTCTGTATGTAGAAAATTTTGGAAGTTATACACTAAGTGCTTCAAGTGCAAATTTTAATGGATTTGCACCAACTAATAAATTCAAATATATTTTTAAAGACCACATACAAAGTTAGAATAACACGTATACTAACTAACTAAATAAAAGGTAAATATTTTATAGTGTCATTATCATATATAGTAACTCTATAAACATCATTCATTCCTTCAATATACACCGTATCTCCGTTATTTAACCTATCTACACCATATTCATTCGAACCACTGCGACCTTTAACAATTACTGGTAATTTAACATTATTGTGTTGATTACTTATTGTGTAATATTGCCATTTATCTCTATTTGTAAAAACAGGCCGTCCCATTAAGGATAATATATTGTCTTTGTTTGGTTTATTGGTTGGGTTCAAAATACCAACTTGTCGATAACTTGCGTCTACTGCACCAACATTAGTAGAAATATTAATAGGAATACTGTTTGGTGGTAGATAATTTATTTGAGGTAAAAAATAACGTTCGTCCCTTAGTGGTGGTACATATGGGTTCAATAAAACATCTCCTGGAACCATTGGTGGTAGATTATTATATGGATAACTGGGAAACTGAGAGAAAAAACCTAACCCCATTCCAAAACCATTGTGAATACTTCTCTCTTTGGGGTATAGTTTATCTGAAACATTTGTATTATTATTGTTCGTAATAAGAATTTTTTGTCTAAATAATAAAGAATATATAAAATATGCAATTAAAATAATAAATATAAATGCAAATCCCATTGTAATATTTTCAATACAAATAACACCTGGTGGACATTTTTTCATTTATTATAATATAATATTTTTAATTAAATGATATTTATTATAAACATTTTAATATCATTTGATTGTTTATTAGTTAGTAGTATTACTATTATTTCCCAAAGTAGCTGTTAGTTTTTTAGCAATATCGGCCAAATTGTTTAAGTTGCCGTTGTCGCCCATATTTCCTAATAAACCTTGAGCTTGTTGCATTAAAGGTGCCATACCAGCTATCAATGGTTGCATTCCTTTCATTGATTCGGCTAATTGTAGTTGTTGTTTCATTAAGCTTTGGGTATCATTAGTTAGTCTTTTAATACCGTCACTCCCTAAAATTTTATTTAGTTCATCATATGCATCTTCTACAGTTGAAGCATAGTCAATATTGTAACCTTTTGAATTTTTTTTACTTCTTCCTACTTCAAATGATTCACCACTAGGATTATCCATACTATTATCAAAAGTAATATTATTATCATTGTCCTGTATTGGCGTGATAGTCATTGGTAAACCTTGTGAAGAACTAGTAGTAGTTGAAGTATTATTAGCATTAGCATTAGCTAAACTATTTTTTTTCGCTATTATTGCATTTTTAATAGGCTGATTGCTATTATTATTATTACCGTTACTATTATTATTATTACCGTTACTATTATTATTATTCATACTAGTATTATTATTTTCTAATCCTTCACGGTTATAATTCATACTCATCGACCATTTATTTGAATTTGCAACAAACAAGTTAACTAAAATTAATGGAATACCTAAAACAATTGTCATATTTTTACTAAAGAATGATGTTAATAATCCTATTAAAATAAAGTATACAATAGCAATTGTTTTTTGTAACATTACATATCCAATTAAATTAAAAAAAGTAATTATCATGACAACATTCAATAATGTTTTATTGGATAGAATTTTTTCAAATTTGGATTTTAATTTCATGAATTTCATTATATATGTATTATACAAATATTAAATCTAAAAAAAAATGATTAATAATTAAATAAAAAAATAAATGTACATTAAAATATATATGGCAAATTACTATGCTTATGATTCAGATTCAAATGTAAGTACTGCAACTACTGCATCGATTTCAACAAATTACTCCGATATAAGTTATGATGATTTTAGTTATGATGTTTTAAATGTTTCAGTTAATCTTGATAATGAATATAAATTATTAATACCTGAATTATACAACAAATACATACATGGAAGAACAATAGATAGTGACCCAAATATAAATGGTCAATTCATGGTACTTCAAACTTTTAACTATAATAATTCAAATGAAAATAAAATAATTGAATTATTTAATTACACTAATAGAATAAGCAAATTTTATAAAAAATACTATTTAAGAAATTTTCGTGGGTTGAATCACGATTTAATTAAAAATTACAAATATATAATGACAAATAAATCATTTTTAAATGTTGAAATAGGAAAAGTTTATTATTTAAAAGGGGATGAATGTGTGTGTGTAATTAAAACATTTTGGTTAAAATTAATACAACGTGCTTGGAAAAAAATTTATCAACAAAGAAAATTTATACATCAAAAAAGATCTAATCCGACGTCTCTTTTATATAGGCAAATAACAGCAAAATGGCCTGATAATTGTAACTATATGCCTTCTATACGCGGTATGTTATTGTAAATGATAATAAATCATACAAATATTTTACCGTTTGCTTCTTCTACTAATACCTCGCGCCCTATTTTTTTTGCCTTTTTTAAGCGAGTTTTGTTTTTTACTATAATTGCTGTTGGTAGAGCTTGATAATGAAGCAGTTGGTTGTGTTGATACAGAATTAGTACTTTTATTTTTTCCATATAAAAACCCTCCTCTTTGTATCTTTTTGCTTTTACTTCGCTGTTTTTGTAAATGTTTTTTATATTTACGTGTGTTACCACCTTTAAGTACACCAGCATTAGTTACAACTACACCATGTCTAGTTAATACAGTTTGAACCATATTTTCAACGTCTGGTGGATTGGAAGCCAAATTCCAATCAATATCATTGTAGGCCTTAATATACTTATTGTTTAGGGGGTCATTTCTAATTTGTGAACTTTTATGTCTTAAGTCTTGCAATAACTGTCCAACGCTCGTTTGATGTCCATTAATTGTAATTATGGCACTTCTTTGTCTTGCATTGGAATGAGTTGAACGTCCTGCTATACCTCCTGCTCCTGGTCCTCCTGGTCCTCCTAGTCCTCCTGGTCCTCCTGGTCCTCCTGGTCCTCCTGGTCTTCCTGGTCCTGATGGTGACGGATTTGCTTGTGGTCCTCTCTGTATACTTGCACTAATTTGTTCTAACAAAGCTTCAATTTCAGTTACTATTTGATTAACAGAGGTTTCACTTTGTTGATAAAAACTTGGATCTGTTAGTTGTCCTAAATAATCTGTTGCTTGATTGATTGCAGTAGTCGCAGCTTTAATTCGTTCAATTAAGTCATTGTTTTGTGTTTGTAAACCATTTATTTGTTGTTGAAGCTGAGTAATTTGGTCATTGGCAGCAGCAATGTCAGCCGCATGTTGTTGTTGTTGTGCTTGCGCATTATTGGCATTGTTTTGGTGACCATTAATTTCTGCGTCTCTTTGAGCAATTTGTTGTTGCAGATCTTGTATAGTTTGAGCATTTGCTTGTTGTTCTTGTCGAAGTTGAGCAATTTCAGCATCTTTTTGAGCAATTTGTTGTTGCAAATCTTGTACATTTTGAGCACTTGCTTGTTGTTCTTGTTGAAGTTGAGCGATTTGTTGTGTTCTTTCTGCAATTTCTCGTTGAGCATCTTGCATTTGTGCTTGACTTTCTTGTGTTTGTCTTTGCAACGCTGCAGCATTTTCATCGGTTAAACGTTGGATTTCAGCAGCATGTTGTTGAGCTTGAGCATCGCCTTGAGCTCCTATTTGTGCTTGCAAAGCATCTCGCTCGTTAGTTAAGTTGGTTAGTTGTGCATTTAAATTAGCTGCTTGTGCAGTTAAATCTCGTATTTGTGCTTCATGTTGATCAATTTGGGTTTGTCTTTCAACAGAAAGTCTGTTTGATTCAGTTAACTGAGCAGTAAGTTGATTGTTCTGTTCAGTTAACTGTTGTATTTGAGTTTGTAGAGCAGCAACTTCAGCAGTTTTTGATTGAATCTCTCCACTATTATTATTTACTTGACCTTCCAATGCATCAAGCTGCTTTCTTATATCACCAATTTTACCTACAAGTTGTTGTATTTTATCACGTATAACTTGTAATTTATCTAGAACAAACCCTCTAAATCTATCTCTATTCTGATTATTTTGTGCTATAATATTATTAATTGTATTTAATTTATCGAGACTGGCTTGAAATGCTTGTAAATGAGCACTATTGTCTGGTAATATATTTGCCATATTTATATAATTTAATATAATATATATAAATATTTTTATAAAATATAAATAGTTTTAAATAATTATTTTTATGTTTGCAATTTATTATTTATATAATCAACATCATTCATAATTTTATCTAAACCATGTTTTATTGAATTTAATTCTTTCACTATTTTACGCTGCTCTACTTTTGCATCTTGAATATTATGTTTACTTAATTTACTTGAACGGGTTAAATCACTAATGTAATTATTTAATAAATTAAGAGCAGCGATTTGTTCTTGTTTTTGTTTTACAATATAATTATTGTATTTTGAATAATCGTTTCTAACTTGTTCCAAAAATGTATTGTGTTTCGCAATGCGTTTAAGATGTTTTTGTTTTTTAAGTAACATATTTCTTTTGTATTCAATAATATTTTGTAATTGTAAATATTCGTCTTCATTTATTTGTACTGGATTATGTATTTCTAATGGTCTATTAAATTCTATTATTTCCATTTAATATAGTTTTCTTAAAATAAGAAAATATTTTATATTTAAAATAAAAATTTAAAATATTGCCTATATATTATTTAGGATGTCCAAAAACATAATAGAACCTTTGTTAACCCCAGACGATAATAGATTTGTAATGTTTCCAATAAAATATGATGACGTATGGCAAATGTATAAAAAACAAGTTGATTGTTTTTGGCGTGCTGAAGAAATTGATTTAACTAAAGATTTGAAACATTGGGAGAGCTTAACACAAGAGGAACAATATTTTATTTCAATGATTTTGGCATTTTTCGCTGCAAGTGATGGAATTGTGTTAGAAAATTTGGCGCTCCGATTTATGAATGATGTTCAAGTTTCAGAGGCAAGAGCGTTTTATGGGTTTCAAATAGCAATGGAAAACATACATAGTCAAACATATAGTTTATTAATTGAAACATATATTAAAAACAATAATGAAAAGAACAAACTGTTTAATGCTTTAGAAAATTTTTCTTGTATCAAAAAAAAGGCAGACTGGGCACAAAAATGGATTAAAGACAATAGAAGCAGTTTTGCAACAAGATTAATTGCGTTTGCATGTGTTGAAGGAATATTTTTTAGTGGTGCATTTTGCAGTATTTTTTGGATGAAAAAACGTGGTTTGATGCCTGGGTTGACATTTTCAAACGAGCTTATATCACGTGATGAAGCACTGCATTGCGAATTTGCTGTTTTGTTGTATAGTAAACTAGTAAATAAAGTGAAGAAGTCACGTGTTTATGAAATTATTAAAGAAGCGGTTGATATTGAAATGGAATTTATTTGTGAAGCATTACCTTGTCGTTTGATTGGAATGAATTCACAAATGATGACACAATATATTCAATATTGTGCAGATCGTTTATGTGTACAACTTGGTTATGATAAAATATACAATGTTTCTAATCCATTTGATTTTATGGAATTAATCAGTTTAGAAGGCAAAGTTAATTTTTTTGAGCGTTATAATGATTCTTATGCATTGGCTACCAAAACAAAAGATGATAGTACTTTTGAACTAAGCGAAGATTTTTAACATAATAAATTCATAAATATTTTGTATATTTTATAGATGTTATATAATTATTATGTTAATATATATAAATATAATGCAAGAACGTCCATCCGAAAGATATATTAAACATGGAGTTATATTTCCCCCTGAAAAATATAATCAAACTTTACATAACAATGATAATATTATTGATGGTAGAAATATAAATTATAATACAAAACCACCGTCAAGTTATTATACACCATCTGAAATAGAAATAATGAAAACACAAATTAAACAAGTGGAATGTCCAATTTGTTTACAACCAATAAATGATGATCGATGTAGAGTGTGTGGAAATGGACATAAATTTCATAGTAAATGTGATGAAGGACAAAGTAGAGAAGTAATTGAATGTCCAAAATGTAGGAGCAAAGAAATAAAAATGTGCAAAGGAAATTATAATGACCTTTATAGTGGTGGAAAATATAGTAGAAAACGTAAAATTAAAAAACGTAGTAAAAAACAGAAAACAAAAAGAAGTAAAAGAAAATCCAGAAAATCCAGAAAATCTAGAAAATCTAGAAAATCTAGAAAAAATAAGACTTTTAGAGGTGGTGGTAAATGGGTAGTAGAAAATGATGACTTACCAGAAACTATGTGTCCAATTTGTTTTGATGATTTTAGTGAAACTCCAGACCAAGCAGTTTATAAAACAGATTGTGGTCATGTCTTTCATAATAATTGTTTGAATAAGTATTGTATAAAAAATCAACGTAGGCGTAATCCACAGATTTGTCCTATGTGTAGAAAAGATTTATACACTGAAAAATCTGATCAATGTACTGATGTATGGGCTTTTAAAAATAAATCATTAGATACACGCAGTTTAGATCAAAAAAATAGAGAGATATATGATGCGCAACCAGATGATGCTGATGATGATGATGATGATGATGATGAAAGTGATGAAGAAGTATAAACTTTTTATTTGAAGATGATATTGCTGAAAAATATAACAGTTCAAATTATAAAATTTTTTTGTTTATATAATACAAATGGATATTAGTACCCATGGTAAAGTTTTAGAAAAAGAATTAATTAACGAATTTAAAAATGAAGTTAACGTGAATGATATTACAATGGATAATGAAAGTAGTCATGTAAATGTCACTTTGAGGATTAAACTATATAATTTATTCAAAGAGAAAATATTATATTTAAATAACAAAATTATAAAATGGATGTCATGTACTACAAACACAATAGAAAAAATACATGAGCCAGTTGAAATTGAAAAATTGAAGGTAGTAGAGGTTGACGAACCAGTTGTTACAGAAGAGAAGTTAGAAAATATTAAAGAGCCTTTTGAAGAGCTATTGGAAACTGAAACACCTGTACAAATCGAGAAACCAATTCCTATTGAAGAACGCTGGTAAAACAAATATATTAATAATTTATTTGTATTATTAGTATAAAAATTATAATATTAATAATAAGTATTATATTATGGAGCAAAAACGTGAAATTTATGTAAAAAACAGACGACGATAGAATTCTAAATATAAAAAGTATAAAATGGATAAAAAAAATAGAGGATTGTTTAGAATTATGTACAAAAAAATTTGACTGTTCTGATAATCAAACTAATACACATAAAATATGTAAGTCAAATAATATTGATAGTTATAAAAAACTTAATAAATATTTTGAATGATTTATTCAATAATTAACTTTACCTTTTTTCTTTTTACGACTTTAGGTATTTCTTGAGATTTTATAGTTTCATCTTTATTTTTCTTCACCTTTGTTGTTTTAGTTATTTTTTCAGAAGTTTTCTTACTTTTTTTAGATTTGTCAGTTCTTTTATTTTCATTTTTATCTTTTACTATATTTTTATTCATATTTTGTTTTTTAATTGAATTTTTCTCAAAGAAAGAAGTAAATTTAATTTGTCCTTTTGTATGACAATTTTCAACTGTTTTTACTGACAACCACGCAGTGTATGGCAATAATTCCCAAGTACCATTTGTGTGTATTTCTTTTTCAAAATTATCCAAATCACTTAAACTAGAAGCAGAAGATGCAATATTATTTAAATAATTTACATCATTTTTCATTTTGATATTGTTATATGGATAATTTTCGTGCAACATTAAAGGAAGCAATTCATGATTAAGCCAAAATAAAGTTTGTTTTTCATTAGTTTCAATATTTTGAGACATAAATAATTTGGTAATTTCAAAAATATTAGAATTTGTTTTATCTTTATTTCCAGAAGTATTACTATTACTACTATTAGTAGTTTTAGAATTATAAAACTGTAAATTATTCAAAATACTACGTATATCACAATCACAGTCTTCGATTAATTGTTTCAATCTTGGTTCACTAGTTTTGATATTTTCTAGTTTGATGATAGGTTTTAAAAATTGGATAATATCATTCATAGAAGGCTTCTGGAATTTAAAATCCAAACAATAAGGTATAATAGGTTTGAGTGACTGCTCGTATCGATTGTTGCAAGTAGCAATTACAGGTATTTTTGTTTCTTTTAAACAATTTACAATACTTGATATAAAACCGTAGTCATCGTAACAGTCAATATCATGAATGACAAAAACATTATTTTTTTTTGAAAACGATTTTGTAACTTGTAAAGAAGGTAATATTGTTTTCACAATGTATTCTTTATCAACTTTATCATGAGGATTTAATTCAATAGGATTTACATCATATTTTTTGATAAATAAA
>Ga0209188_1002620_pt1 | contig 13110 bp, 19 predicted proteins | sample C_130625_EF_Meta_FD_187307 | JGI IMG/M metagenome (GOLD analysis project Ga0209188, IMG submission 187307) | Freshwater microbial communities from Lake Croche, Canada to study carbon cycling - C_130625_EF_MetaG (SPAdes) (version 2) | ecosystem: Environmental > Aquatic > Freshwater > Lake...
TAGTAACATTAATGTTGCGAACTGCCAAGGTAACACCAAATGATATCGTCTATGACCTTGGCGCTGGTGATGGCAAAATTGCCATTGCTGCCGCAAAAGATTTTGGTGCAAAGTCATTTGGTATTGAATTTAATCCTGAGATGGCTGCTCTTGCTCAAAGAAATGCAGATCGTGCTGGAGTAGGTGAGCGGGTAAAAATCATCAATGGAGATATTTTTAAAGAAGATTTTTCATCAGCAACTGTGTTAACTCTGTATTTATTACCTGAATTAAATCTTCAGTTAAAGCCCCAAATTTTAAATATGAAGCCAGGTACAAGGATTGTTTCGAATACTTTTCATATGGGCGACTGGGAGCCTGATGTCGAGATTGGTAATCCTACGCGCGCTTACTATTGGGTAGTGCCTGCAAAAATTGCCGGCACTTGGGGAGTCTATGGCGTACATCCAACACAAAAAGCCACACTCCAACTTGTGCAGTATCAACAGCGTGTAGGCGGAACCTTAACGATTGATCAGACTACTTATCCGATCATGAAGCCAAATCTAGAGGGTGAGAAATTAAAGTTTAGCTTTCTGGATAAAGATCAATTGATTCACGATATTGAACTTAATATGACTGGTGATGTTGCTTCAGGCTTAGATCGCTTTGATTACAAGACTAGCAAATTAGTGGGTAAGAAAGAAAAATAGCTGTTAATTTTTAAGGATTATTTTTCTAAAGGCGGTAACTCAGCAGCATCTGGCTTCCATGTTGAAATAATATCGGCATCCAGTTGTAGTAATTTCTTATTCTTATTTGGATAATTGATTTTGCTAAGCAAGTCCCGAATTAAATTGAGATGCGCTAATTTTTTATTATTGGCATGAACTACCTTCCATGGCGCTGCTTGATGATTGGTTTTTAACAACATACTATTTCTGTACTTACTATATTCAGCCCATTTTTTTTGCGCCACTTCATCAATTGGACTAGTCTTCCATTGTTTTAAGGGATTATTTTTTCTATCTAATAAACGTTCTGCTTGTTCTTTTTTAGAGATATCTAGATAGTATTTGATGATGGTAATACCATCATCTACTAACATCGTCTCGAACGTGTTGACAGTTTTCATGAAACGTTGATATTCAGATGTTGTACAAAACCCCATAATGGGTTCTACACCAGCTCTGTTATACCAACTTCGGTTAAAAAACACTAACTCACCATCTGCCGGAAGATGACTGATATAACGTTGAAAATACCATTCACCATTTTCATGCTCAGATGGTTTACTCAAAGCTACAACATGCGTCTCCCTCGGACTTAGGTATTCTACGATGCGCTTAATAGAGCCGTCCTTACCAGCAGCATCTCGTCCCTCAAAAATAACTAAAACACGCTCTTTTTTTTCAATAATATGTTTTTGCATTTTTACGAGCTCTATCTGAAGTTCTAGTAAAAGTGCATCGTAGTCTTTTTTAGCATTATTCATTTGAGATCTTGGTTACCATGGGATTTATAAGCTTTAGTATCTAACAATCACATCATTCAATCAATGTCATTTTTAGTATGATTGTTAAAAAGATCATTTATAGATTTGGAAAAAGAATCTCTGTAAAGCCGAACTGTGTCATATCTTCAATTCGCATCGGGTAGAGTTTGCCAAATAAGTGATCGCATTCATGCTGTACGACACGCGCATGAAAACCACTCACCGTGCGATCAACTATGTGACCATGATTATCTAGCCCCTGATATCGAATGTTTTGAAAACGGGGAACTAAACCACGCAGTCCCGGAACAGAGAGGCAACCTTCCCAACCACTCTCTAGTTCTGTACTAAGGGGCGTAATAATAGGGTTGATTAAAATCGTCTGTGGAATTGGAGCTTCATTTGGGTAACGCACATTTTTCTCAAAGCCAAAAACGACGATTTGTAAGGAAATTCCAATCTGAGGAGCTGCAAGTCCTGCACCATTCGCATCTTTCATGGTGTCCAGCAGATCTTGAATAATCTCTTGAATCTCTCTCGAGGAGATTGCTTCTGGTGAGACTTGAATTGCAGTCTGAAGTAACAGGGGTTCCCCCATTTTAAGTATAGGTCGAATAGCCATAAATTATTGTAGTTCAGTCATTGATGCATGGTTTAAAAATTGATGAGCATTTTCAGGAGTAGTAGATAACCAATCATCGAATAATTGAGGCTTAAGACACACAATTGTTCTTTTTTCTTCATTGGGGCGATGAAAATTTTTCATGAAAGGATGTTCATCCGCATTAATGGTAATTAAAGAAAAACTAGTCATCATTTCACCACTTATTACATCTGTCCAAGTATCCCAAATAGAGGCAACCCCTAAAGGTTCTCCGTTAACTGCATGAATAGATGTTCGAACTGACTTGCCAGAAAGGTAGGAAGGTTCATAAAAATGGTCCATTAAGGCAATTCCAAAGCGTCTTGATTTCCAAGCAGTTCGGTAGGAAGGCTTTTCTGCGATGGTTTCAGATCTGGCATTGTAGGTATGTTTTTGAATTTTGCGATCTTTTGACCAATGAGGTATTAAACCAAATTCAGCTAATCCACAGGCGACTCTTCCAGACTGATGACTTTTGACAATCAAGGGAGCAGCATATCCAGGAAAAGCTTCAGCAGGATAGGGGCTTGGTAATTCAACATCAAAGTTTTTCCTCACCCACACTTGATTGTATGTCGATGCAAAACTAATACACATAGACTTTATTTAAAAAAAGCTAAAGCTTCGGCGATAAGTTCCTCAGGAGCTTCCTCAGGAATATAGTGACCACTATTAACCGTTTTTCCAGAAACGTTGCTTGCTACTTTACTCCAATCATTTAGAGGTGAAAAGCAGGCATTAACTAGGCCATGCTGACCCCAAAGAACTCGAAGTGGCATTTGTAGTTTTTTACCAGTAGCAATATCTTCCTGATCGTGTTCGAGATCAATCGTAGAGGCAGCACGATAATCCTCACACATGGAATGAACACAGCTTGGATCTTGCATGGCACTCACATATTCGCTCCAGCAATCCTTTGAGAAAATATCAAGACCAGCATACCGACCACCCATAAACTGTTTTAAGAAAAACTCGACATCTGCACCAATCATGTTTTCTGGAATGGGTGATTTTTGAATTAAGAAAAACCAATGCCAATAGCCACTCGCAAATTTCATCGTGGTTTGTTCATACATTGCTAAAGTAGGAGATATATCGAGTACCATGACTTTTTGTACACAATCGGGATAATCAGCTGCTAATCGATGCGAGACACGACCACCGCGATCATGGCCTAGAAGTTGAAACTCGTTAAAACCCAAATGTTTCATGAGCTCAACTTGATCCATGGCCATAGAGCGTTTAGAGTAATTCGAATGATCTGAGTTTCCAGCCGGTTTAGAAGATTCTCCGTAGCCACGTAAATCACTCGCTATCACAGTAAAGCTTTCACTGAGTTGAGGTGCAACTAAGTGCCAAATCGCTTTGCTTTGTGGAAAACCATGTAGCAGGAGTAACGGTGGACCATTACCTGCGCGCTGATAAGCAATCGTTGTCTCACCATCGGTTGGATGCGTGTAGGTGAATTTTCCTGGAGTAAAACCGTCAAGGAGAAGAGCCATAATAAAATTCTTTCTTTTTTGTATTCTATATTTTATAAATGATAGAGCCTTAACATCTTTTTAATGACTTAAGTAAGATTTTGATTGCACCATCTGAATCATCATCAAACTTTCTTGCAAATATCATCTCGCATTCATGCCATGTTTTTTTCTTTTCGTTAGGATAAGTTATCTTAAACGAGGAGAGTAGTTGATGAAAAAAATATTTTTAGTTTATTTACTTGGAGCTACGGCATTTGCTGTCAATGCGAATGAACTATCTGAATGTGATGGAAAAGCAAATTGGCAAAAAAGTACTATGAGTTCAGGGGATGTTTTGCTGCGCAAATGCGATGTCTTTGGTCGAACTTTCATTGAAATTAAAGACGAGCTTCATGAAGATCGTTGCATTAGTATTCAGAATGCAAAAAATGGTAAACACTGGAAAGACTTTTATTTACATGAAGATGAAGTGAAGTCTATGAGTTTCACAGGTAAGAAAGTTCCTTCTCAAATTAAAGTTGTTTCTTCTCAAGCGAATAATCAATCCTGTGTAAGATAAATTTGATGCATCTTTGAGATTTTTAATGACATCAGTTATATTGATGTCATTCAAGGAGTGAATCAGATGAAAGATTTAACTGATCAGGAAATTGTCGCACTCGTATATCAGCAGTGGCAAGATTGCTTTACGCCACTCAATCCACAGGCATTAGCAGCACTCTACGCTGAAGATGCCATACTATTTGGTAGTCGGGTTCCACCATATATTGGTAAGGCTGCAATTGAGTCTTATTTTCTTGGCTTGCCTCAAGGTTTGTATACCGCAGTTACTTTCTTTCCGGAATATATCAGCCGGCCCATTTCGGATGTCATCAGCATAGCCGGGAGCGCCACCTTTCAACGCGCCGATCAAATCCCTCTTGAACTGCGCATTACGCATGTATTAGTTCGAAGACAAAATCAATGGCAGATTATTAGCCACCATGTTTCAACGAAGCAAAACTTATGATGGGTCACCAAATAAGTTTTTTAAAGAATTTAAAGAAGATGAGTTGGATTTTTTCTTAGCTTGAGTAGGAGTGTATTCATCTTTGATGTTATCTTCCCAAAAAGACTTGGGACTTGGATCTCGGCTCATCTTTTCAAAAACCCAAAGAGGAACACCTTTATAAGCGAGAACGCTCGAGTTTTCAAAATGGATATCTAATTGTTTTTCTTGCGGATCATATTCAATACGACGAATCGATCCGCTAGTAAACTCTTTGATCATTTCTTGACAGGTGCACCAGGTTGATTCATAGGGTGTGCCTTAGCAAAAGCATCAAGAGTTAAGCAGTGATCCGCAATCTTCACTAATTGCGGAGCAAGGCTCAGATCAGCACCAAATAAACGCGCCCCAATTACATGAGAACATAAGGCAAAATCGGCTAAGGTAACCTGATCACCTAAAGTAAATTGTCCAAACAGCTTCTCATCATGCAAACGAGCTTCAATTGCCTTGCTACCTTCATTAAACCAATGCTGAGCCCAAGCAGCTTGACCTGCATCATCTTGACCATAGTTCTTGTTTAAAAAGGCACGGATCCTTGGAACTACCAAGGGGTGAGTATCTGCAACAGTGATCATTGAGATAGATCTTAAATAAGCTTGTTCATAGGCATCTTTTGACACAATAGAGTGACTTGGCCACATCTGTTCGATGTATTCAAGAATAGCCATCGATTGAGTGATTTTACGACCTTCATGCTCGAGAAGAGGGATAACGTGTTGTGGGTTTAGTTTGTGATAGTCCTCTGAGAATTGATCACCTTCAAGCAAGTTAATGATTTTTTCATTAAAAGTTATTTCTTTGTAATTGAGTGCTGCTCGGACACGATACGCTGCTAAAGAGCGCCAAAATCCATAGAGTGTGACTGACATTACGATTCTCCCGTCATTGTTTTAGTGATATAAATATATTATGCATGAGAATTTGGTCATCATTGGGATGAATCAAGAAAGTAAAAATACGAATGGAGCATGAATGAGATCACATTTTTTTAAAACTTGGATGATTTTTTGTGGATTATTGATTCAAAGTTTTGCTCATGCTCAAGGATCAGTTGAGCTCTTATGGTATGGTCAATCTGCATTTAAGATAACTACCCAATCTGGGAAGGTGATCATGATTGATCCTTGGATTTTAAAAAATCCAGTAACACCCCCCGAGCTTAAAAATTTAGAAAAGATTGGCAAAGTAGACCTTGTGTTGGTCACTCATGCGCACTGGGATCATATGGCAGATGGTCCAGAAATTGCCAAAATGAATGATGCCCCATTGTATGGACCAGGAGATTTAAATCAAACCTTTATGAATCTGGGAATTTTGCCAGCCAAGCAATTACCCCGAATGAATAAAGGTGGGACTATTTCACCATTCCCAGGTGTGAAGATTTCTGCAGTACACGCAGAACATTCATCGACTTATGTTTGGCGTAATCCCCAAACGGATAAAGACGAAAGTCATCCAGGAGGAGAGCCTTTAGGTTTCATTATTCAGTTAGAGAATGGTTTTACTATTTACCATGCAGGCGATACTGATGTATTTACCGATATGGGCCTCATCCAGAAAAGATACCGTCCTGATTTGGTGTTATTGCCCATCGGCGGAAACTTCACCATGGATCCAAAAGGTGCTGCCATGGCAATTAATGACTATTTAAAACCGAGGTTTGCCATCCCCATGCACTATAAAACCAATCCCTTTAACATTGGTACACCTGAAGAATTTATTGCAGCATTAGGTAAAACCAAAACACAAGTGAAGGTCATGAAGCCAGGAGATAGCATCAAGTTTTAAATCAACTTTTGAAGATGAAGATTCAGTATAAAAAACGTAATGAATCTTCATGCATGAATCTCACAAGCCGACTAAACTAACCGTCCAATTTAAATAAAGGATTACGTAATGAAAAAATTAATTATTGCTTCTATGTTGGCGGCTTTTGCGAGCATGAGCCCAGTAATGGCACAAAATAAACCCCAAGCAATTATTGCGGTAGACGCAGGTCCAGGAATGTTAAAGGCATTAGAAGGTGTTCAATTTCAAGGAAAATTTAAATCTGTTGATCCCAAAACACGTAAAGTAGTCATTGTTGGACCAGAAGGCCGTGAGTTAGAGGCTATTTTAGGTGATGAAGTGAAGAACTTTGACAAGATCAAGGTGGGTGATATTGTGACAATGACGATTACAAAAGTGGTTGTTTCCGATGTCAAAGTTATCAATAATGGTATTAAAGAAAGAGAAGAGACTGTTTCTTATTCACGCGCACAAAGCGGTGACAAGCCAGCAGGTATCATCGAACATCAAGTCAAAATTGTTGCTGATGTGACTGCTATTGATGCCAAGAAAAATATCGTTACCATCAAGGGCCCATATAAAACTGTTCAAGTTGCTGTTGGACCTGAAGTCTTAAAAGGTGTCAAAGTTGGTAATCAGATCGAAGCAATTATTACGCAAAATATTGCAGTTCAAGTAACAGCTCCACCAGCTAAATAAGTTTTCAAAGCAGCCAATTAAAAAAGAACCTTCGGGTTCTTTTTTAATACCATCATAAAGTTTAATGAGTGAGAGGTAATTAGATGCTAAGTTCACTGTTCTATCGCGTATTTATTTTTACTGTGAGTTTGATTATGATCGCTCCACAGTCATTCGCTAGTGAGTTATCTGAACTCATGAGTCAAGGTAATACTGTATTGTTGATGCGCCATGCGTATGCTCCAGGAGTTGGGGATCCGCCAAACTTTAAAATTGATGATTGTTCGACACAACGAAATCTTAATCAAGAGGGAATTAAGCAAGCTCAAGCCATTGGTAAATGGTTACGCTTACAAGAAATTACTCAAGCTGCGGTTTATACAAGCCCTTGGTGTCGTTGCATTGATACGGCAACACTGCTTAATTATGGTGCTCCAGAAAAACTCGAAGCATTAGGGTCAACATTTAATGAACAAGATTACGCCACACCAGCTAAAAAAAGTTTAATTCAGTGGATGCAAGCTCATGTGAAGAATACAAAAGCTAAGCCTCAGATCATGGTGACTCACCAAGTGAATATTTTGGCCTATACCGGCATTAATACAAGTTCAGGAGAGATGGTTGTAGTTCAAGTCAACCAAGATGGAACTGCCAAGGTACTAAAAACCTACATGCCACAATAAGTTGGTCGATATAAAACGCACTTCTCCAGTCAGATGGAATATCATAGAGGCATCACATCGGTTAGATGAGACATTTTAAGGAGTACGTCATGACTGAAGTCAAAAAATCATTTTCTTCAAGTATTAAAGAAGCACTAGCAAAAAAACAAGCCGCTGCGCATCCAGAATCCAAGGATGGTAAGGGTGATGCAAAATCAACAAAAAGAACACCACCACCGGTAGGTGCTGGTAAAGTCATGAAAAAAGCTGCTGGACGAGGTCGTTAAGTCGATTTTGCTTTAAGATTGATGTGATGATTTTTAACCTCTAGGATTGAGGCTATCCAAATGTTTGTGATAAGCTTGAATCATAAAATATAACTAGAGGGAGATCTTGATGAAAAAAATCATCATGTTCATGTGCTGTCTATTGGCCTATGGGTTAGCTCAAGCACAAAATGTCAGTAACTATCCAGAAAAAAACGTCACGATAATTGTTGGTTTTCCGCCGGGAACCGCGACTGATACCGTTGCGCGGATTATGGCTGAACGTTTTGCTACTAAGTTTGGCAAACCCTTCATTATTGATAATAAGCCTGGGCAGGGCGGAAGTTTAGGAGCTGGTGTTGCAGCGGCTGCCGCTCCTGATGGACATACCTTGTTGCTCAGTGCCACAGCACCTTTTGCAACGAATCCTCATTTGTATAGCAAACTCAATTACGACTCTAGAAAAAGTTTTGCACCAATTGGTTTAGTAACTTGGTTACCTTATGTCATGGTTACCAATCCAAAATCAGGTATCACCAGCCTTCAAGATTTAATTGATAAGGCCAAGGCAGAGCCAGACAAATATACCTATGCTTCGATTGGTAATGGTGCGACTACACATCTCATGATGAGTATGTTTTGCAGTCAAGCAGGAATTAAGATGGTTCATGTTCCCTACAAAGGCAGTTCTCAATCTCAAACTGATGTGATTGCCGGTCAAGTAGATGTGACCTTTGATACGGTACTCACATTACAGCCACATATCAAAGCAGGAAAATTAAAAGCACTAGCAACTGGTGGATTAACTAGAACTTCTTTTTTGCCAGATGTGCCTACCGTTGATGAACTGGGATTTAAAGGATTTAATGGTGGTGCTTGGTTAGGTCTATTTGCACCAGCAGGCACTCCTAAAGCGATTGTGGAGCGACTTCATAAAGAGTTAAATATCACCATGCAAGAGCCGGAGGTGATTAAAAAACTACAAGGTTTAGGTTCGGAAACATTGCTCAGTAAAAATCCTGCTGAATTTGAAGAGTTTATTCAAAGCGAGTACGTCAAATGGGGGCAGCGTGTCAAAGAGTCTGGAGCAAAGATTGAATGAGTAATTCGGTATTGTTTGGTTTAAAGGCGAGTGAGGATTTTAAGTACCATGAACATGATAATGGTCTGAAATATGAGCGATACGATTACTTTGACGTTCATGATGATCTTGAGGCTTGTCCACAATCGTACTTAATCAAGCAATTACCCAATATCACCAATCCACTGCATTTTCATACGCAAAATCAATTTCAAGTATTTATTGAAGGAACAGGAAGTTTTGGTCGGCACGATGTTCATCCATATGTCGTTCATTATGCTGGAGCATATACCGGTTATGGACCAATTATTGCAGGAGCTCAGGGGTTGCAATATTTAACGCTGCGAAGCAGTCGAGACTTGGGAGCAAAGTTTTTACCAGCACAAATGGAGTTTTTTAAAAGAGGTCCCAAACATCACTATACTTCCCCTCAGATCATTTCAGAGGATCAATCTGCATTAAATAAAATAACTCAAGAAGAGTTTTTATGGATCCACCAAGATGAATATTCGAAATTAGGTATCGGAGTCTTAAAAATCCCCCGCCATCAAGAATATATCGTCCAGGTTCCAGACTGCATAGCTGGTCTATTTTTCGTCATTATGCAAGGTTGTGTCCTAGCGAAAGACACTCTTTTGGTAAAAAATGACAATCTATATATTCCAGGAAATATAAAAACATATAGGATTCAGGCAGGCAAAGAGTCTGCGCAGATTTTATGGCTACAAATGCCACTCAAGGATTCATCCTATTGATATTTTGTTAAAAGGTCGGGATGACGCATCCCCGTATTTAATATTCCACCGTTTGATCCGTTATTAAGTTATCTCATCAATCGGTTTATTCAGCGTGCCTTTTATTCCCCTTCTTCGACAGTGTCGGGTTTTGCTACTTCGTCTTATTTTTATATTGGGCATAGTAATCAATGGATCAGTGTATGGCTTTGATTTTATTGACAATACTTTTTTAGTAGAAATTACTCAAGGTTCTGAGTTGTCAAATAAGATGAATTTCTACACAGTCGGTGGGTTTGAGACAGCAAACGGCAATTTTGTCTCATACACTCCTTGGTATACCAATCATTGGACAGATTCAAGAATCACGTTTATGACACAAGTCACGAGTTCATTTGGAGTTATTTGGGGTTTTAGCACTGGAGAACAAGCGGATAAATACAAGATATATCCCAATATGAAAATTGGCTTGGCTTATTTTGAGAAATTGTCAAAAGACGCGACCCTATCACTTAAAGCCACCACCATTATTGGTGGAAAGCTGATTGAATACCCATGTTTAGCAGATTATGGTGATATTGGGGGGGTACAGCAAGTCAATTGTAGGATGGCAGCATCTCAGATGCCCCCTGCAGAAACACTCCAGTATTTATTTAACGACAAACCGTATAACCAAACAGTAGTTATTTTGGAATACAAAATTCTTTTCTAAAATCGCTAAAGTTTTGCTTGGATAAGACGTAAACAGATTACCTATTATCTACTTTAAAGATTGCCATGAAAACTAATCCTTCCTTAATACCTCAATTGATTCTTGGTACTTTAATTATCTCTATTGCGCCCATTGCAATGGCTCAATCCGAGTTAGTGGCTGTTGCCATTGGTGGTAATCCTCAGGTATCAGCTACTTCGGCAGCAGTTGTTACTCCAAAATTACAAAACTGGATGAGTCCTGAGGTCGGATCAGCTTGGTCATCAGGTTATTCTGGTAAGGGCACTACGATTACAGTTGTTGATGATTATTCTAATGCTTCTAAATTTAGTGGAAATTTAAACGGCACTACTCAAACCCAAGGTCACGGATATTGGACTACTCAAGAAGCAGGACTTGTAGCATATTCCGCAACCATTAACCGTCAAGATTTCAACACCGGCAGAAACACGAGTGTTCCCTTAGCTAAAACTGGATTAAATGTGATCAATGCAAGTTATGGTATGTACGTACCAGGTTCTTACATTAACTATAACTTTAGTTACGGTGCAGAAGAAACATCCATGATTAATTACGCTAAAGGCGGAAACGCAATTATCGTCAAGGCAGCTGGTAATGATGGCATCAATATGGGCACAGTCAATACATCAGGTAATTTTGATGCCCTGAACAAATCTCTAAAAGGTTTACCAACAACAATTTACGCTGGTGCCTTGTCAACGAACGGTACTACATCAAGCCCTGCGTCAATGGCTTCATACTCCAACAAAGCAGGAACAGATGTAACTACGCAAAAACAATTTTTAGTAGTTGGCGTTGACAGTTCGAAGATGGGTATTGCTGGCACATCATTTGCTGCCCCAATCATCTCAGGCTATGCAGCAATATTAGGTAGTAAATTTTCAACAGCAACACCAACTGCAATCACGAATCAGCTTTTAAATACAGCCCGAACAGATACTGTTAAAAACTATAATGCGGCTGTTTATGGAAGAGGCGAAGCGAGTTTAACGCGCGCGTTAGCACCTGTTTCGATTAAGTAATTTTAATCAATCAAAGGAAAAGGTTTAATCAAACCTTTTCCATACACCTGTTGCAAAACCTACAGGTTTATCCCCAACACATAATTGACCATTTAAAAAAACCATACTTTTAGTTATTTTGGTTACAACGGGAGAGAGCTCAACCACCTCCCCGAGTTGAACAGCATCAACAAAGTTGTAATTAAATTGAATCGTAGCAGTTCCTTTTGTGCCTGTACTATGACGCGCAAAAGCTCCAAAAGCCCGATCAGTGAATGTCATGAGAGCACCGCCTTGAACAATGCTGCGTAGGTTTTTATGCTTCATTCCCGTCGGAAAAAGAAAATGCATGTTTGGCCCGTCTATTTTAAAAAAGAATGGTCCAGCAATTTGCATAAATCCCTCATCAGAGAAGGTTTCCCAGCCTAAAGCTGTATAGTGTTCAAGGAGTTGAGAGTCAGTCATGGAAGGGGCGTTGAAAATAAGTTAAACTTCTGCTTAAAAGTATAACATTCGACCCCTTAAAGAAAGATGATGCTATGAATCAGTTAATGAGAAAATTGTTCATTGGTGTAATGATGTGTTTAAGCTTGAATGGCTTTGCTGCACAAATTTATGTAACAGATTACCAATCTGACGCGCAGGCCAAGGTTTATGTCACAACTTATAAATCAGATGCCAATTGCATTGTTTATGAAACCAAATATCAATCAGATACTGGCTCAGGGGTATGGTATTTTACCAATTACAAAAGTGATGCTAGAGCAGTGATTTATTACACCAAATATAAATCAGATGCAGATTTAATTGTTTACTTTACACAGTACAAGTCGGATGCGAGATGTCGCTATTGAGAATAAAACAACTGATATTTACTTCCATTCTTTCGTTTGGATTAATGAGCACATCTGTTAATGCTGGAGTCATTGATGGTATCTTTCGATTATTTTCTAAGGCGGCAGCTCCTGCTGAGGGAGTCATCGTAAAAGAAGAAGGGAAAATTTTAGCTAACAGTGAGAAGTTGATTGATGATTCAACGGGTGCGTTTGATGATATTGGCAAATGGATAAAACGCTTGCTTGGAATTCCAGTAGATACCAAGTTAGAAACTGAGTTGGCAAGACGATTTGGAGATTATGCCAAGAAAAAAGTGCGTAATGAAACCAAGGAGTGCGCCATGAGGATTTATAAAGCTAATCAAAATCAACAAAGTCAATTTAAACGATCTGAAGAACAATCTCGGGATCTATGTGCTGGTGCAGTTCTCAAATGCCTAGACACTAGATATCGAAAGGTTAAAAATCCAACAGAGCAAATGTTTAATCTTTGCATTAAAGAAATAAACACCAATATTAATCAATACGTCAGACTGAAGTAGAGGATTCTTTCTGAAAGATAGATTGCGCGTCTTTTTTGGATAACCGCTCCAGCTCAAGTTTTTTCTCACGAAGTAATTCTTCAGGAAATGTATAGTAGGGAATATGAACCGGTTCAGTGCCAATAAAAACATTTCTC
>Ga0209188_1002622_pt1 | contig 13109 bp, 12 predicted proteins | sample C_130625_EF_Meta_FD_187307 | JGI IMG/M metagenome (GOLD analysis project Ga0209188, IMG submission 187307) | Freshwater microbial communities from Lake Croche, Canada to study carbon cycling - C_130625_EF_MetaG (SPAdes) (version 2) | ecosystem: Environmental > Aquatic > Freshwater > Lake...
GCCTTGGACGTTTTGAAGAGGAACTGTCCGCGCAGCAATTTAATACATGGATAAAACCATTACACTATAAGATTGATGATCAGTCCTTGACGTTGTTCGCGCCCAACCGTTTTGTTCAGCAGTGGGTGAAAGATAAGTTTTTATCCAGGGTTATCGACTTTGCAGCGGAACACCTTAGCCACCCCATTTCCATAAACGTTATTCTTCTAGAAAATCACTCTGACGACAACATCAAAAGTGTTGTTAGTCTGATGACAGGCCAGCCTAAAAAAACACCCACCAAGCCCGGGGCCGCTACCGAACCCAAAAGGGCTGATAAAAGCCCACCAAAAGATGACAACAGCAAAAAATATAAAGTCTCCGAGCACTCTGGCTTAAACCCTGCCTTTAATTTTGGTAACCTGGTCACAGGTAAGGCCAACCAGCTTGCGCGTGCCGCGGCAGTTCAAATCGCAGAAAATCCAGGTAACGCTTACAACCCGCTCTTCATTTATGGTGGGGTGGGGCTTGGTAAAACACACTTATTACAGGCAATAGGCAATCATTTAAAAGAACTTCGGCCAGAGGCTAAGATTAAATACCTGCACGCCGAGCGATATGTTTCAGACGTTGTTAAAGCCTATGAGCATAAGTCTTTTGACGAATTTAAGCGCCTCTATCATTCGCTTGATATGTTACTGATTGACGATATTCAATTCTTTGCCAAGAAAACACGCACACAGGAAGAGTTCTTTTACGCGTTCAACTCACTGATTGAGGCAAAAAAACAGATCATCATTACCTGCGACACCTATCCAAAAGAGATTGAGGATATGGATGAGCGATTACGCACGAGGTTTAGCTGGGGCTTGACGGTCGCAGTTGAACCCCCAGAGCTTGAGATGCGCGTCGCTATTCTGCTTAAAAAGGCTGAGGAAGCGAACATTACACTCAGTGAAGAGGTTGCTTTTTTTGTGGCAAAACAAATTCGGTCCAGCGTTCGTGAGTTGGAAGGTGCACTTAATCGTATTGTGGCCATGTCTAAGTTCACAGGTAATCAGATAGATGTGCAATTGGCCAAAGAAGCCCTTAAAGATCTTATCGCGGTGCGCGGCAGACAAATTACCATTGAATACATTCAAAAAACTGTCGCTGATTATTTCAAAATTAAAGTGGCTGAAATGTATAGCAAAAAAAGAACCCGCAATTTTGCACGTCCAAGACAAATTGCCATGGCGTTGACACGGGAGCTCACAAACCATAGTTTTCCTGAGATCGGTGAGGCGTTTGGGAGCCGTCATCACACAACTGTGATGCACGCGTGTGATGAGGTGGAGCAGCTCCGTCAAAACGACCAAATGATTGCCAGAGACATTGCTTTTTTGGTGCAGGTCATCAGAGATTAATAAGCGCTTTTTATTATTCAGTTATGTTGTAGATAAGTTGTGGGTGAAATTTGCATCTAACGTTATTTTGGTAAAACGTATAAAATGTTAACAAATTATCCACAAGATTTTATTGCGTTTTACTATGCGTTAATTGATATTTAATGTAATGATTTAATAAGTAAAAAATACATATCAACAGATTTTCCAGCCATTACTATTATTATTAAATATATTTATATATTAGGTTTTTAAAACATGAACATTAAAATAAACCGTGAAACACTTCTAAAACCACTTTCTTCAGTGACAAGTATCGTTGAAAGACGACATACCTTGCCGATTCTTTCTAACCTATTACTAGAAGCTAAAAGTGATCAGTTGGTGTTAACGGCAACCGATTTAGAGATGCAGATATCTTTATCTATTCACACACCGATAGGGTCAGAACTATCCACTACCATCTCAGCTAAGAAGCTACTGGATATCTGCAGAGCACTGCCAGACAACACAGAAATTAACATGACAACCAGTGACAGCCGGGTGGCTGTTAAAGCGGGTAAGAGTAAATTTAACCTACAGACACTCCCAGCGGTCGACTATCCTGTCATGACCAAGGCGGTGGGTACCGAAACAATCACGATCACCATTCCGCAAAACACTTTAAAAGGCTTGTTTAAACAGGTCGAATTTGCCATGGCACAGCAGGATATTCGTTACTACCTGAACGGACTCCTGTTTGAGATAAATGGTAATCGCTTGAACATCGTTGGGACGGATGGTCATCGACTAAGCTTTACCTCCACCGAACTCTCAAAATTTTATGATAAGCAGAACATCATCATCCCCAGAAAAACTGTTATTGAGTTAATTAAGTTACTCGACGACACCGATAATGAGGTCACCGTTGAGTTATCTGCGACACAAGTAAACTTTAGTTTTAATGATATTAAATTAATTACCAAGGTCATCGATGGTAAGTTCCCAGACTACACCCGTGTCATCCCAGTAGGCCATCAAAACAAGTTTACGGTGGATAGGATGACCGTTCTGCTTGCCATGCAGCGTGCCTCGATCCTCTCTAACGAAAAGTATCGCGGCATCCGGATGGTGTTGGGGATGAACAGCTTGTGTTTAATCAGTACCAACAGCGAGCAAGAGGAGGCTGAAGAGGAGTTGGAAGTCAATTACACAGGGGATAGCCTCGATATCGGCTTCAACGTGACCTATTTAATTGATGTACTCAATAACATTACTAATCCGGAGGTGGTGTTTTCATTTGCGGATGCGAACAGCAGCTGCTTAGTAACGATCCCGAATGATGAAGATTACAAGTACGTTGTCATGCCAATGCGCATTTAATGTTCCACGTGAAACAAACTAAAACGTTACATAAATAAAGATAAAAATATGACCCAAAAACAATCAGACTACGATTCATCCAGTATTACCATCCTTGAGGGTTTGGACGCCGTTCGTAAGCGCCCTGGCATGTATATTGGTGACACATCTGATGGCAGCGGCTTACACCATATGGTGTTTGAGGTGGTTGATAATGCGATCGATGAGGCTTTAGCGGGGCACTGTAATGACATTAAAATCACCATTCACTCAGACAACTCTATCAGCGTGACTGACAATGGTCGCGGCATTCCTGTGGATATTAAACAAGATGACAAGAACGAAGTAAAACGTTCTGCAGCAGAGATCGTGATGACGGAGCTACATGCTGGTGGTAAGTTTGACCAGAACTCATACAAGGTTTCCGGTGGCTTGCACGGCGTGGGTGTATCGGTGGTAAATGCACTATCTGATTGGTTAAAACTTAAGATCTACAAGAACGGCAAGGTTTACCAGATGGAGTTCGCGCGCGGCGTTCCGCAAGCGCCGTTGGCTGAAACGGGTACGACAGATCGTTCTGGTACCGAGGTTCATTTCTTCCCGTCCATTGAAACCTTTGCGTTGATTGAGTTTAGTTTTGATATTTTGGCAAAACGTTTACGTGAGCTCTCTTTCTTAAATAACGGCGTGAAGATTGAGCTGATCGATCAGCGCCATAACAAGAGTGAAAACTTTGCCTACTCTGGCGGTGTCCGTGGTTTTGTAGAGTACATGAACCGCAGTAAAACCGTGCTGCATCCAAAACCATTTTATGCGGTCGCTGAAAAAGATGGCATGACTGTTGAGGTATCGATGCAGTGGAACGACTCCTACAGCGAAACTGTTCAGTGTTTCACGAACAACATTCCTCAGCGCGATGGCGGTACCCACTTAACGGGGTTACGTACGGCGATGACGCGCACGCTCAATAACTACATCGAGCAAAACGACTTGGCGAAGAAAGCCAAAATTGAAACGAGTGGCGACGACATGCGTGAAGGTCTCACTTGCGTGCTTTCAGTGAAGGTACCAGAGCCGAAGTTCTCATCCCAAACCAAAGATAAATTGGTATCGGGTGAAGTGCAGCCGGTCGTGCAGGATGTCGTGTCGAGCAAGCTCGCAGAGTTTCTATTAGAAAACCCGATCGACGCCAAAGTGATCTGCAACAAGATCGTGGATGCGGCAAGAGCACGTGATGCGGCCCGTAAGGCGCGCGAAATGACACGTCGTAAGGGTGTCATGGATACCATGGGTCTGCCGGGCAAGCTAGCGGACTGCCAAGAGCGCGATCCGAGCAAGTGTGAGATCTACCTGGTCGAGGGTGACTCAGCGGGTGGTTCAGCCAAACAAGGGCGTGACCGTAAGAACCAGGCGATCTTGCCACTCAAGGGTAAGATTCTAAACGTTGAGAAGGCGCGCTTTGATAAGCTGCTGGGCTCACAAGAGATCGCCACACTGATTACTGCCTTGGGTACAAGTATTGGTAAGGCAGACTTTAGCGCAGAAAAACTTCGTTATCACCGCATCATCATCATGACCGATGCGGACGTCGACGGCGCACACATCAGAACGCTGTTACTAACGTTCTTCTACCGTCAAATGACTGAGCTCGTTGAGCGCGGTCACATTTACATCGCGCAGCCACCGCTCTACAAGGTCAAGCAGGGAAGGGATGAGCGCTACTTAAAAGATCAGCACGAGTTGGATGAGTACTTACTACAATCTGCACTAAAGGGCGCCTCACTGCTTACCAAAACCGGCGGTGAAACCTTGGCTAATGATCCGTTAGCGACGATTGCAAAACAAATGGTGCTCACAGAAGCAGTCATCCGCCGTATCTCATCCATGTACGATGAGAGCGTCCTACGCGCCCTTCAGGACTTAGGTGAAATTAATCTAAACGACGAAAAAAGTGCGAACGAAGCCGCTGAAAAACTTCGCCCGATCTTGGGTGCGATTGGTTCAGAGGTCATCGTGGCATTTAACCCAGAGGCTGGAACCTACCGCCTTGAGGTAAACAAATACGTACACGGTAACCTGCAGTGCTGCTTGGTAGATGCAGATTTCCTAGCCGGCGGTGACTATCGTCAAATTAGTCGTGTATCGGTTATGTTAAATGGATTGCTTGGTAGTGGCGCAACCGTGCAACGTGGTGAAAAATCTCAAACGGTCACAACATTCAAAGAAGCGCTCGATTGGCTACTTGAGGAGGCAAAACATGGCCTCAATGTTCAGCGCTATAAAGGATTGGGCGAGATGAATCCAGAGCAACTTTGGGAGACAACCATGGATCCACAGGTGCGCCGCCTTCTTAAAGTTCAAATCGATGACGCAATCGCCGCGGATGAGATCTTCACAACATTAATGGGTGACCAGGTTGAACCACGTCGTGCATTCATTGAAAGTAATGCGCTGGGTGTAAATAACTTAGATATTTAATTATTTAATTGAATGGTCGGAAAAGGGAGCGACTCAAATGTCCCTCTCTATTTGAATGTTTTGCTAAAAGTTAATTGCAATTCCAAATTGTAAATTCACCTTCTGGACTATTTGGGGTAATTAAAACAATAAATTGATTCGCAGTGGCTTGAGTCACTAAAATGCCATAGTCGGTTAATGCTTTTTTTGCTGCTAAATTAGCAGCAGTTTCCCAAACATGTTCCAGATTTTTTACGTATGCATAGGTATATGTATTAAATTTGTTTTTCACTTTTGGATCAATGCGAACCAGATGTACATGCAATTGATTTTGACTACGGCGAGATTTTGGATTTACTGCTAAAGCTATTAACTCAGGCTCAATAATTTTTTTAGAGGTATCCCAGGCAAATTGCCAGATTTCTTCTCGACGCCTTATATCTTCAATTCCTGTCACTTCAGATTTAGGCATGGCTAAACCGTGAATGAAGTCTTTCCCACAGCCACACATTTTAATATCTCTTATAACGACAAACCGTTCATTTTCAGACCAAACTTCGGTAGTATTTTTGCACTCTCTAACACTTCCACAGTTGCCATCAGTTCTAGGGGATATACATTGATTGCAATAGTCTTGAGCTTTAGGGTTTATGCATTTCGTGGCAATATTTAATAAGATATCGCTTCTAGAAATCTCCAGTGCGACACTTGGATAAATTAATGCCAGTAAAAGAATAGGGAGAAGAATGAGACGTCGAAATTTTTTAATTATTTTTAAAGCTAGCAATTTTGGCCTCCTATGAAAATACTAAGTGATAAAAACATGCTTTTTGCCAAACGAAGCCAATTTAATTAACGCCGACGGGTACTCAGCCGTTCAGGCTATTTGAGCAGTTGGTGGCGCCTAGAGTATCTGCGTGAAGGGTTTTAGACAATAAAAAAGGCCAACAGACATGTTGGCCTTTTTGCTTTGCAGCTAAGACGCGGGTCTTAGTTTAGTGCATCCTTCAAAGCTTTACCTGCGCGGAAAGCTGGTGCTTTACGTGCAGCGATTTGTAATTCTTTACCAGTTTGTGGGTTACGACCGATACGTGCAGCGCGGTTGCTAACAGCAAATGTACCAAAGCCGATTAATGTAACAGTGTCACCACCTTTAAGTGCAGCAGTTACGCTACCTGTAAATGCGTCAACAGCTTTAGCGGCAGCAGCTTTAGAGATGTCAGCTTCAGCAGCAATCTTAGCAATCAATTCTTGTTTGTTCATAGGATAATCAATCATAAAGGGTTGCGGAGTCATTATCTTAACTGAATTTTTAAGGATTTAACAAATATCCATTACTTTTTTAATAAATTTTTAAATATTTTTTATGTTTTAGCGGTTATATGACAAACTAATGCCACTTTTAAGGTGAATTAAATCTAAAAAATGCAGAATATAGTAGAAGATCTAAGTACCGTTTCACACGTGATCCAACTCGCAGTCGCGCCAGTTTTCTTGCTAACAGGCATCGGTGCAATTTTATCTGTACTGGCAATGCGGTTAGGCCGTGTCGTAGATCGGTATCGTGTATTGATAGAGCGAGATGCTCATTCACCTAACACCCTTCAAGAAATACGATTGCTATCTAACCGTGCTGTTTGGGTGCATTGGGCAATTACACTTTGTACCGTTTCAGCTTTATTAGTGGCTACTGTGATTGTGGCTTTATTTATTGGTTATGAACGAAGTAGAGACCCATCGCATATCGTGTCGCCCTTATTTATTCTTGCAATGGTATGTTTAATCATTGGTCTTATTTGCTTTTTACGTGAAATTTCACTTTCTACCCACACCATAGAGCTGCCAGAAGATTTAAAAGAGTAATAAAGCGATGACGCTAAATGAATTGAAGTTTATTGTGGCGCTCGCCAAATCCCGCAACTTTAGAAAGGCGGCTGAGGTTTGCTTTGTCAGCCAGCCCGCCTTAAGTCTCGCCGTTAAAAAGCTGGAAGATGAATTAGGTGTTCTGCTGTTTGAACGCAGTCGCAATGATGTGACCATGACAGCGGTGGGTGAGCTCGTGATAGAGCAGGCGACCCGCGTGATTGAAGAGGCGAAGCGGATTAAAGAAATTGCCAAGCAGGGCAACAATCAACTGGCAGGGCCATTGAAGCTCGGCGTTATTTACTCTGTTGGGCCTTATTTACTCCCAGAGATTATTCCAGTGCTGCGTAAACATGCGCCAGAGATGCCCCTCATCGTAGAAGAAAATCTCACGAGTAACCTTGAAACTCAGCTACGTAGCGGTGTCATTGATGTGGCGATCATTGCTTTGCCGTTTGAGCTATCTGGCGTGATCACCATGCCACTATATGAAGAAGAGTTTGTCGTCGTTGTGCCAAGTACACACGAATGGTCGAACCGACAAGAGGTGGATGCAAGCGAGCTCGCTGATGAGAAGGTGTTACTACTTAACAGTGGGCACTGCTTTAGCAATCAGGTGGTACAAGCCTGTCCAAGCCTCACCCGGAATGGCGAAGTACTTCAAGGCAACTCGCTGGATACGGTGCGTAATATGGTGGCCTCGAATCTCGGCATCACAGTTTTACCCATGAGCGCGACGATCAGTCGATATCAAAACCTCCTGGTCAAGGCGATTCCGTTTAAGCGCCCAGCGCCCACCCGTCAGATTGCTTTGGCCTGGCGTAAAAGTTATGGCCGTGTGCAGGCCGTTGAAGAAATTGCTAAATCCATTCGTGGGCTTGAGATGTTTGCAGGCGCACTATTGTAGTAGTCGCCGCTTAAGCTTTTTTAATAAGCGACGAACGCCCGAAATCCAGCGACGGGCAGATCGGAAGTTAATAGATTAATCGTCACACGCACCTCATCATTGGGAGCCAAGCCCTCATCCAAAGACTTTTCTAATCCCTTTAAATACTCACTTGGCGCAATTTTGCGGCGAGTCAGCGGCTTATCTTGCTGGTCTGTTAGGGTGAGCTCTATCGACGGGAAAGATTGTGCATAGGGGGCGTTGTTGACGATCACACAGCTAAATTTAACGATGCCTGCATGCGTTTCATCTTTAACCAGCTCAGTATCGTCGATCGCGATCAGTTCTGCATGTTGCGGGAGAGGGAGCGTGCAACCTAAATAGTGACAGGTGGTTTTTATTGCGGGCTTGAGCGCGGGCCATTGCCGTGCAATTTCACCGCGAAAAAAATAAAGGCTTTGAAGAACTGCCAGCATCACCAGCAGGCCAAGAATAATGAGCGTCACCGGCTTATTGAGCGACATCCCTTTTTTTTCTGGCTTAAGAACATCTTCAGGGACAGCACGCTCACTCAAAAAATCTTTAGCGACAAACACCTGCTGACATTGACCACACCTTACTTTACCTTGATGAGACTTAAGTTGTTTTGGCTTAAGAATGAAACTGGTATAACAAGAAGGACATTGGGTGACCAAACTCATGGCGTCTATCCCTATTTCTTGGTGCCCGTTAGCAGGGTCCAGCTATCCATAAAGATTGGCGCACCCATCGTAAACCACTCCGCGTAGATTGCTGAAACCTGTTCTGCCTGTTCGCGCAAGATGCCAGATAATGCGATGCGCCCATGTTGTTTACAGGCACCCGCTAGCGCAGGCGCCAAAACACTCAGCGCACTCGATAAGATGTTGGCAACCACGATATCCGCTTGTTTTTCAGGGTAGTCCGTTGCCATGTAAAAAGCAGCTGAAACCTGATTTTGCTGAGCGTTAAAGTTGCTCGAAATAATCGCTTGTCCATCAATATCCACCCCCACGACCTCAGCCGCCCCCAATTTTTTAGCAGCAATCGCCAAGATGCCTGATCCGCACCCATAATCGAGCACATGGTGGTGTGGCTTTACTTGATCAACCAGCCAAGCCAAACATAAGTGCGTTGTTGGGTGACTCCCAGTGCCAAAGGCTAGGCCTGGATCAAGCACAATATTGAGCGCCTTAGGATTTGGGGCATCGTGCCAAGTGGGTACAATCCAGAGGTCGTTGGTAATTTTGATGGGATCAAACTGAGACTGTGTTGCACGCACCCAATCCTGCTCAGCCACGATCTCTGTGGTATAGATGAGGCCCTTAAAGCCGGTGATGGCTTCAATCTCTGCCATGACCGCTTGAACATCCACACCGTCATCAAAGAGTGCACTGATGATGTTCTTGTTCCAGATGCCAGGAGGTGGATCGCCTGGTTCGCCGAAGATAGGCTGTTCGTCAGGCGTTTCAGCGTTTGCATCTTCGATGCTGGCTGAGAGTGCGCCGATGTCCATCAGCGCGTCACTCAAGCGATCAGCGTTTTGGCTATGTGCCTCGATATGAAGTGAAACCCAAGCCATCAGGCAACCTTACTAAGTATGAATGCCAAGTTTGTTTTCAAGATAGTGAATGCTGGTTTCACCTAATTGGAATGCTGCGTCGTTCATCAGGTCGCGATGAAGTGCCACATTAGTCTTGATACCCTCAACCACCATTTCAGAGAGCGCAATATTCATGCGTGCAATCGCTTGTTCACGTGTATCACCATAGGCAATCAACTTGCCGATCATTGAATCGTAGTGCGGTGGCACCATGTAGTTTTGGTATGCATGAGTATCAACACGGATGCCAGGACCACCTGGCATATGGAATGTGGTGATTCTGCCTGGTGAAGGAACGAAAGTATATGGATCTTCAGCGTTGATTCGGCATTCAATCGCATGGCCACGGAACTGAATATCCTTTTGGCGTAAGCGAAGTTTTTCACCGTAAGCGACACGAATTTGCTCTTGAACGATATCGACCCCGGTGATCATTTCAGTCACTGGATGTTCAACTTGAACGCGGGTATTCATCTCGATGAAGTAGAACTCATTGTTCTCGTAAAGGAACTCGAAGGTACCTGCGCCTCGATAATTAATACGCTTACACGCATCTGCACAGCGCTGACCAATTTTGTCACGAAGGCGAGTTGAGATGCCAGGCGCTGGGGCTTCTTCGAGTACTTTTTGATGGCGTCGCTGCATAGAGCAGTCGCGCTCACCAAGGTAAATCGAGTTACCATGTTGGTCAGATAAAATTTGGATTTCAATATGGCGCGGCTGCTCAAGAAACTTTTCCATGTAGACCACGGGATTACCAAAAGCGGCTTGTGCTTCTGCTTTCGTCATATTCACAGAAGAGATTAAAGCGGCTTCCGTATGCACAACGCGCATGCCACGACCACCGCCACCGCCAGCGGCTTTAATGATGACTGGGTAACCAATTGATTTGGCGATGCGAATAATTTCTTCAGGGTCATCAGGGAGGGCGCCCTCTGATCCAGGCACGCAAGGAACACCGGCTTTTTTCATGGTGTCTTTTGCGCTTACCTTGTCACCCATCAAGCGAATGGTTTCGGCGCGCGGACCAATAAATACAAATCCACTCTCTTCAACACGTTCGGCGAAGTCAGCGTTTTCAGAAAGGAAGCCATAGCCTGGGTGAATCGCTTCAGCGTCTGTGACTTCGGCTGCGCTAATTACCGCGGGAATGTTCAAGTAACTTTGACTAGATGCGGCAGGCCCGATACAAACGGATTCGTCCGCTAATTTAACGTACTTAGCCTCTTTGTCAGCTTCTGAGTGAACAGCCACAGTTTTAATGCCCAATTCGCGACAAGCGCGTTGGATACGCAGTGCAATTTCACCACGATTGGCGATGAGGATTTTATCAAACATGTAAAGCCTCTTTAGCCGATGATAAATAAAGGTTCGCCGTATTCGACGGGTTGGCCGTTCTCAACCAGGATGGCTTTAATGACACCAGCGTGGTCAGACTCGATCTCATTTAAAAGCTTCATTGCTTCGATAATACATAATGTATCGCCAACACTGACGGTAGAGCCAATATCAACAAAAGATTTTGATTCTGGTGACGGTGAACGGTAGAAAGTACCCACCATAGGAGACTTAACAACATGTCCCTCGATTTCGGGAGTCACTGGCGCCGCTTCAGCAGCCACTGAAGCAGGGGCAGCTTGCGCTGGCTGTGCTTGTTGAAAGTAAGGTTGGGCATATTGCACCATGCCTTGTGTCTGTGGAAGATTACGGCTAATGCGAACTTTTTCTTCACCTTCTGTGAGTTCGAGTTCTGAAATGCCAGATTCTTCGACTAAGTCGATCAATTTTTTAAGTTTACGTAGATCCATCTCTTCACCTCTTATTGCAGTTAAGCACCTTATTAGCGTGCGTTTATTTTAACTCCGACGTTTAGTCAGAAATTGTTTGAATTGCGTAATCTAAAGCCAGTAAATAACCCTGCGCACCCAAGCCACTAATGACGCCCACTGCGATATCTGAGAAGTAGGAGTGGTGACGGAAGGTTTCGCGTGCATAAATATTCGATAAGTGGACTTCAACGAAAGGGACTTTAATCGCTGAAAGCGCATCGCGAAGCGCGACGGATGTATGGGTAAAAGCAGCGGGATTAATGATAATAAAATCCACTTTTTTATCTGCTAATGCATGGAGTGTTTGAATGAGTTCAACTTCAGAATTGCTTTGGAATGAAACTAAAGAAACCTTAGCCTCTTTAGCACGCTTCGCTAACAAAGCATCAATATCAGCGAGTGTATTGTTACCGTAATGATCCGGCTCACGCAAACCCAAAAGGTTTAGGTTCGGCCCATGTAAAACAAGTACGGATTTTGAAGTGTTTTCAGCCATATTTTCGTTGATTTCCAAAAGAAAAAGCAATTTTGGAACATTCAAGTTTGTCGTAAATTAGAAGATATTCTACAGCAATTTGACGAAATTTGAAGAAATTAACTGTTTTATTGTTTTTCGTTGATGGCTGAAACTTGGAGTAGCGGGGTGACGGTTTTTTCAAGAAGTTGCTGATTTACGCGCCCGAAAAAGGTCTTAACGAAGGCGCCTTTTTGATCAACAATGACAGTATAAGGCAATATGCCTCGATTGTTACCTAAAGTTTCTGCAAGCTTCATTGCCTGCATATCACCCGCGAAAATTGGGTAGCGCACGGGCGCTTTTTTGATGAATGTTTTTGTGGTGTCGAGATCGTCTGTAGATAGCCCAATAATGATCAAATTTTTATTATTGTACTGTTCTTGCATCGCGGAGAGTTCCGGCATCTCTTCTCTGCACGGCGGACACCAGGTTGCCCAAAAATTAAGCACAATAACTTTGCCACGCCATTGTTTTAGGGCTTGCTGTTGACCATTAATGTCCGTGAAGCTCGCATCCATGAGCACGTTTTGATTAATACTCGCTGAGGGTGCGACATTGCTTGCCTCTGTATCACTGGTTTCGGGGGTTTTGTGAAAAAGAAACCAGCCCGATATGACCGATAAAGCAAGAACGATTAGCAGGCGACCATAGGATTGCATTCATCATCTCCCAGAGAGTTTAGTTGATTAAGTACTTTAATAAAGTCTTCAGGGGCTTGGTAGCCAATGACTTTAAGCGTTGCAACTTCATGACCGGATTTGTTATAGAAAACAATGCCTGGCGGGCCAAACAATTTGAATTTATTTAACAAGGCGACTTCTTCAGGTGAGTTTGCCGTGACATCTGCCTGTAAAAGTACGGTATTTTCTAGCGCTTTTTTTACGGAAGGATCGCTAAAGGTAAACTCTTCTAGCTCTTTGCATGCCACACACCAGTCCGCATAAAAATCGAGCATGACGATTTTTCCACGCGCATTGTTAAGCTGCGCTTCAAGTTCACTGATGCTATGAATGCGCTTGAAGTTTAACGAAGAGATTGATGGATTTTTAGTGATGCCAACAAGCCCGCTTAGTGGCTGCCATGGGGACTTTGCCCCAGAGGCTGCGCCAATAATTAAGGTGAGTCCAAGCGCTAGAAGAATGATGCCAACACCTTTTAATAATCTTGATGGGGCGTTTGAGTTCGCAGGCAAGGGATCTAAAGCATGCATATAAATGGCTGGAATAATTAG
>Ga0209188_1002623_pt1 | contig 13107 bp, 11 predicted proteins | sample C_130625_EF_Meta_FD_187307 | JGI IMG/M metagenome (GOLD analysis project Ga0209188, IMG submission 187307) | Freshwater microbial communities from Lake Croche, Canada to study carbon cycling - C_130625_EF_MetaG (SPAdes) (version 2) | ecosystem: Environmental > Aquatic > Freshwater > Lake...
CACTAGCGTTTGCTAATTCAAAATGCCATACAGTACCGGTTAGTGTTACGCCCATTGGTAATGAAGCGATTGGATTTGGAGTAGCAGTTGCTTTAGGATGTTTTGGTAGTTGAACAACTAACCTATAAGGACTGATGCCGATAGCCGCAGCACTTGAATAGTCAGAACCAGGAATGCCTGTTCTAAAATCATGTCCACCGGGTGCAACACTATAATATTTGTATGCTTCTGTTCCTTGTTGCACAGGATACTCTCCCATCGGTGTGTTTGGTAATCCGTTGCCGTTAAAATAACGATATTTCTTATCAGTGGTTACAGCGAATACACTGCCTTCTTTTGCATAGTCTTTGGCATATTTGGTACCACTAACATATGGCATCTTTGAAATAACAATAGTGTTATTTGAGGAATCTACCCAAGATTGTGTGCTTATGTCTAGTTTAGTGTTTCCTGGAATCACAAGAAGTAAATCTGGTGCTAAGAATAATCCACCGCGTTGAGCCTTATAAGGGCTTATAGTTCCTGAGTTTGATAATGTTGTTGGTGCATCTTCTGCCATAGCATTACCCACTAATGCAATACTGACCAATAATCCTACTAATGTTTTTTTAATCATTTGTTTCTCCTTTATGATGTTAATTCCACTAATGTTGCTGCGAGACTGATCTCGGGTATTCCTACTAACGGCAATTGTGCAAGACCGTTGCGAATGACGATGATACTCGCATCACGTTTCTCTTGCTGCTTACCCCACAAGTCTAAGTTGTCGTACATCCACTTGTATGTATCCTCTATGCGTGTCGGGTACAATGCGATATACTGCATCAGTTGCTGACGACCTTCAAGAATCTTACCACTCTTGAACAATGTTGTTGCTTCTAACAGTAATGCATGTTCGCTATTACCCTCTGATTGCGGGGGCAATAGTTTACCTGTGCTGCTGTTTACTTGCAGTTGATTCAGACATTTACGCAAGTCTGGATATGATACACGGACATAACTATCTAGTGTATCCAAATCAAATTCTACATTCTCTGTCACTAATACAGTTGCTGCCCTTGCTGTATATTCTGTACGATCGGGTTTAGCGATATGAAACTTGTGACAACGACTCTCACGCAATGCCGGAATGATCTTGTGTTCATAGTTACAAGTGAGGATGAATCTCACAGTATCAGCATATGCTTCCATGTCGTTACGCAATGCTGCTTGAAACTCTGGACTAGTATAGTCAGCCTCGTCAAGCAATATCACTTTGAACTTACCGAAAGGCATAGTCTGTGCGAATCCGTTGATCTTATCACGCACGACTGCGACACCATTCTCACGACTAGCATTGATCTCTAGTACGTCATAACCTTCTACGCCTAACTCATTTATCAATACTTTCGCTAATGTAGTCTTACCAGTACCGGGATCACCGCTCAATAATAGATGAGGGATACTACCATTACTTATCCAACCTTCTACTTGTTGTTTCTGTCGTTCGTCTACGAATACGTAATCTGATACAGATTTCGGACGATACTTTTCTACCCAGAGTTGATTCTTCATTTTCTAAGCATTTCAAAAGTTATGATGTGTGCGATACCTTGACCCAAGTCTTGGTCACTGTGAATGATATGCAATGCTGTACTGCGTTCATCTGTTCTAGGATCATATGTATTATACTCCATTACGTATCCACCGTTCGCTGAATATATCGTGAAGTTCATACCATGTTGATCTAGTCTACGACCTTTACTAGAAACAGTAACACCGTGGCGATCCATGGGAATCAACCCATTATCACCATCACTTCGAACTTTATCCCAATCTTCTTTGACCCAGCTAATAACTTTTTTCTTAAACCAATTTATCATTAATACACCTTGTCGCTAAATGTTTCGTCATATACTTGTTCATCAGATATAAGCAATATATCTGCTGGATCCACTCTACGGATAGTCTTTGGTCCTTCTTCGTCCTCGATATCTACACCGCGAGTCCAACGACCATGACTAATCATAATCCATTTACCAATCTGATATTCCGGGTCTTTATTATCAGATCCTATAGCGTAAATCTTCCCCCAGCGAGGGCGAATACCTGCACTTTTCATATCATCATTAGGTAATAGAATACCGCTGCTTAGGATTCTAACATCAAAATCCATATCGCACACTATGATATGGGCACCAATCGGCTTGAATTGGCTCTTGTTAAAACGATGTGGTTCGAATGCTAATTTCTTTTGTTCCATATTATTTCTTCTTTGATTCTTTCGTTTTGGTCTCTAGTGCTTTGAGTTCTTGTAGTTTGATTTCTTCGATCTCTAAATCTTCTTCAAAGGCTGCTTCTAATTCCTTCTCAACTTCTGTCAATGGTTCTGTGATTACAGGCTGTTCTGGTTTTAATCTAGCAGGATTTCTAGCAGGGTTCTTGGTAACATGAGCAGAACGATTGCCAACTGTGTTAGCATACATGTTATTTGTTTTCTCAGTTACTGGTACTATGATTTTACCATGCACATCAATAGTGTCTCCCCTCGCATTGATATTCTTTACATTGCTCACAGCACGTACCTTTTCATTTTTAGTCGCTAGTGCTGCCATATCAACTGTCTTACCCATCGCTGTTCTATATATGCTCATATTTTTCTCCTTTTATTTCAAAAATTCATCTACCGATAATTGGTAGTACAAACTATTTATTCTGTGAATCCCTATCAAATACAATACATAGCTTGCTACACTACTACCACGACCCACTCCCCAGACTATATTGTTTCTACGCATAGTGTCAACTAGATATTTCAAATACTGCAATAATGGGAACATGTTCCTATCATGGAACTTCAATAGTTCATCCCCTGCTCGTTGTAGTTCTTCTTCGTTTTTGCATTGATCCAATACCCATTTAGCGATATCCATCTCTTGATATTCTATGGGCATATGCCATTCTGATTGATTCTTATTATCAAATTCTTCTGTTGATAATTTACTGTCAATATATTCTACTAGTATGGGTAGATTTTCGTTAGACAGAAAAATATCGTCTAGCTTTATTTGTTTATCTACAAAACATCCCTTGATCGTTCGTATTGGGTCACGTAGATATAAATCGCACAGGTCATTCTCTGTGAGAATTATTTGTCCATACATATCTGTTTTCATCTATACATTGTAGCATAGAGTTTTGAGTAAATCAACAGTTATGGTTGTTTTTCTAGTTCATTACTAAAAATAATCTCAGTGGGTTTGATCAATTTAGCATTCCAATCTAACCCGATGTTCGACCAATCACAAGATTTAACCAATTTAACGATCTTGTCTTTCTTGTTGTGCTTGACAATATCAGATATGGAAGTAGTTGATTCACTCCACCATCCTTTGCCAAATGGATGGTTACTTGCACTATCTAGGTCGTACAAGAATCTAACTTGGTCGCTCAATACTGATAGTAGTGCGATATCGGTAACTAGTAGTTTACCTTCAGTTATAGCATTGAACTTCATCAGCAACAACACAGTTATTATCTGATCATATGGTTCTTCAGGCAAGATACAAGTTTTTATACCAGCTTGGTTGTATTTTTCAATCGTTTTCTTTTCTTCACTGTGGACGAAAACACTATTAGATAGGCTCTCACTCAAAAAATATAATATCCTATCCATTGCGATATTCTGTTCTTTGATGGATTCGGTTTGTACATCCATTGATAAAGTTATATCATAGTAGTTTAAAATAAACTTACCTTCAAAATGTACAGCCGCTTGAAATGTGAAATCACGGTCGATTCTTGTTGCCAATTTTTTCCTCTTTTTGAATATTTACGTTTGACTTGATGTTTTGCTTTTCTAGCATCTCATCCATTTTTTTACCTGATTGCTTGCGATAACTCTCAAGCACCATATGTAATTGGTTGATCAATGGTCTATTGCCCATGCGATAAGCAAAACTCAATTTGTTGTTGAGATCGGTAATTTTAGACTGCAATTCTTCTAAGGTCTTGTCTTCAAGACTTTGAGAACTGAGAAATGGATGTTCCATTCAAATATTTATTACCAAGTTGTTAGTGCGATTCTTTTCCAGATGTCGCTACCATTGTATGATACGCTACTGAAAGCGTTCGCAGTAGTAGTCAATGGAACATTAGCTCCTGCTGTCCCGCTACTTCTAGTCGCGCTGACTGAGATAGTTCCATTCACTCCCGAAGTAGGAATAGATTTCACATAATATACTGTATTAGCTACTAGGTTTGCCTGTCCAACATTAGCTCCAGTGAATACTATAGGATCATTCAATGTCAATAATCCAGTATTTGATACTGTCAATATGTTTCCGGTAGCGTTGGCATTTGCTACTGGGATAGTGTTTGCAACGGCTGAGTATGAATCAGTGCAGACATAAAAATACTCAGTATCCACTGCTACATCACCTTCTACATCACCTTGATAGCCAGTCGGTGCAGGAGTACGCTGTTGTATCATTGTCGCTGTTCTAGGTCTATTGTATGGTTCGATAGTCAATGTGTTACCGCAATCAGTAGTGCTGATCCTGTAATCCATCTGTGTCACCCCGTAAGGTACGGATACGCTCACATTGCCGTTGATATTAGAATAATTCTCTAATGTAGTCGCACCGCTATCTCCATCGATCATCAATGAACTAGGGAAAGTGATGTATGCATCTGCATTTGATACAGATAGTGATAACTGTACATTGCTCTGTGTACCCGTAGGTGCCCAATTACCGAACTGTAATGTCACATTACCTGCAATAGTACCATACTGTAAATCACCCAATGACGCATTCACTTGCACAGTGCCTGCTAATGCATTACCTAGATTGTATGTGGTAGCACGAAAACTCCTAGTACTAGCATTACTAATCAATGTGTTAGCCATGTCATTGTTGATAGTAGATCCAACTAATGCTTGCTTGACTACTACCTTAGTCTGCAGGTCGGTGATCTCAGTGCCTGCGCTATTGAGATTGGTCACTATGCTAGCAAAGTTATCTCTGAAACCTTGGCTGTTGTTATTGACACCAGGTACAGGATAGTTTACATTTATTCCGTTTGTATTGATATTACTCATTTTTTTATTCCATCTAGATATTTAGTATTGTTATTCGTTCGGTAAAATAGTTTCTCTAGGGAATAACACAAAGAAATCTTCGCTATTTAATGGTACGGGAGTTGGATCCGCACTAGGCAATCCAGTCCAAGCAGGAGGAACTAAATTATTGTCAAAATCATAAGTCTGACTCTTATCTACAGTGAACCTATCTAGATTGAAATTGATCTGATTCAATGTATATGGCCAGTTAGTTTCTATGTTTGTTTTGATAGCACTAGCCAATCCTGGCTTAGTATAGCATATCACCCAAGCTTGTGTGTATCCCAATGTGCTACCATTTGCTTGTTGGCTAGTCATCCATAATGGTAACAGATTGCTATTAGGTTCTAATCCTAATATGTCTGCTACACGGTTACGCATATTATATAGACTGTTAGGATGTAATATTCTTGTAGTTCCTGTTGAGAGACTGGTATAATATTCTTGACCTAATTTTTCTATCCAACTAGTACGAATAATTGTCGAACTTGTATACCAAGGTCCTAGATTTAGATTGATATTTCGTGGCCACTGGATAGTACTCTCTACACTTATACCTTGTGGATTTATCAAATTATCTATCACTTCGCTATAGACCACTTCGTATATTATCTCGTTAGTAACCGAATTCCTCGCAACTGCGGTCTTTAACTCACCTAGTGTGATGTTCCTCCAATAGTGATTCTGTGTTACTGCTACGATATATTCTTGTATACTGCTAGCATAGATGCCATATGCATGTTCATATATCACGCTAGTAGCTTTACCAAAATAAATGTCATCTGGTCTATACAATGAACTTGTTGGTATCAACGATTCACTATCTAATAGTGTTCTCAGTATCTCTCTATCATTGATGCTAGGTGCTGCTTGTATATACAAGATGTCTGTAGGATACCCAAACTCTTGGAATACTGTAACAGTAAATGTTTTGTTTGAGATTACTACAGGGAAGCTAGGGCTATAAGCAGTAATAGTGAAAGTGAAATCTGTGCTTGTTCCTTGATTCAATAATACATCAGTTGGTTGATCAGCTACTACCCCTACTATCTCACCATTGCTTAATAGTTGTAGATTAGGTGGCAATGTGCCTGATTCTAACCTGTATAATAATGGAGTATCTGCTAATGCATTCACAGACAATGTACTCACAGTCGCATTATATACTGTGCCTAAATTTGAAGGGGTAGTCCATGTTATAACATCGGTCACATCTAAGCTTAGATTGAATGCATACCTAAAATTTACTGATGAAATGAAAGAAGCATTCGCTCTATACACACTAACAGTGAAATCATAATTGTTTATTCCAGGTGAAGCTAAGTATGGATTACCTGTTATCCATCCTGTATTAGTATCTCCGGATAACCATGTTGGCATGTTTGAGAATAGATACTGTAATGTATTGCCATCAAAATCATATCCTAAAATCTTGAATGCAAAAAAGTTACCGCTATCTATTGTTCCTATCTGTGCGTTTGTTGAGGGACTTACTGGTGGCAATACATAATAACCATAATATGGATCAGTATCAGTAACTCTTATCGTCAATGGTCTTGTATTGAGTATAGTAGGTATCCTTGTGTTAGGAGGGTTTCCAGGTCCACCTTGACTGACAGGAGCATTTTGATTTATGACTGTTATAGTATATGATGCAGTATTTCCACCGAGTAGACTTAGCAATCTCAATGTAAAAGAATATGTTCTTATAGTTGGTTCACCTTGAACAGTTTCTAAGAAAGAAATATTCATCGCACCATAATCATTTGTCAATTGTAAAGTAGCACCGAATTGAGTAGTAGTAACTGAGAAAGCAGATGCTACTACATCAACATAACTAACATAATAAGTGATACCGGCTGACAGTCCACCTATAGTGTCAGTAAATGTGACAGGACGACCTACCACGACTCCTATGATATTATCAGAGTAAATGTAATTGTTAGTAGCCGATGTAGATAGGCCAAAAGTAGTAAAGCCAGTTAAGCTAACTTCTACGATGGGTGGTTCAGCATATCCTTGTATCAATCCAGAAGGTGCTAATTCTAACCCCGGTGGTAATATTCCACTTTGTAATTCAACAACTACTGGATTATTAGTATCGGGATTAGAATAGTTTACGTACACTTGAGTCCATGTACTATCTTGAACACTTATCAAAGACCCTTGAGGAGTAGTGAAACTTGGAATAGCAGAGCCAGTGACAGTAATAGTAAATGTTCTGTCATTTATATTACCTAGATTATCTGTTGCTCTTACTGCAAATGTCGTAGTAGTATCTTGTATTACTAACGCAGGTGTGCCGCTCAATATACCAGTAGTAGTATTCAATACTATATTATTCGGAAGGGTAGCTGCTAATAGACTGTAGATTACTGAAGTTGCAGGAGATACCGCAGACGCGGATAAGGTGAAGGACATTGCAATTCCATAAGGAAAACTCCCTATAGATCCCGCTGTAGTATTCCAAATTGGTTGTGCCATGTTATGTTGTTAAGTAATGCATCGCTATGTCATAGTGGTGCTTCCTATCTTCTAACCCAATAGTACCACCATTGATACGTTTTGTTAGAGTCACGAAATCACCACTGTCACAATATTGATTTAGTTTATTATTATCCCAGAACCATCCTGCACTTGCTACAGCACCATTTGGTGTTTCTAAATATGCGATAGTATCTTCTAAACTCATGCCTAGATCATTTGCAAATCTAGTATAGTTGTCACGACCGGTCAATTGAATCAATCCTCGTCCACAGAAACGATAACCATCACCTGATGCCTCATCACCATTACTCATACGATTAGCATACACACGGTTAGCAATACGTTCCGGTTTGCGTTGATACTGAGTAGCAATCGCTTCATTCGCAAAATACTTTTTGAAAGTACCCATCAATCCTTTGGCACTATAATTTAGATTTTCTTTGATAGCATTAAATCCACCACTCTCATGGGCACATTGTGCTATGAATCCAGCCAATCTTGCTGGATTGTCATTCATATCATAATATTCTGCTACAGTATTTAGTGGCTCAATGTATCCTTGAAGGATACTTGATTTAGTTTGGGGACACATATGTGTCAATAAATCTAGTGTTACCATGTTATCTTTCTTTAAAAATTAAATTGTATACCACTGTGTTCCGCTAGTTGCTACGACCTGTAATGTATTTCCTGCAGGCAATGTGTTTGGAACATTTACTAGTTGGGTATTTATGTAACTGGATGTTCCTGGATATACAAATACAAGATTTGCGCTAGTATTGATTACGGTTATTACCATACCTGCTATAGCAGTAGGCAATATTACTCCGGTCGCGCTTGATACTGATGTAGAAACGACATTGATTTCTTTCGTTAACGGAGTAGCAGTACCTTGAGTCGCGCCTGCTGCTACTATACCAGTAGCTACCGATCTGATATTATATCCAGTAACTATGACATTTGCAGCAGTTAGATTACCTGAAACATTTGCAGTACCAATGATATTAGCACCGGTATCACTAATTATCATTGTGCTATTGCTACTAGCAGTTAGTGTTATATTTGCATTGGCAGCAATAGTAACATTGCTGTTTCCATTTTGCATCAATCCACTATTGATAGTAGTGATATTACCCGTAGTGATGTTACCTGTAGTGATGTTACCTGTAGTGATGGTAGCCGTATTAGTTCCCAAATTACCAACATTAGCATTACCTGAAATATTCATCGTACCTGTAACGCTGAGAGTATGATTAGGATTCGTATTAGCTATACCTACGTTACCACTCGCATTGATGCGAACTCTCTCACCACTCGGAGAACTTCCTGTACCAAATATCATATTATTAGTGATATCTACTACTATAAAACCAGTCTGTGATGAACTATTCCAAGTAGTCCATTGGATGTAAGCCCCGGATGAATCAATGCTGTTTTGTCTCAACACTATTGCCCCGTTACTTCCCGCAGCAGCAGCTAAAAATCTAGCATTACCTAGCACATCTAATTTAGCATCAGTATTTGCAGTACCGATACCTACATTGCCACCAGAAGGATTCAATGTCAATAGTGCAGGTGCAGCAGCACCGGTTACACTTTGGATAGCAGAAGTATAACCAAATGTCGGATCATTGTAATACGATAGACGCATCTGGTATCCTGCATTCGCAGTAGACTCACCTATCGTGAATTGTGGTGATGATATCGTTGTAGGTGTTACTTTAGGTATGACCTTACTAGTACCATTTGTGACTGTGCCTGTACCGGTAACAACCACAACATTAGCATTTCCTACAGCACTGATAGTTACATTTCCATTAGCTGATGGAATATTAATATTGCTATTTCCATTTGCGTAAGGTCCAATCAAGTTGGCAGCAGTTAAGTTACCACTGAAGTTAGCAGTACCAATGACATTCACACCAGTACCAGTTACTACAACTACATTAGCATTTCCTACAGCACTGATAGTTACATTTCCATTAGCTGATGGAATATTAACATTGCTATTTCCATTTATTAATGAACCAGTGATATTACCAGTAACGTTGCCGGATAGATTACCTACAAACGTAGTAGCTATCAATGCACTATTAGCGATATTAGCTGATATACCTGAATTAGCAGCTAGTGCATAATTTGCAGTAGTATTACCATTTACAAATGTTGGGTAATATGTTCCTGTGGTTTGTGCAGTCACTACACCATAATCACTTACATTGGCACGTGATACATATAAATTAGGTACTACTGTGGTGCTTGTAACTATTAATGGAGCAGTACCAGTAGCTATATTGCTTATCAATTGAGGTGCAGTAATATTAGCTGTAGCTAGTATGCGGGCTGTGCCTATGTTGCCAATGTTGGCATTACTAGTAACACTCAGTAAAGAAGTAGATAAGTTACCAGTACCAACGTTAAATGAAAGATTAGCGTTACTTGCAGTTTGATAGTTTCCACTTGAATTATCATTAACGAATACTGGATAGAATGTACCTGACACTTGAGTTGTCACTACAGAATAATCTGATACGTTCGCATAATCAACATTTAAGTTAGCCACTCGGTCAGTACTTGATACTGTGAAGGGAGGTGCTGTTCCTGTTCCTATCGTAGATATTATTTGTCCAGCTGTTCCTAGATTGCCAACATTGGCATTTCCAGTGACACTTACTATACCACCTATGCCTACATTACCTATGTTAGCATTACCGGTAATATTAGCGACGCCTGTAACCTTTACACCAGTACCAGTTACTGTAAATACATTAGCATTACCAAATGCTGATATGTTTACATTTCCATTGATTGCCGGTATACTTACATTGCTAGCGCCATTAGAGAAAATACCATTAGTGAGATTTCCTCGGAATGTAGTTGCTGATACTACATTTGCACCTGATATATTTCCACTACCAGAAATACTTATATTATTTGCACTCAAGTTTCCAGTAACAGTTATGTTAGAAGAAACATTGATGTAGTTAGCCGTTGCTAGATTACCAAGATTAGCATTAGCTGCATCAAGATTACCTGTTATGTTTGCTGTACCAAAAACATTAGCACCAGTGGCAGTTATTCTTAGAGTAGCGTTGCTAGTGGCAGTTATATTTACATTACCATTATTAGTGATAGCTATATTACTATTGCCGTTCTGTACTAAAGGAACATTGGCCGCTGTAGTCAATATTGCTGTAGCAGCGCCTATATTACCTACGTTTGCATTACCTGAAATATTTAAAGTACCGGTGATATTAGCACCTGTTCCGGTAACTACTAATACATTAGCATTTCCCACAGCACTTATATTTACATTTCCATTGGCTGTAGGAATACTTACGTTACTATTACCATTTGATATTGCACCATTTAGAGTACCGTAAAAATTACCTACAAATGTAGTAGCTATCAATGCACTATTGGCGACATTAGCCGATATACCTGAATTAGCAGATAGTGTATAATTACCAGTCGTGTTTCCACTAATGAATGTAGGATAATAGATACCGGTCGTTTGTGCAGTAATTACATTGTAATCACTTACATTAGCATATGCTACATTCAAATTAGATACACGGGTAGTGCTTGACACTACTATAGGTGCAGTACCAGTGGCCAGAGTAGATATCAATTGCCCCTGAGTACCTAGATTTCCTACGTTAGCGTTACCAGAAATTGTAGTAGCACCTGAAATATTTGCAGTGCCTGTGATGTTAGCCCCAGTACCAGTTACTACTAAAGTAGTATTACCTGCTGAGACTATATTGACATTTCCATTTGTTACTGGTATGCTCACGTTACTAGTACCGTTCGTTAATGCTCCTCCACCAATCAAATTGCCTGATAGATTACCTACGAACGTGGTAGCTATCAATGATGCGTTAGCAGCGTTAGCTGATATGCCTACATTTGATGCCAATACATAGTTTCCAGAAATATTTGCATTAACGAATGTAGGATAATAGATACCAGATGTTTGCGTGACAACAGTACTATAATCACCTACGTTGGCTCGTGCTACATATAAGTTAGGTACCACTGTGGTACTCGTGACTACGAATGGTGCAGTGCCTGCTGCTACGTTGCTTATCAATTGTGGTGCAGTAACATTAGCGGTAGCAAGCACACGCGCTGTGCCTAGATTCCCTACATTTGCATTCCCTACTACATTTGCTGTACCTGGTATGTTTGCACCAGTAGATGTCACTACGAACTGAGCGGTCGCATTACCACCTATATAGGTAGAAATGTTTCCAGCTGCTGATAAAGTTATATTACTAGTACTGTTTTGTATCAAACCACTATTGATAGTAGTGATATTACCAGTCGTGACTACTGCTACATTAGTACCTAGATTACCTACGTTAGCGTTACCGGAAATATTTGCAGTGCCAGTTATATTAGCACCTGAACCAGTTACAACTACGACATTGGCATTGCCTGCACTACCTATAATGACGTTACCATTCAGTAACGGAATGTTAACATTACTTGTTCCATTTGCTATATTATTTGCAGTACCACTCGTTGATACAACACCAGTCAATTGGCTACCATTACCTAAAAAGTATGATGCTGATATGTTACCACTAGTACCTAGATTACCTACATTAGCGTTACCTGAAATATTCGCAACTCCTGTGATCTTAGCACCAGAACTAGATACAACTATTATAGGATTACTATTTATATTCAAGTTGATGTTACCATTGGCTACTGGTATGATTACATTAGATGTTCCGTTCGCTAATAGTCCCGAAGACCCCCAATATAAATTACCTGCACCATTGGTCTGTATCGCTTCACCGGCATTACCACCTGGTATATGAAAATTCCCTATGTTGCTTATGTATATGTTAGCACCCGTAAATGAAGCTGATCCTGAAACACCTAATGATGTCAATGTACCTACACTAGTTATATTAGGTTGTGTATTTGAACTAGAAGTCAATGTTCCATTGAATGATGCTAGTCCGTTACTAGAATTAGCAAAATAGTTGGATAGCACCTGAGCAGGATTTATATCAATGTTCAATCTTTGTGCAGAACTAGTGATTGTCACAAAGCTTTGTGTATTGTCTGTTCCCCTACCTACTTTTAGTGATGAAGTAGATACTTGCAAACAAGCAATATTAGCTGAAACGATGACTTCACCGGTGGGTTGATTGACCGTGATACCTGCTCCGGGTACACGATTGACCGATGTAACTACTCCAGAGACTATGCTAGTATTAAATAATTGGTCAAAGTTGTTCTGTACTTTTTGAAATGCTGTTCGGATCGCGTCCGCTGACGGATCGTCAGGGAATGTTCCAAAGTCTATATTTTGCTGGCTCATATTTAGGTTACCTGTTTATAATGTATTTATCGTTTTTTTAGAAACGGTCGCCCAAAAAAATACCCGACAATTTGTCAGGTATTTAAAGTACGGCTTCTATTCGTCCGAGTTATTTACTAATACCTGCTAGTCTTTTCCATTCATTGACTGATTCATTTAGCATAGATTCTTTGATATCTTT
>Ga0209188_1002625_pt1 | contig 13095 bp, 10 predicted proteins | sample C_130625_EF_Meta_FD_187307 | JGI IMG/M metagenome (GOLD analysis project Ga0209188, IMG submission 187307) | Freshwater microbial communities from Lake Croche, Canada to study carbon cycling - C_130625_EF_MetaG (SPAdes) (version 2) | ecosystem: Environmental > Aquatic > Freshwater > Lake...
TTCTTCTGTTGTTTCTGTTGCTTAGAACTATTGACGCCACGAAGGAATAAAGGTTTTTTGCTTGCCAGAAGGTAATGGATATACGAATGCGCTAAATATTACGTGCACGTTACCATCACCCGACCTCACCGTAATAGTAGAAATACCGGTATTGATCGCAGTTACGGTGAAGGATGTGCCTGAAGCACTCACGGAAGCAGTAGAATTGTTGCTGGAGACAGTAATCGTTTTGTTGGTGGTTTTGGCAGGAAGAATAGTCACATTGATCGTGGCTTTCTGGCCTATATAAAGATTCACAAACGGCTTTGATAATGTAAGACTAGCAGCAGGAATTGCTACTGTAACTGTCGCGGTTGCTGTTACTGTTGATGATGCTGATGCTGCTGATGCCGTGATCGTCGCAACACCTCCTGCAAGAGCCTTCACGATGCCATTGGAATACACGGTGACAACAGAAGGTGCACTGCTAGTCCATTGAACTGGTGATGCGGGCGTCACGGTACTGAATAATTGCGATTGCTTTCCAGGGGCAAGTGTAAGAGTCTTTGGCGTCACGGTAATTGTAGTGGGTTGTGGAGGAGGTGGCGGTGGTAGAGGAGTATATCCCTGAATACTGTTCACGATCCGTGATCCATCAATACTACCTAATCCAGTGCAATTGTCATACCTTATTCCTGCAGGATACCCTCCATTGTCGCCATAAATAATATCGTGGAAATCCGTGGAAGGAAATGTATATAGAAGCGGCGTTACGAATCTGTTAGGAGTGTTAGGCGTTTTGCCACTGTTTGCAATACTCACAAGAGCGGCTATTGCTGGTGCCACAATACTCGTGCCACCAAAAACATAATTTTTTCCGCCTACTTTGAATACGACACCCGTGTTCGGATCGGCGACCATGGCAACGTCAGGTGTAGATCGTCCACTCCGTTGTAAGCCCGATTGATAACTGGGTGATGGGAAATATGGACTGATCCCGCCACCACCATTCACCCAGGCGGTTTCCACAGTCTGTGAATCATACGTCATATTTGGACATACAAGTTTCGTACCTCCGCACGCGATACAATTCGGAGATGATGACGGAAAATCAGTATTCTTTCCAGGAAGACCATCCGATGCACCACTGTCTCCGGTTGCCACCGTAATCGTGATTCCACTGGCCGCTGCTTGCGCCATTACTGAATTAATCCCACGCAAATCTTCAGATGGAATAAAAGTTTCTGGTGCTCCCCATGAACATGATACAACAGAAGGCGTATATAATACTCCATCTATTGTGCGAGGAGTTATAGCCGCATTTATTAAGGATACGAAACTACTCATACTATTTGGCGCAATAAACAAAATAATTGTCAGTTTTTCACTAGGAAACATTCCACCAACCATTTCAACATCTAGAGTATTCTCCCACGTAGCCGCATCTGTGGCAACGGGGCTATTCGTCGCACCGTTTATGCACTTGACAATAACTTTCGGAAAATTGGATGGAGGAATTCCCAGATAGGCCCAGTACGCTTGGACATCTCCACCGGTAAGTACGCCCGATGGAGATACGTTTCCGAAAATTCCTCCACCAAGTGATATGACGGATATTGTCTGGGCGGCTGCTGTAGGAGATATTGCGGGATAATTATATATAGTTCTGAGCTGTGTTGGAGTATACTGGGTACGGTTTGCATTGGGTCCAAAGATGGTGTTCTCTGAATTGCTATCATTGCTACCATTGTCATCATTCTGCCGGATTTGTGGCTTGAACATGATTCTATTCATCTCTCCCAAATATATTCACATACGCCGACCCTAAAGTTGACAGGGGGTGCGTCTCCGGCAACGTACGAATAGCCATGAAGAGTAAGATGCCGCGCCCAGCCCAGAAGACTTCTAAACCCGATGCCAAGACACCACCGACTCCTACGACTGCTACGACTGCTACGACTGCTACGACTCCTGCAAGCGGTGCAAAGAAAGCTCCTCCTCCACTCAAGAAGCGCAAGTCTCGTCCTCATCACAACGATGACGACGATAGTTCGGTGGATAGTCATGGAAATATCCGCGGCCTCATTGCCTATGAAGATTCAGAAGAGGAAGCACCACCATCTCCACCATCGGCTATCTCCAAGAAGACTACGGCATCGGCTCCGGCTGCACTCCCCAGACGCAAGGCTGCGATCAAGGCCGAGAAACGCATCCGGCGACGTCTCCGTAAGGAGTCTCCCACAAAGACCGATAGCAGTGATGAGGAATTCTTGATTCCGTATGAGGAATCGGTGGCTTCTTCCGAGACATATGAGGAGGAAGAAGAGGCGGCAGAGGCAGCAGAGGCAGAAGAGGAAGAACCAGAACTGACCTCTGAAGATGACACAGAGGACGATGATGAATATGATGGAGAGGATGATGAGGAATCCAGTGATTCTGAAGAGAAGCCACGGCGTCGGGCCGGTGGGATTGAACTGCTCATCAGTGATCTTGGTGGAGCAATGGCCGGTCCCCAGAAGCCCAAAAAATACAAACTCAAGAATGAGTCAGAGTCCGTCAAACGATTCGTGAAACTCGTGCAGACCGACATGGAGCCCGACGAAGGCGATATTGATCGTGACATTACCTTCTTCAAGGGCCTGACCCCGGGTTCGCAAGACAAACTGCTCACGAAGCTCAAGAGTAAGGTGGAGCCCGCCGAACCTACGGTACCGCTCCGATTTCAGATCATGATGAAGGACGTGGCATCTGACGTTGAGCGCGTGGCGCTGGCCAAGTACCAGGCGATGATGAATATTGATCCATCGTCCACCGAGTACTACAAGGCCAGTCAGTGGATTAACGGATATACCCAACTTCCATTGGGTGTCTATCGTGATCTACCCGTCAAACTAGAAGATGGAACAGAGCCTTGCCAACAGTTCGTAGCAGGAGTGCGCAAACATATGGATACGGCGATCTACGGTCATGAAGAGGCCAAGCTCCAGATCCTCCAGTTCGTGAGCAGTTGGATCGCCAATCCGAAGGCGGCAGGCAACGTGCTGAGCATCCACGGACCACCCGGTGTTGGCAAGACAACTCTTATCAAGGACGGTGTGGCAAAGGCACTGGAGCGTCCGTTCCACTTCATCACACTGGGCGGTGCCACGGATGCCAGCTATCTGGATGGTCACAGTTATACGTATGAGGGCTCCATGTGGGGCCGCATCGCAGATGTGTTGATGAAGTCCAAGTGTATGAATCCGGTTATCTACTTTGACGAGTTGGACAAGGTATCGGACACGCCGAAGGGAGAGGAGATCAACAATCTTCTCATCCATCTGACGGACGGCAGCCAGAATGATCGTTTCCAGGACAAATACTTTACGGGCATTGATCTGAATCTGAGCCGGTGTCTGTTTATCTTCAGCCACAATGCGCACGACAAGATCAATCCGATTCTGCGTGACCGTATGTACAATATCCAGGTGGACGGATTCAACACCAAGGAGAAGTTGGCCATTGCGGAACAGTATCTGGTTCCTGGCGCTCTGAAGGAAGTGGGTCTATATGAGAAAGTGGGAATCGGCGCACCGGTTCTGAAACACATCATTGAGAACTTGACAGGTGAGGAGAAGGGTGTTCGTGAGCTGAAGCGGTGCATCCAGACAATTGTGAGTAAGCTGAATCTGCTGCGGTTCTACAATGATCCGGCGCGCGTGCCGTTTGCCATCAAGGGATTCGCGCTACCGTTCAGCGTAGGCGTGGATCATGTGGATGTGCTACTCAAAAAGAAAGCTCCGATGGATTCTAGTATCGCGCATCTGTATATGTAGAAGAGACGTCACAGCTACTCTGACGGTGTCAGAATCGCTGCAATCCAAGGCAGCCCAGGATGTACTGCGAGACCGAATCCAATTTCTGTTGCGGTCTCCTTAATCGTTTTATCCCTTATTTTGGCCGACAGAGATAGTTCCAACTGTAGCTCATTCACGATACGATTGTTTGCCTCCAGCATCTGTGTGACGAATCGGTCGGGCTTCCACCTGCGCAATACTCCTACGTGCCGATCTAGTACTTCCCGTAGATCATCTATACTCAGATAAGGGCGGCGGGTTTTGAGGGTACGGATGAGCTTCTTTTTGGAAGGAAATGCGCCTTGGATGGCCGCCACGAAGCGGTTCACGATGAGCACTGGATCTTCCGTGTACTGGAGTGGTTTGGCCTGATTAATCGTGTTGAAATACTCAATAGCCTCTGTCTCGGATGCGACAGGTTTCACTATGCACGTGACCGGAAAATCCTGACACGGCTCACGGAGTTGACGGATAACTTCGTAGCGGTGCTGGCCATCAACCAATGCTTGGACTGTAGTTAGATGTCCACCGGCGTCGGCCTCTTCATAACGGACAATATGAAATCCGCTATCAAGAGTTTGAATAGAAGTGCCGCTGGCTTCCAATGAATCACGAATCCGTTTGACGTGTTCATGATCCAGAATCCGATTGCCTTTCCAGATAGGTATGCCTAGAATCGTGGCGATGGTACTGCGACAGAGTTGAGCGCCGCTGTGATACGTGTGAAGAACTTCCATCCTGTGAATCATACGTGTCTGGCTTACATAACTGCGTCACGTTTTTGCCTAAAACGCTGGCAGACCTACCCGCATCTCCTGAATTCCGAAAGAGCTACCACCGCCGCTCTGCATAACGGTATCAATAACTCCTTGAACAGAACCATTGAGAGCCCACGCTGCGCCGGCACCCATTCCCGCACCGACAACACTGCTCATTGCAAGAGTTGTAGGCTCTGCATCGGAGTCCATCATTGCGGCCGCACCACCGGCCATAACAATCATTGCGATTGCGCCGACTAACGCAAAGATGAGGATTTGTTGAATTTCCATCTTTGTCGGGAACCGCGACTTTTTATGGCTAGCTGGCCCGCACGCATCGTTTATTCCAGTACCTCCACCTCATCCTTTTCTATTTTCTCACTTATTGCTGGTTTTTGGACGGGATTTGCTGGATTTGCAACCTTGGGATTAGCGACCTTGGGATTAGCGACCTTGGGATCTGCAACCTTAGCAGTTTCTGGCTCTAATACTTCAATATCATCATCTTCCATCAAAGAGGTTGCGGACGCCTCATTAATTGACAGAAGGCCGTCGTCTATATCATCTTCGGTCTTTGGATTATATTCCATTTCACCCGTTTTACCTTCTTGGAAGACAGTATCGTAATCGGAAAAACGAACTATTGGCTCTGTCTCAATCTGAATTACCGGATGCCCGGCGACTTCCTTTGTGTTGTCCTTTGCATCGTCCTTTGTGTCGCCGAGGGCGGCTCCCTTATCGGAGTTCTCTATGGCAACCTTTTCCGCTGGTTTTGCCACTGACGCCTGATCTGCTGTTGGATCCCGGTTTTGGCCGACGGCATTCGTAGCAGCAACCATTACGGCTTCTGTCTCATCCTCCACTTCCTCCGTATCCGCTTCCAGATACCGATTCAAGATCTCCTTCACCGGAAGGAGAGACCGAACAGCTGTAGAAATTGCCTCTGCTGCCAGCGCCTCAATCTGTAGAATATTCTTCTGACGCTCTACGACACCACCGCCATCCTGAAACAGAAACGGTACCTTCCAAAAGCTCCGTGCCGCCTCCCGAAAGATACGATGTACAAAATGATCCAGCTTTGGGACCGTGATACTGAGCTCCTGCTTCTTTTTGGATAGACGAACTGCCGTAAGAATCTTCGTATGTGCGATGAACACCGCCGTCATGAGCTCCTCCATATAGTCGCATCCACACCGTTCAATCAGCGCCCGCACTTCATCATGCACTCTGTCCGTATTCCAACGGGGAATCTCTTCGCAGTCATTCTGAAAGAGAGCCATGCATTGGCTCTTATTGTTGGCGTTCCGAGACCACAGCGTTTGAAACCATGCAACCAGAGCTGGAACAACGAATGTTGCCAACTGTTTGGTATATTCTGAACGGGCCTCCGAATACGTTGCCACGTTATCCATCTTCTGTAGCGGTCCGGGATTCGTTGCGGCGGCTTTGAACTCAGGAATGGATCTTCATACCTTATATTTTTATAGAACAATACGGTAGAATGTCTTCTACTGATCGGTCGTTTACCGAGCGCACGCGTCAACGCCGATGCCGTATTTTGAGCGCCACCTTTGTAGAGTCATATCCCAGAGGTGTAGATCAGTCCACGTGGCAGGATATCAAAATCGGTCGGGGAGGACACATTGTAGAGCCAGTAGGAGGTGCTCCGGCATATATGGAACCTGGGTGTTGTGGTTGCAAGCAATGTGTACCGGTGGATTTTGGTGTAGAAAATAATTTTCCTAATCCTGTAAGCCAAGTATGGTTTAGTAACGATTATCAAGCTCTTCAAGATATTCTAAATGAAAATATTATTGGGACAGTAACCGTTCCTCCTCCACCTTCAGGCTATCCAAATGACTATATTATAGTCTCATTTACAGTTACAGATGGTTGTATCCCAGGATCACAAACTATTACATACTATTCTAATTCTACAGATGCACCACTTTCCGGGACATCGTATGATCTTGGATTTCATCCTATAAATCTGGATAATCTTCCTCCATTTTTCACAACGACAATGAATATTGGATTTACTATTTTTTATCCATCCGATGCTTTGGATATATTCTACGATATTTCACAGAATGCAACCCTAGGATTAAGCAATTCATGCGGATCAGCATCGTATAGTACACTATATTCACCCTCATGTTTCGTCGCCGGCACTATGATCGCTCTTTCCAATGGTGTCACGAAAGCTATTGAAGATGTTGCAGTGGGAGACGTTGTCGTCGGTGCGTTCGGTGAGCTGAATACCGTTCGCGCATTGCATCGGCCGCGTCTTGCCGGCGCGCATCTGTGCAAGATCAACGGTGAGCATACTTCTACCAGTCATCACCCACACATCGCCGCAGATAAATCCATCTGCTGTGTACATCCCCACATTGTCACCAAAAACACATACGGCAACACATATACGGTTATCAACGCCGATGGCAAGAAAGAGTCACAGAAGATGTTGGGTCTGGCGGCGGATCGTGTACAGAAACTCACCGTCGGTACTGTTCTGCAAACACTTACGGGAGCCAAACCGGTTACAACAATTGAGATGGTCAACGCGTCTCCCTTCACTCAGCTCTACCATTTGGTCGTAGACGGCAGCCATACCTACACCGCCGACGGCTATGCAGTGACTGGCTGGGCACGCGAAGACGATTTCAACTATGATATATGGACTTCTAGGACGACGGCTGACCAGTAACCGTTTTGGCCAAGGCAGCCAAGGCATTCGCCGTCAGAGCCCATGGACATGCACCACCCGCACGATCCCATGGAATACTATCATCCCCTAGCCATGTTCGTGGCACTGATCCGGTTTCGTTCAGGCGTTCCATCACGTGAAGGATATCTGACCAACTCTTTACACTTGTCACTGCAGGTACGGAATCATCCACCTGTTCTGATCCGCCCCCCAGAGCTTGCAAAATGGCCCAACGAATATTCCCATTACATCCTTTCGTGATTCGTTCTGCTTTCTCTAATGTCAAAGAAGGAACTCTGCGCGCCACCTCCGCACGAATTTCATACGGAAGTGCCTCCGGTGCCGTATACAACTGACAACGTGATAGGAGTGGTTCCGCAATAGCCGCCAGATCACGCACTTCCAATACGAACCGTGTACCGCCTACCGCGGTTTCCAGAATTCGTCGCAGGAAAGCCTGGGCATCGGCATGCAGCACGTCGGCATGTTCTAAGACAATCCAGGCGATTTTTCCGGGTTCAATGCGCCGGCGGGCAACGACCTTGATTCTCTCACGTGAATCACGCAGATTTGGATCGCCTGAACACCGCAGCCACATGGCAACTGAGGAACCGAGTATTAGCCGGATCGCACAAGACTTTCCACAGCCTGCGGCACCGGCGACAATATAACTAGGAGGATTGGTTGCCGTAAGCGTTGTCGCAAGTAGGCTCCACGCATCTGCACCCGCCATATCCGTTATCTGCTTCGGTCGGAAAGGATCCGAAGCAGGACAGTCCATCTGTCATGGAATATTTAGGAGAGGTTTAGACTTGGGACTTGAGATTGCTTGCGATTGCTTGAGATTGCTTGCATCTTGCATTTCGGTTCGTGTACCGTGAATATCTACGAGTTCGCGTAGGCCTTGACACGCCCTGGAATATATCCGCCACCCGCCATGGATGCAGACATCTCTGCCGGCCCGGCCAGCCCCGCGGCGATCCGATGCACCGGCAACGCATACGGATTATCATTGAGAGTATCCAGAATTTCGTGGATATTACGCTCTTTGGAAATATCCAATCGCAGAGGCTGCCGCGGGCGCTGGATACCAATCGCCTCCGCACCCACTGGCGGACCAACGACGCGCTCCACTATATTATCCCGATCATTAATGAAATCTGCCTCCAGTTTGCGCAACGTCGTCACATTCACGTTGTCTTCTCCGTTAAACAGTGACAAAAGACCCGCTCCGGCCACCGGCTGACGACCCGCCGAAACGAGCTCTTTAACGGGATTCTGTCGCATATTGTATGCACCGTCGTATACCTGCCCGTATTTGCCGGTTGCCAACGCCGCTGATCCACCATACGGCGCCGACGTGTTCAAGCGCGTGGTCAGTCGGACAGTATCCTGCATCGGCAGCTGGGCCGCGCCCGGCACGCCCGTTCGCGTGACGTTGAGCATCTTATCAGGCTCTGCCATCGTGTTGCGCTGGGTCGGCCGGGTCACATCCAGTGGATCATAGACCGTGAGCTTCTGCGGTGCCGATCCAAGTCCAGCAATACCGGCATAATCTGATGCCCCCGTTGTCTCACGCACAGTGGTCCGTGCTACGTCGTTCGGATCGTACACGGTCAACGATTTCGGTACTCCTGCCGCCGTCAGATTCAGTCCCTGGTTACGCTCAGAAATGACGTTACGCTGGTTCGTCGGCAGATCGTATGCGGACTTACCAAAATCATTGTTTGTGGCATCTGTGTCACGTGTACCGTATGAGCTGCCGTCTGCATTGCGATATCCGAAACCGTCAAACTGCTGTGCAAGCGGTGCGCGATACGACGGCACGGTGTAGGACTGTTTGGATTCGGCCATGCCGGCGGGCCCGAATTGTTCCACAGAAGTCTCTGCACGCTGCTGCCCGGGCATCACAATCGCCGGTCGCTCTGTAGGTCGTGAGTTCTCACCCACAGTTACAAGATTCCGTTCACCCTCTTCATTCAGCCAGAACTTGTCGGGACGGTATTTGCGAACTTCACCGGTGAGAGCCGGCATATCATTGACCCATTTACCGGCGACCACCGGCGTTTCGTATGTCACCCGCGGATTAGAGGCCGCACGCAGCTCATCAATAGAGGCACGTTCGCGCGCCACCTGGAGCACCTCAAACTGCTGGAATCCACCAACAGGAAACGCACTGTATCCCTGCCCGATACCTGGACCGACCATTGTTGACTCAATGGGCTTCTCATTTGCCCGATTTGTTGGAACCACCACGCGATCTTGCATGAAATCGGTGACGCTCTCCAGACCATTCGGATTACCCATCGGTTCACGGGTCGGCTCAAATAGCGGTGCCATTTCGCGTTTGTTGATGATCGTGGATCCTGCACCGGTGAAGTTGTCCAGTGTCTGACGATGGGTGTCGTCACGCATATTCTGTTTAGCGGCACCCCGGAAGAAAGGTACCATGTTATTATGCGTGAACTCGTCTGACGTCATCGGCAGACCTGACAGAGGCGAAATAATGGTCTTACCCGAGTTGTACTGGGGTGCCTTCTCTGTACCGTCGGTGTTGAACCGTACCTGGGCAGTCACGGCCGCGTTCGGAGCAGGCTGGGCGAGTGGCTGCGGATTCTTGTACATGAGATTACGGGCGTAGAGATCATCCTGCAAATAGGGCTGCGAAGGAAGTGAACCACCCGACGGTAGCTGATAGAAGAGATCCAGATTATCGTCGCTGGTGCGTGCGGGACTACGCGGCTTTCCTGGTTCGGTGGGCTGGTTGGGAGGAGTACGCTCACTGGGATAAATCGGCGGAGGCAGTCCACCATTTTCCAGCATCACATCAGTAAATCCTTCGGATGCTGTTTTGGAGTTTCGTGTTAATAAATAGCCCACGGCCAGAAGACCGACTAATGCTGCGACCTCCATCATCCTCTGATGAAAGTCGCGGGATTTTCATTGAGGCTATTTACCTACGTGGTCATGCAAATGGTGGTGGTGGAGGCATTACACCGGTCTCGGCGCGAATGCGCTCTAGTGCGGCACCGATGTCGTCATGTTGCATTGTAGATGGATGACGGGGGGCGACGAGACCACGCGGTTGCTCATGTGCGACGGTGCCGACGGTGGCTTTCTGAGATGTGCCGGGGTAAGCGTCGGTAAAGTTTTTGGGAGCTCCTGCGAGTTCCCGTTTAGCGATGGGGACAGCAGGATCTATGTAGAGATCACCGCACAGAAAACGGTGTTCCTGGGCGATCTGCGTGGTTGCCAGCGGAGTTCCAACGGCCAGTTTCGCCAGATATCCATCTTTAGAAGCCATACGGGATTCCACTCTGTGTTCAAAAGGAAGAAGAGCCGTAGCCTGGGGATTCTGGCAGAGCCACTCCCAGCGATTCCAGCCGGTTCCGCGAAGTGTGGAGGCGGGATCCGTAAGCCGTTCCCAGTTGCGTGGCCAGGTGACTTCGGGCATCGCGGTAAGTGAATGCTTTTTCGCATCGTCACCGGGATTATACTGGCCGCATACTGTACGTGGATGAGGCCGACCACGATTGGTGAGGTCGGATTCTACATCGGTTTTGGTGGAGGACATATCGTGAGACGCACCCCAACGTTGATTTAGGAGTGTGGGTTCGGCGACGAAAGCCGCGTTACCGTAGCGATTCGGAACAGCTAACATGTACCGACCGGGACCAGTAGATATTTCGTTATTTTCTGTCATTTTGCCGAGATCATGACGGTATCGTGTGAGAGAACGATCGGGTGTATGCTGGCCTTTGAGCGTGTAGGTGGTCATGAATTGGGCCAGCGCTATCTCTGCAGCCATCCTCTAAGACATGCCGGTATTTCGTAGTAACTGGAAACTAATAGTTTTCATATAGTCCTGACATTATAATAGCGTTCAGATTTGTAGTAAGCAGCATGGGGTAGTGACTTTAGATGAATAATGACAGATTTGTTGATATTTGAGATATTGATAGAATCGGCGCGGCAGGACTGCATCGTTCACGCCCTAATCGTGGACTAAAGCGAGTGGTGTGCAGCCTCCTGCCCCTAAGATTCACACTAGAAGGCCAAGCGGTCAGACAAGAAAGACGCACCAAATCCGCCTATGGCGAAGGCAAAAGGCATTCGGTTTGTCCAAGCCCAAGAACCAGAAGCCGATGACAAACTTAGCGAGGCTGTAGGATTCGTTCGGGTCTAACCCGTATCGCTCACACACTCGTTCTTTATGGATCTTCATCTAATAAAAGATTTTATGCCATCAATACCCAACCAGACCCGAACCGTTCCAATAGAGATACACTATACCACCGTTCTGTAAAGCATTCCTATTATGGATGATGTCGGTCCCCGTCATTCCCGTGAGGTTGATGTCTCCGCCACCAGAGCCGTTTCCATTATGGACCACAACGAAGAATCCCTCATCCAATAGACCGAATCCCGTTGTGGTGAAGTTCTGTGTCGTCGTCCCCGTCAGAATAAATGTTTTACCTCGTGCGGTAGGAGTAAGGGCAATCGGTGTCGCTGATGACGCAATAACTTGTATCTGTTGTGTGTATAAGTCATTGCCGAACTGTCGGACAGTAAGCCAGTTTGTGGGAAGATTGCCGATGAGGGTCCCCGTCAGATTCGTGTAGATGTTCGCAAAGTAGAACAGTTGGGACGATGCGGGAACTGCGGCTTGGAATGGCGTGATCTGGGTTGCCGTTGAGGCTATGGCGATATTAAAGTTGTTTCTGGTCGCTGAAACCAGATTCGCACCCGTCGTATAAACATATCGGCTCGTGTTGTTTGCCTCTGTAGCATTGGTGTTCTGTATGATGCTGGTGGTCAAGTTCAAGTTTGCGTTTGTCCCTACAGTAATGAGTGCGACCGATGGAGTGGCGTTGCCCGACACACGGCAGTCTGTAAGGGATGTCAGTAGTCCCGCAGCACTATTGACGAGATTGAGAACCGCTCCTCCGTTTGTGATAAAGTTAGATTGATTTGCCTCTGGGAAAGCACCACCCGACATATTGACAACTAATCCAGTCCCGCTATGCGTCAAATCACTGAATATAATCTGAAATATCTGCCCAGACGCTACATTAATGATAGGCGACGCTCCTCCACTCATAGTAATACTACACGCATCTATCACCAGTTGATTTACGGTGGTTGTGGTTGCCCCCGTTGTGGAAAGTGATATGAGAGGTGCCGTAGCGGTAAAGTCTGTTGTGTATAGCCCGTTTTTGAGGTAAGTCCTCACACCTTGTCCCGAGATGCTAACTGCCGTTGTCGTAGCATTCTTTGCGAACACGGAAAGATTGTTGAGTGAGACTACATTTATTGTATTGACCGCTCCCACAAAGTTGGCTCCGTTGATAGACACAGAACCTCGTATTTGAACCCGCTTACTATCGTCAGTATCATCAGCCATACCGACGATGCTCACGGCGGGTAAGGTCAGTGTTAGGTTTATTGAGACATCTTCCAAATACTCGCCTACTGCGACGAATATAACCATCCCTGGTTCTTTTGCTGGAATAGTGGATGCGGGTTTCGTGAGTGCCTCGTTGATAGTGGAAAGAGGGTCTGTAATACTTCCAGACGCACCGACCCGCCCGTTCGTTGCGACATAATAGACGAAGGCGGGTTGAGTGATTATACCGGGTCCGGTCGCACCTGTTGCTCCAGTAGGTCCCGTAGCTCCAGTATCTCCAGTAGCACCAGTATCTCCAGTATCTCCGGTATCTCCAGTAGCACCAGTATCTCCAGTATCTCCGGTATCTCCAGTAGCACCAGTGTCACCCGTTGCTCCAGTGTCACCGGTAGATCCAGTATCGCCAGT
>Ga0209188_1002627_pt1 | contig 13089 bp, 14 predicted proteins | sample C_130625_EF_Meta_FD_187307 | JGI IMG/M metagenome (GOLD analysis project Ga0209188, IMG submission 187307) | Freshwater microbial communities from Lake Croche, Canada to study carbon cycling - C_130625_EF_MetaG (SPAdes) (version 2) | ecosystem: Environmental > Aquatic > Freshwater > Lake...
GGAATGCACATTGGCTTCGGTAACCAGCTTTCATCTTGACAGCGATGGTTCAATCGAGGGTGTTAGCTATTTTGAACCTGCTAAGCATTTATTACCGGTAAAGAAATAATGCGAAGAAAAATAGTTTCAGCGATCTTTATTCTCGTAGGCTCTGTTTTTTTAAGTAGTTGCTCGACAGGTGGAATATCAAAATCTAGTCAGAGTGCGTTTGTTGAAGGCAACGGTGTTGCCGTTTATGTAAAACCAGCGGACCGTAAACCTTCCCCAGTAATATCTGGCCCAACACTTTTAAGTGGGAATATTTCTCTTGACCATAACAAGGTTACTGTCTTAAATATTTGGGCATCATGGTGTGCACCATGCAGAGCTGAAGCACCACTACTCTCTGATTTTGCACAAAAATATTCTGCTCGAGGTGTTCAGTTTGCAGGAATACTTACGCGAGATAACACATCTTCAGCTCTTGCATTTACTCAACGATTCAAGATCTCATATCCGATATTTACTGATGATTCACTACTTGCTGGTTTCCGCACTTCACTGGTACCAAATGCAATACCCACGACTTTAATCATTGATTCACATGGTTACGTTGCAGCAAGAGTAAGTGGTGAGGTAACCACGGCGCTACTCACCAATCTAATTACACAAGTGCTGAAAGATGGCCCTCATGCATAGCTTCTTTGTTGACCAAATCTTTAGTGGCAACTTAATTCTGGCCATGGTTGTTGCCTTGATTGCTGGAGTTATTTCCTTTTTCTCACCTTGTGTATTGCCGTTAGTTCCTGGATATCTTGCCTATTCAGCTGGAATGACTGACGTAAAAAATAAGAAGCGGACTGCTCTAGGTGCCGTTCTCTTTGTCAGCGGTTTCTCAGTTCTATTCATTAGTTATGGAGCGCTTTTTGGATCTCTAGGCTCAAAAATCGCAAGTGGATCCAGATGGTTATCCATAGTTCTTGGGGCCCTAACAATTTGTATGGGAGTCATTTTCCTCTTTAATCAGAAGTTTTACCGGTCATTTAAACCTCATTGGAAGTCCACTGCAGGATTAGTTGGTGCCCCACTTTTGGGCTTTCTATTTGGAATTGGTTGGACACCTTGCATTGGCCCAACTCTTGGCGCAGTTCAAGCACTTTCATTTCAGAGCTCAAGTGCCCTCAGAGGAGCGATACTTTCTCTTGCATACTGTTTTGGTATTGGAGTCCCCTTTATTTTAGTTGGAATCTTCTTTGATCAATCAGCAAAGCTGCGTCGATTCATTTCCAAACGAGGAAATCTCCTAACAATATTTGGTGGAGTTTTTCTTATAGTAATTGGCCTACTTCAGGTAACTGGAGCTTGGTCACATTTAATTAATTCCTTGCGTTCACTTATTTCAAACTTTATTCCGGTGGTCTAATGGGATTTTTTGCGATTATGCGCTGGGGTTGGCGCCAGTTAACAAGCATGAGGACGGCGCTAATTCTTCTTATGCTCCTTGGTGTTGCTTCAATTCCTGGCTCGCTTTTCCCTCAGCGTAATCAAAATCCACAGAAGGTTGATCAGTACTTTATGAGTGATCCAACTCTGGCTCATTGGATGGATCGCTTGAAGCTATTTAATGTGTATGCATCTCCATGGTTTAGTGCCATTTATGTACTTCTATTCATTTCCCTTATTGGTTGTGTACTACCTCGCACAATCGATCATCTGAAGGCGATCGGAAAAAAGCCCCCACTCACCCCAAAAAATCTTGATCGTATGGAGGGATTTCGTGTTCTCACTCAGAACAATGATCTCGCTTTACAGAGCGCAAAAATTTGGTTTAAAAAGAATCATTTCCGTGTGCGGATCGAAGACAACTCAATTTCTGCCGAAAAAGGTTACGCAAGAGAGACTGGGAACTTACTTTTCCATCTTTCATTAGTACTCATCTTAGTTGGGGTTGCGCTTGGTTCACTCTTTGGTAGTAAAGGTGAAGCAATTGTGAATATGGGTGAGAGATTTGTAAATACACCAACCTCTTATGACACCCTTTCATTTGGCAAGTTTCAAGGTCAGGGTTCACTCGTACCCTTTGAATTAACTGTTACTGACTTTGCTGCTAAATATAACGCTATTACAAGCATGCCTGAGGATTACACCCTAACTACGTCAGTTGCTAATCCTGTAGGAAGTACAGCAAAGGATGTTGTAATAAAAGTAAATAAACCCTTGCAATATGGGAATACAAAGATTTATTTACAAGCAAATGGGTATTCACCGGTAGTTTTAATACGAAATAAAGCTGGAGCCGTCACTTTTCATGGCCCTGTCATTTTTCTTCCACAAGATGCAAACTTGAGTTCTATTGGAGCAATCAAAGTTCCTGACATGAGTCCCCAGGTAGGTTTTATAGCCAGCTTCTTACCAACTGCAAAGAGCAGTAAGACAAAGGGAGTGTTTTCTTCCTACCCTGAAGTTCTAAACCCCGAGTTAGTTATCTCTGTGTGGCAAGGCAACCTCGGCCTTGATTCAGGCAACCCTCAGTCGGTTTACGAACTTAATACATCCCAAATGAAGAAAATAGGATTGCGTGGTCTTAAATTGGGCGACACATATGACTTTGGTGTCGGTTCAATTAAATTTGAAGGCTGGAAATCTTGGGTCAACCTGCAGATTGTTGACGATCCTGGGAAGATGTACGCATTGTTTGGTGCAGTTTTTGCAATATTAGGGTTACTGATCTCACTCTTCACACGCCAGCGAAGAATTTGGGTAAAGGTAGGTACTCGTGTTGAGATTGCGGGTCTTGCGAAGAACGGTGTTCCTGGACTGAATGAAGAGCTTGATGATTTACAGAGAAAGGTGGAACAAGGATGAATTCGGTACAACTTGCTTCATTCTCAAATCAGGCAATTTATGCAGCGCTCTTCGTTTTTGCAATTGCATTTTTTGCGCATGCAGCTGAGGTTGCTTGGTCAGTAAAAAACATAGAGGGCTCAAAGACCACGACTTTTGATTTCTCCAAAACAGAGCGTGCCGGCCGAATTGGTACGGCCATGATGGTTCTTGGATTTCTCATCGTGGTTATCGCGGTTGCCGCTCGTGGACTTTCGGCTCATCGTGTCCCTTGGGGCAACATGTATGAATTTTCGATTACAGGAGCGCTTACGCTTTGCGCTGCTTATTTATTTTCACTGGCCAAGTGGAAGCTTCGCTGGCTTGGTTTACCAGTTTCATTTTTTACACTACTGACACTTGGAACTGCAATCATGGTTTTATATAGGCCTTCAGAGCAGTTAGTCCCAGCGCTTAAATCACCATGGCTTGCTGTTCATGTTTCTGCAGCAATTATTTCAGGCGGAGTGTTCCTTGTTGCCAATTTAGTAGCCGCGACTTATTTATGGATGGAAGTTATCGAAAAGAGAGGTGAACGTCCTACATGGGCGAAGAGAATTCCTTCTCTTGAATCATTGGATCAACTCTCCTACCGACTCATCGCTTTTGTTTTCCCCTTGTGGACATTTGCTGTAATTGCCGGGGCAATTTGGGCTGAATCTGCGTGGGGTAAATATTGGAATTGGGATCCAAAAGAAACGTGGGCATTTATTACTTGGGTTGCATACGCGGCCTATTTACATGCGCGTGTAACAGTTGGTTGGCGGGGTCGTAGGGCAGCATGGTTGTGTATTTTTGCTGGCTCTACATTTTTATTTAACTATATTTATGTAAACATCTGGGGAACTGGTCTGCATACATACTCTGGCTTGTAAGAGTTAAATTTTCCTCAAAAATTCGTCATTGTCATCAGGTGGAATGATTTTTCTAGTACTGGGACGAATTTTATTTACCCCACGTGGCCGGCTTGTTCGCCCACCAATAAACCAACCAACTGCACCTAGAGCTCCGAAGATAATTACGAGGAGTATCCAAGCCCACTTTGGGAGAGTCCTCACCGATTCTTCAGGGGACTTAGCAACATCAAAAAGGGCATAGATCTGTATTGCAATAAGTGCGATGCCTAGCAATAGATCGAACATGTCCTGAGTCTACCTTTGCGCGAGTAGTGCGATTGCCAAAGTTACTGCAATAAATAGTTGAAGTTTTCCCACTTTTCCTAAAATTGGGATGAGTGCAGCCCCTTGCGCGCCACCCATAACGTTTCGAGAGATTTTCACGGCCATGGGAAGGAAAACAATAGTTGCAAGTGCCCAAGGCGTGATTAATACACTGATAAGTGAGGCAAGGTGAGCGAGGAGAATTAATCCCACAAACATTTTTCTTGCGTTCCTATCTCCAATGCGAACAGCGAGTGTCTTCTTGCTCACTAACGCATCTTTTGGAAGGTCACGAAGGTTGTTGATCGATAAAATTGCACAAGAAAGTGTCCCCATGGGAATTGAGACCAGAAAACTTTGCCATGTAATCTTTCCGGATTGAATGAAGTAGCTACCAACGGTTGCAACGACACCGAAGAAGATGAAGACCGAAATCTCACCAAATCCAGAGTAACCGTAGGGCTTTGCGCCTCCCGTATATGTCCATGCAGCGATAATGCAAATGAGGCCTAGAGCAATGAGCCACCACGATGTCCGTGAAGCAAGGAATAGTCCACAAAATGATGCCAGGATAAAACATAAATATGCCGCAGCCTTCACCTGCTTTGCAGTTGCTAGGCCGCTTGCTACCAAACGCATGGGGCCAACTCTGTTTTTGTCAGTCCCACGGATTCCATCACTGTAGTCATTTGAAAAATTCACTGCTATTTGTAGTAAAAGGCTAACAAAAAGTGCAGCTAGGCCATTTAGCAAATTAATGGGTCTCTTATCGCTATGAATAAGGCTCGTGCCGACTAACACGGGAGCAATGGCGGCAGGAAGCGTGCGTGGACGCGCCCCGGCAACCCACTTACTAAAACCAACGGGTTGTGAGCCAACTGCAGATGTCATGGGTGAAGTCTCTCAAATTGAGTCAGCAATTTTTTACGATCTGGCTTTCCTATAGACGTGATTGGTAGCTCAACGCTGGGCATAAAGGCTTTTGGAACTGCATGGTTACCAAATTTATCTTTCAATATTCCTTTAATTTTCTCAACTTCGATCTGTCCATCAGAAGCCAAGACAAGACGCTCTCCCCATTCGGCATCTTTAGCAGCGCAAGCCATGAATCTTTGATCTGGGAAGCTTTCATTAAGAGTGCCCTCAATTGCTGAGAGAGAAATTTTTTCTCCTCCTGAAATAATCAAGTCGTCTACTCGCCCATGAACAATTAATTTTCCTTTTTTATAATCTCCAAAGTCACTCGTGACAAACCACTTCTTGCTCGTTGTAGCTTTCCAAGCCTTTTCGTCATTGAGATATGTCTTGGCCTGCATAGGACCACTCAGGGCTATCATATGGTGCTTTTTAATCTTTACTTTAACCCCAGGCAAAGGCTTACCGTTATAAATACATCCGCCAGACATCTCTGACATTCCATAAGTTGTTATTACATTAATATTTTTAGATTTTGCATCTTCTAACAAATCATCTGAAGTTGGACTACCACCAACTAGTACAGCTTTTGCACTTTGTAGATGCTCAAGTAGGTCACTATCTCCATTAAGAGCACGATATAGCTGCGTGGGAACTATGGAAGTGTATTCAGCACTTCCCTTAGTATTTTTTCCCCGAAGATCAATAATTTCGCTTTGTAAAGATATCGAGCGAACTAAGACATTTACTCCCGCAATGTGGTTGATTGGAAGCAAAAGAGACCAGCGTTCATTTTTCTTAGCTTTTAGATATTTATGTGCAGCTTTTGCTGAAGCTATGAGGGCCTTGCTTGTAAGTGCCACTTCCTTTGGCATTCCTGTAGATCCACTGGTTGGAATTATTACCGCAATATTTTTAGCGACATGGGAGTGGGTTATTGGGCCGAAGGCGAGTGCAGGACCTTGGCCGTCCAAAGCCATCCGAAGGGCTTGGATAACCTGTGCGATTGGCCACTCCTGCTGAACATGAATAACTTCTCGCGGTAACGATTTTGGCATAGTCCCCGTAGGCTAGCGTCTTGTACTCGTGTCAGCGAGAACGGTAATGGCCATAGGAAGGATTATGCGTGAGCAAGCCAATTAAACGTGAACCTGGTGAGCGCCGGATACCTTCCTGGATTGCTGGCAGCGGAAGCGAGAAATTTGGTGATATTAAATATGAAGTCGCTGAAGGAATTGCAAAGATCACAATTAACCGTCCTGAAGTTCGTAACGCATTTCGCCCACAAACACTTTTTGAATTAGAAGAAGCGTTTTCTTTCGCTCGAGATGATGAATCTGTTGGCGTAATTATTCTCACTGGCGAAGGAACAGAAGCTTTCTGCTCAGGTGGCGATATAAATGTTCGCGGCGATGATGGTTACATCGGAAGCGATGCCCTGGGCAAAAAAGGTATTGGAAGACTCAATGTTTTAGATTTACAAGTTCAAATCCGCAGGTTGCCCAAACCGGTAATCGCAATGGTCGCAGGTTGGGCAATTGGCGGGGGACATGTACTCCATGTTGTCTGTGATTTAACAGTTGCGGCAGAAAATGCAAAGTTCGGTCAGACCGGACCAATGGTTGGGTCTTTTGATGGTGGTTATGGCGCAGGTTTGTTAGCGGCACATATCGGGCAGAAAAAAGCCCGTGAAATTTGGTTCTTATGTCGTCAATACGATGCACAAGAAGCACTAGATATGGGATTAGTAAATACAGTTGTACCTGTTGCAGAACTCGAAGCTGAGACAGTTTCTTGGTGTAGAGAAATCCTTCGCCATTCTCCTATGGCGCTACGATTGCTTAAAGCTGGCCTTAATGCTGCTGATGATGGCTTGGCAGGAGTGCAGCAACTTGCGGGAGACGCAACTCTGCTCTTTTACCTCACCGAAGAGGGTCAAGAAGGCCGAGATGCCTTTAAAGAAAAGCGCGAGCCAAACTTTGATAAATTTCCAAAACGGCCTTAATCAATATGGCAACACAACCCTTGCAAGAAATCTTTCCTGATCTGACAATTCTTTCGATACCACTCCAAAATGAGTTTCGAGGAATTAATTACCGTGAAGTCGCAGTTTTTAGAGGCACGGAAGGCTGGAGTGAGTTCTCTCCATTTTTAGAATACGACATAGCCGAAGCAAAGATTTGGCTTGATGCGGCACTTGAAGCAGCAAATAATCCTTGGCCTGAGCTTTACCGCAACAAAATTGCGATCAACGCAACAGTTCCGATTGTTGCGCCAACTGAAGTAAAAACTATTTTAAAAGGATATTCAGGATGCAAAACTGTAAAAATAAAGGTTGACGATTTTGAAAACGGAGCATTGGTCGTTGAGGCGACATTAGACCACATACCCGATGCAAAGATCAGGCTAGATGTAAATGGTGGATGGGATCAATCGACAGCAATAAGTAACTTGCTTGAGTATCACCTACGTTTTGGAAGTATCTTCGAATATGTCGAACAGCCCTGTCAATTAACCTCAGAACTATCAGTAGTGAAAGCAGAAAGCCCTATACCGATTGCAATTGATGAATCAATACGAAAGAACTTATCAAGTGATCTTTCTCAGTTGAGTGAGGTTGCTGATGTCGCAATTTTAAAATGGCAACCCGTAGGTGGATTTACCTCTGCCCACAAAATCGCAGAGACGATCGGCTTACCTGTCGTTATCTCCAGCGCGTTAGAAACTGGGATTGGAATTTCACACGGCCTAGCCCTCGCTGCTTCATTTATAGATTCTGGCTTTGCATGTGGTCTTGGCACGGTGGCGCTTCTTGAATCAGATATATGTAATCCAGCCGTACTTGCAGAAAATGGATTTTTAGAAGTCGTGCGCAGAGAGCCTGCGGGATTAGATAAGTATCGAGCAAGTGCAGAGCGAGTCCATTGGTGGAATGATCGGATCATGAAGATTTTGGAAGCCAAGTGAACGCAACAAGCTTGGCTCGATCAATCATCCGTCAGCTATTGGAACTAGGTGTAAGTGATTTCATCATCTCACCAGGCTCCCGTAATGCACCCATATCTATCGCTCTGTATGAGGCGGAGCAAAAAGGCCTTATCGATTTACACGTTCGCATAGATGAACGAGGCGCCGCCTTCTTTGCGCTTGGTATTGCAAAAGCAACAGATAATTATGTTGCGGTTGTTTGCACGAGTGGAACCGCAGCTGCAAACTTTCATCCGGGTACCTTAGAAGCATTCCACTCTCAAAGTAAGTTACTTGTAATCACTGCAGATAGGCCAGACTCACTGCGAAAGACGGGTTCTAATCAAACAACAGAGCAAGTAAATTTATTAGCACCACTTTTATCTATTGATATTGCTGAACCTACGGACCTCAGTGAACATTTAAGCGGCGGCCCTGTTCATCTAAATATTCAATTTGAAGAACCACTATTAAGTGATGAGCGGACTGAATGGCTAGCGGGCATTCAGATCACGGTAAGAACTCCTTCACATCTGAAAAGCGAGCATCTCAAAGTTGGCTCAAAGGGAGTTTTGATTATTGGGCACGACCGTGCAGGTTTTTCAGTTGAGGAGCTTCTAAAGTTCGCTCGGGAACTAGGGTGGCCCCTTATCGCTGAAGATCCATTGTCATTTCCCGACTCTTTTGCTCATGCCGCATTAGCACTCACTGATACAGAACTACGCTCGTACTTAAAAAGTGATGAGATTATTGTTATCGGTCGAACTACTTTGTCTCGTAGCATTAATTCATTTATTGCTGAATGTCCACAAGTAATTGTTATCGATCCGAGAATTCAAACTGTTGATAGCAACCGCAGCGCATCTCAGGTGTTTACATCACTGCCGAACATTAGTTCGCAGAAAGATGCAGCCTGGAATAGTAAGTGGGAAAGTTTAAATACTCTTGCACAAGGTTCACTTCAAATTGATTGGTCTGAGCAAGATGCAATTAAAGCAATCACATCAAGTATCCCAGATGAATCTGCTTTATTTATAGGTAGTAGCAGACCTGTACGTGACATTGAAGCATTTGCAACACCACGAGGAGGCATTGCTACTTTTTCCAACCGTGGCTTAGCAGGGATTGATGGAAATATCTCAACAGCATTTGGAATTGCGACTCATTTCAAGCAAAGCTACGCAATTTTAGGTGATTTAACATTCCTACATGATGTTTCAGCACTTGTTAATGCACCAAAGATTAATCTGACGCTTTTTGTGATTGATAACAATGGTGGTGGAATCTTTAATACATTGCCACAAGCAGGTGTTAAAGGTTTTGAGACGATTTTTGGTACTCCACATAACTTAAACCTTGAGAAAGTTATTAGCAGTTTTGGCCTTAATGTAGAGAAAGCCAAGAATGTTGCTGATATTCATCGCTCAATAATTCATACACCTGGTGGCCTAAAGTTTATAATTATCGAAGTACCTACTCGGAAAGTTAATGCAGATACGTTAAAAGAAGTCACTCAGAGCTTTTGTAAGGCACTTCGTATTGGAAGTAATTTAGCCTGACTTTCAGCAAGTTCTTGAACGGGATCTGATCCTGCAACAATTCCACACCCTGCGTATAAACGAATTGATTTGTGATCCTCAGAGAGATATCCACACCTTAAGGCAATTCCAATTTCACCATCACCGCGTGCATCAACCCATCCAACTGGGCCGGCGTAGCGTCCACGGTTCATAGATTCATATTCTTGAATGAGATCTTTAGCCTTATCAGTGGGGGTTCCACAGACTGCTGCTGATGGGTGAAGCGCTGAGATAAGTGTAAAAATGTCCACGTTCGCGGGCGACTCATTTATTACGCCAGTTACGTCAGTTGCCAGATGCATGACATTTGGTAAGTGCAAAACATATGGTGATTCTGGAACGTTTGTAGATGAAGCATATGAGGCAAGTGCATCGGCAACAGAACGAACGGCATATTCATGCTCTTCTAAGTCCTTGGACGACTTTGCTAATGATGCAGCCAGTGCAAGATCTCGTTCTTCATCCCCACTACGCCTGATTGTTCCTGCTAAAACTCTTGATGTAACAAGGGTTTTACTTAAACGCACAAGTAATTCCGGTGTTGCTCCTATGAGATTGCCAAGGGAGTAGACCCACGTTGAAGGATAAAGAGATTCCAGCTCATTTACTAGCGATAATGAGTCGATGGGATTAGTTGTCGTTGCAGTCAAATCTCGAGCTAATACAACTTTATCAAGCTCACCCAACTTAATTCGATCAACTGATTTTTGAATTCGCTCGCACCACTGTTCATCACTCAGTGATCCTTGTCCCCATGTAATTTCCCCAAGCGCAGCAGACTTTTCTACTTTTGAAAGCAAAGGCTGTTTATCACCGATCCATGTAATCCATGATTTTCCATTTCGAACGACAATAACGACTTGAGGAATCACCAAAAGGGATGGATCGGCTTCATCAAAGGAGAAAGAAGTGAAAAGAATCGGACCAGTGCCACTTCCATGAACATTATTGTGAATTTCTAATTGAGTCAGTTCATTTTTCCACCAGAGTGATGCATCTTGAAATCTTTTCTTTCCGCTTACCTCGTGTGACTTATATATTCCAAAGGCAACAAAGCCTTCACCGCTTTTAATCCATGAAGCAGCAAGAGGGAGACCACAATTAATCTCACTTAGTCTTGGATGATCTCCAAGAACTTCGGTGGTAATTGAGATAGGCACGGTACTAAGTTACGTGGTTTTAGCGCTTTCTAATAATCGGCACTAGTTTCCAGCAGGCTGGTAGTGCAGTGCTTGCAATCGCGATTTTGATCACTTCGCCCAGGAGAAACGGAGTAAAACCTTTAGCAAAAGTCCAACTCCAGCTTTGGGCGGCGACATGGTGCAACCAGTACATTCCACATCCAAAAACTAGGAGGTCACCCAAAATCATGGTTGGGATCACAGTTCTAATTTTTTGGTCCCATTTGCGCTGTGCGAGGTATCCGGTGAGAGCTGTTGCTAAAAGCATTCCTACAAGGTAACCACCCGTTGCACCTGTCATACGAGCAATTCCATGTGAACCAGATGCAAAAATCGGAGCACCAAGAAAACCAACAATGAGATAAGTTGCAAAAGTTGTAAAACCAAGTGAGGCTCCATATGCGGTTCCGATTAACAAGGCACCAAGTGTCTGGCCAGTGACAGGTACGGGTGATCCAGGAATCGGCAGTGCAATTTGTGCCATGAGCGAAAGAAAGAAGACACCACCAACAACAAGTGCAATTTTGACTTGTGTTGTACTTCGCGCAACAAATGCTGAGCGTAAAACTGCAGGAGATGTGCTGGACATGAGGGCCATCCTTCCAAGCTTTCGCTGGGTAGTCTTAATTTGTCAGACCAGCCTACTACTAGAAGAATATACGTGTGAGTAACTCCGCCGACCTAAATAAGAAGCCAGAAGAAGTTTCTGCGATGTTCGATGGCGTTGCTGCGCGTTATGACATTATGAATGATCTGCTTAGCTTTGGTCAGACTAAGACTTGGCGTAAAACAGCAACTTCAATTATTGCCCCTAAAAATGGAATGAAGATTCTAGATATTGCTGCTGGGACAGGATCGTCAAGCCGCCCACTTGCAGATGCCGGCGCAGAAGTTATTCCAGCAGATTTCTCACAAGGCATGTTAGATGCCGGCAAGAAACGCCATCCTGACTTAAAGTTCACATTAGCCGACGCACTGAAGTTGCCTTTTAAAGAGAACGAATTTGATGTAACAACAATTTCATTTGGACTCCGAAATACAACAGATATTCAGAAAGCTCTCCAGGAAGCACTTCGCGTGACAAAAGTCGGTGGACGCATTGTTATTGTTGAATTCTCACATCCTACAAATACGATTTTCCGCAAACTGTATATGAAATATTTGATGGGGTTTCTACCCAAAGTTGCTCGAAAACTTTCATCAAATCCTGATGCATATATCTACCTTGCACAATCAATTCAAGCCTGGCCAAACCAAGCCCTACTTGCAGAGAAGATATCGCAAGCAGGTTGGAAGAAAGTTACTTGGAAGAACCTGACATTTGGAATTGTAGCCATTCATATTGGATATAAGGAAAGCAAGTAATGGCTTTCGGAATCTCACTGAATGACGTGAAGCTTGAAAAATCACTCAAGAAAGATATGTCGCGAGTTGAAGATTTACTACGAACTCACATTCAAGGTGACTACCCCCTTGTCGTGGAGACATCTCGCCATTTAGTTGAAGCAGGTGGCAAGCGCCTACGTCCGTTGCTCACACTTTTGGGAGCCCAGTTTGGCGACCCAGACAGAGAAGGAATCATTGAAGCTGCAGTTGTTTGCGAACTTACTCATTTGGCAACTCTTTATCACGATGATGTTATGGATGAAGCTGCGCTTAGGCGGGGTGTAGCAAGTGCGAATGAACGTTGGGGCAATACCGTTGCAATTCTTACTGGTGATTACCTTTTTGCAAAAGCTTCAGACATGTTGGCTGACCTTGGTCCAGAAGCAGTTCGTTTACAGGCTCGAACATTTGAACGGCTAGTTATTGGGCAGATTACTGAAACTCAGGGATCAACATCCGGTCTTTCACTTCTTGATCACTATCTCAAGGTAGTAGCAGATAAAACAGGCTCCCTTATTGCAACATCGGCAAGGTTTGGAGGATTGCTCTCTGGTGCAAGCGCGCAGGATGTGGAAGCTCTAACTCGTTTTGGAGAGAAGATCGGCATAGTTTTCCAATTAGCGGATGATGTAATCGATATTGCGAGTGAATCAAATGAATCAGGCAAGACGCCTGGCACAGATCTCCGCGAAGGCGTTCCAACCCTGGTCACACTCTTTATATTGGAATCAGATGATCCAGCCGATGCTGAACTAAAAGAACTTCTTGCAAAGCCAATTAGCGATGAAGAAGTAGTCGCCCAAACCTTGAAGAAATTACGTTCTCACTCTGCGATGAAGAAATCTCGTGATTTACTTCATGAGTATGCAGCAAAAGCAGAAGAAGAAATTGCGGGACTACCTGACATTGCGGCCAAGCATGCTTTAGTCGAGCTCTGCCAAACTATTATTACTCGCACTTCCTGACTTAACTAAATCTAGCCCAAGAGCCAATAGGGCAACCCAAACAATGAGGAATCCAACCCATCGCGCAGTAGTC
>Ga0209188_1002628_pt1 | contig 13088 bp, 11 predicted proteins | sample C_130625_EF_Meta_FD_187307 | JGI IMG/M metagenome (GOLD analysis project Ga0209188, IMG submission 187307) | Freshwater microbial communities from Lake Croche, Canada to study carbon cycling - C_130625_EF_MetaG (SPAdes) (version 2) | ecosystem: Environmental > Aquatic > Freshwater > Lake...
CTACCTTTATGGTCTTGAGCAGGGGCGCGAGCACATCATCGAAATCAGCCGCGGAGTTCAACTGTTTGTTGGTCTCGAGGCCATCGGTTCGCCCGACCCCAAGGGTGAACGAACCGTTATGGCAACTCTCAACGGGCAACTGCGCCCGATCAACGTGCGCGACCGCAAGATTTCGGTCAACACCGTTTCGGCCGAAAAAGCTAACCCGGCCGACCCAACTCAGGTCGCAGCGCCGTTTGCCGGCGTGGTCACCCTCCAACTGGTCGAGGGCACTCACGTTGCCGTAGGCCAACCGGTTGCGACCATTGAGGCCATGAAGATGGAGGCCACGATCACGGCAACCAGCGCTGGAGTCGTGCGCCGCCTAGCGGTTGCCAAAACTCAATCGGTTGACGCTGGCGACCTGATCATGGTCATTGAAGCCCAATAGCCTCAAGTCAAGAATTCGGGCACGCTCAAGTTTGCTAAACTTTCGAAGAGTTCGCGCCAGCGTCGCAGGCGTGACTCGTCTAGCTAAGGAGGCCAACGATGGCTATTTTCGGAAAAAACCCTGATTCCGAACCGATTGAGCTACCCAACCTCGCGACCGAAGAACCTAAAGCGGCCGCTGTTGAATATTCTTTAGCCGAAGTTGCGGTTGACGCCGGCACCGTCGACATCACACCGGCAACCAGCGTAATCAGCCTCGCAACCGCAGAGGCCCTCAAGGCTGATGCAGATTTGCCCGAAGACAACTTTGCGCGCGCAAACTACAGCCGCCGTGACAGCCTTCGCGGCGAAGTTTTTGACCAGCCAGAACCAGCCGCGATGCTCACCGCCGACCGTCTGCTAGACCAGAGCGCTCGCAACCGTCCGTCGCCCGAAGGTGGCATCCGTCGTTTTGTTTATTTCGCAACCCTCAAGACCGTAAACCTGGGTGACTCGCTCAAGGTGCGTGAGCGCAAAGCGCTTGACGCGCGCATCGGCGCAGCTCTTGACGGCGGAACAAAGTTCGTTCCGGTTTTGACTCGCAAGGGTGGCGTGGGCAAAACCACCGTGAGCACGCTTTTGGGAATGGCGCTTGCGATGGTTCGCGAAGACCGCGTGATTGCGATTGACGCCAACCCAGACCGTGGAACCTTAGCTGAGCGCGTCAGCAAATCAACCCGTTTTACCGTTCGCGATGTGGTCAACCGCGCAGCTTCGATTGACGGCTTCACCGACTTTTCAACCATGGTTTCGCGCGATGTAACCCGCCTCGACGTGTTGGCTTCAGACAGCGACCCAATGCTTTCAGAGGCGTTCAACGAGGGTGACTACAACGTGGTTGCCGACATGGCAGCTCGTTACTACTCAATCGTTTTGACCGACTGTGGCACGGGCATCGTTCACTCGGTGATGCGCCCAACTTTGCAGCGCGCCAATGGTCTCGTAATTGTCTCGGGTGGCTCGGTTGACGAGGCTCGTCTTGCTAGCGAAACTTTGACTTGGCTAGAGGCTAACGGTTATGGCGAGTTGGTTCGCAACTCAATCGTGGCTCTAAACACCGCGACCCAGGCCACTCAGCTTGTGAAGCTCGACGAAATCGAACAGCACTTCAGATCTCGCGTTCGCCACGTGGTTCGCATTCCTTATGACCCTGCGCTAGCTGCCGGCTCGGTTATCAAGTTTGCCGACCTCAACCGCCACACCCGTGAAGCCGCTCGCGAGCTTGCCGGCTATGTGGTCGACAGCTTGAACCAGGGCTAACTCAGCCTCTTATGGCCGTTCGTGAAATTCGCCTTTTTGGCGACCCGGTTTTAAAGTCACCCTGCGAGGCCGCAGTTGCTGGCGCCGACGGTAGGTTCGACGCAAAAGTGCGTTCACTTGTTGAAGACCTGGTCGACACCACGAAGCTGCCCGGTCGGGCTGGCGTTGCTGCCACTCAAATCGGTGTTGGAATTCGCGCTTTTAGCTACAACGTTGGCGGCGCTGTTGGTTATTTGATCAACCCAAAACTCACCTCGCTCAGCGGCGAGGTCGAAGACTTGGATGAAGGTTGTCTTTCGGTGCCGGGTCTCTGGCACAAAACCCCGAGGTACCAACACGCAACCGCTGAGGGTTTCGACGTTGATGGCAACCCCGTGAAGGTCAGCGGTTCAGGCCTTCTGGCGCAGGCGCTGCAGCACGAGTGCGACCACCTAGACGGCCTGCTCTATCTTGATCGTTTGTCGCCAGAAGAGCGCAAGTTGGCGATGCGCGCACTGCGCGAGAGCGACTGGTTTCTGGCGCGCTAACGCCCTGGCCTACTAGCCTTTGAGGTCGTGTGCCATGGTGTCGACGTCGTCGGTTCCATAGATTCGGTCGACATAGTCGGCAAAATCAGTTAGCACCGCCGCGCGCTTGACTTTCATCGATGGGGTTACGTGCCCCGAAGTTTCACTGATCTCAATCGGCAAAATCTCAAACTTGCGAATCGACTCGGCCTGCGAAACGTGACGGTTGACTCGTTCAATCGCGTGTTGAATCTCTTTGCGAACCAACTCTGATTCGCCGGCGTCTTGCACCGACATGTTTTTGTCTCCGCCGTTGTTGGCCAGCCAAATCGGCAACATTTCGGGGTCGAGGCTAATCAGCGCGGCCACGAACGGTTTGCGATCACCAATCACTACCGCCTGTGAAATCAACGGATGTGCCCTCAGCGGGTCTTCGAGCACGGCTGGTGCAACGTTTTTGCCTCCAGCGGTCACGATGAGTTCCTTTTTGCGACCGATGATGCTCAGGTAGCCATCTTCGTCGAGCTTGCCGAGGTCACCAGTTTTGAACCAACCGTCAACAAAGCTTTCTTCGTTGGCTTTTGGATTGCGCCAGTAACCCTTAAAGGTGTTGATTCCGCGCAACAGGATTTCGCCGTCGTCGGCAATTTTTCCTTCGGTGCCGGGCAGTGAGTTGCCGACTTTGCCGATTTTGATTGTGGTTGGTCTTGTGATCATGGCCGGGCCGGTAGTTTCGGTGAGCCCATAACCTTCGAGAACGGTCACGCCGATTGCTCTAAAGAAGTGTCCGAGGCGTTCGCCTAGCGGGCCACCACCCGAGACCGCGTATCCAAGCTCGCCACCCATTGCCGCGCGAATCTTGCCAAAGACAAGTTTGTTGTAGACGGCAAAAAGTGCTCGCACTTTGAGGCTCGGGCCTTTGCCGCCCTCAAACGCTTGCTCTTGCAAGGCGCTCGAGTAGGCGATTGCAACGCTGGCTGCGCGCCTAAAGATTACGCCTTTGCCGCCGGCCTCAGCTTTTTGTTCGGCGCTGTTGTAGACCTTTTCGAGAACGCGAGGCACAGCCAACAAGAAGTCAGGCTTGAACGACTGCATCGATTCAGAAATCTTTTTCATGTTGTCTTGGTGTGCCACCGTGATGCCGGCTGCGACGCAAACCATCGAGATAAAGCGGGCATACACGTGAGCCATCGGCAGAAACAGTAGCGTGCGGTGGCAGTCGCGCAAAACCTCGGGCAGAGCATTGATTGCGTTGTAGCTAAGGTCGACAAAGTTTGCGTGAGTCAGCTCACAACCTTTAGGAAGCCCGGTTGTGCCCGAGGTGTAGATCAAGGTGGCGAGGTCGGTCTTTTTTGCCAGCTGGCTGCGTTCGGCTAAAACCTCATCGCTCACTGATGAACCGAGGTCGATCAGGTCGTTCAAACATTTTTGGTCTAAACGCCAAACGTGTTTCACCAGTGGCAGGTTGCCGACAACTTCGGCGAAGCGCTGAAACGTGCTTTCGTTTTCTAGAAAGACGCCAACCGAGTCGCTGTTCGAGAGAATCCATTCGAGCTGGCTTGGTGCCGAGCTTTCATAAATTGGAACCACAACGCCACCTGCGAACCAAATTGCAAAGTCTAGAACTACCCATTCGTAACGGGTGTGACTCATGATGCCGATGGTTTGACCGGGCTTGATGCCGCTCGCGAGCAAACCTTTGGCAACCGACCTGACCTCAGCTAAAAACGTGCTGGCCAAAACCGGAGCCCAGGTGCCGTCGCCGTTGTCTCGTTCAAACAGCTTGCAGTCGGGAGTTTCTTCGACGCGCTTCAAAAGCATGTCGACCAGGGTGAAGTCTTCTGAAACCAATTCGAGATCAGGTTCGATGCGTCGCGCCTTTGCGGTCATTTGCGAAATCCTTGTCTGTTGGGCGGCGAACCGCCCCGAGTTATTTGACTAACTCTATTGCTTTTGAGCCTGTTTGAGCGCGATTGCGACGGTAACGATAAGCTTTTGAGAATGCCTGAAACAAAAGATTTGTTTGCGAAAATCGACAAAAGGAAACCAAAATGCACGCCATAGGAATCGACATTGGTGGCACCAAGATTGCCGGCGCCCTGGTTGACCGTGGTGGCAAAATCTTGAAAGAGCTGCGGGTTCCAACTCCGGCTACCGACCCAGACGCAATTGTTGACGCTGTGGTTGGTCTTATTAATACCCTTTCGGCCGGCGAAAACGTGGCGGCTGCCGGAGTCGCAGCGGCCGGATTCATTGACGCCGAGCAGGCAAACATTGTTTATGCGCCAAACATTGGTTGGCGCAACGAGCCTTTTAAGGCCAAACTCGAGGCAAAACTCGACATTCCGGTTTTTATCGAAAACGATGCAAATGCTGCCGGATGGGCTGAGTTTCGACACGGCGCCGGTCGTGGCTCAAAGCACATGATCATGTTGACTATCGGAACCGGCGTGGGCGGCGCCGTAATCGTTGACTCACGTTTGTTGCGCGGCGGGTTTGGAATCGCCGGCGAACTCGGGCACATTCGCCTGATTGAAAACGGATTGCCCTGCGGCTGCGGCAACAACGGTTGCCTTGAGAGCTACGGCTCTGGCACAGCACTTCTGAAATCGGCTAAAGCTCTTGCAGCCTCGGGTGACGCCGCGGGGGAGCGCCTTCGTCAACTCGAAACTGAGGCTGGCGAGCTAACCGGCGCTCAGGTTTACCAGGCCATCAAAGAAGGTGACGCCGGCGCGCTAGCCATGCTTCGCCAACTCGGCACCTACATCGGAACAGCAATCGGCAGCCTCGTTGCCGTGCTCGACCCTGAAGTCGTCGTGATTGGCGGCGGGGTTAGTGCGGCCGGAGACCTCCTGCTCGACCCGATTCGTGAGGCTTATTTGGCCAACTTGCCGGCTCGCGGCTTTAGACCTGAGCTCAAGATTGTTGCCGCCGAGTTTCTCAACGACGCCGGCTTGATTGGCGCTGCCGACCTGGTGCTTTCGCGCAGCTCTTAAGGTTGATGGCGTCAAACCGCTAAACTTGTAACCTATGTCAGACGTTTTGAGAGGAGTCACGACGTGACTTATTTCATTCTCAAGACTTTCGTTCTTGGCCCACTTCTTCGAGTTCTGTTTAGGCCGTGGGTGCGTGGCGCCGAGAACATCCCAGTTTCTGGCGCAGCCATTTTGGCCAGCAACCACCTTTCGTTTTCTGACTCAATTTTTTTGCCGCTCATGGTTCGTCGGCCGGTGGTGTTTTTAGCTAAGAGCGAGTACTTCACCGGAAAAGGACTCAAGGGCGCGCTAACGCGTTGGTTCTTTAAGAGCACCGGGCAGCTGCCGATTGACCGCTCTGGCGGCAAGGCGAGCGAGGCCTCGCTCAACACCGGCCTTCGCGTTTTGGCTGGCGAATCTCTGTTGGGCATTTACCCGGAGGGCACTCGCAGCCCCGACGGCAAGCTTTATCGCGGTCGCACCGGCATCGCCCGAATGGTGCTTGAGGCTAAAGTTCCGGTGATTCCGGTGGCCATGATTGACACCGAAAAAGTTCAGGCAATCGGCCAAACCCTGCCTCGCATTTTGCGCGTTGGAATCGTCATTGGCAAACCGCTCGATTTTTCGCGCTTCGACGGCATGGAGGGTGACCGAATTGTGTTGCGCGCCATCACCGACGAAATCATGTATGAACTTGCCAAACTCAGCGGTCAAGAATACGTCGACGCTTATGCCTCGTCAGTCAAAGAAAAAGCTGCTCGAGCAGCTCGATAAAAGGAACCCTAATGACAGAAAAATACGTTGCGACAGACCCTGCTGTTTTAGCCGGTCTCGACAACTATAAAAACCTGCCTGCGGTTCAGCAGCCAACTTGGCTCGATCAAGCCGAACTTGAGCGTGTCAAAGCCGAGCTTTCGATTTTGCCTCCGCTGGTTTTTGCCGGTGAAGTTGACACTTTGCGCAGTCGTTTGGCCGATGCCGCCGCGGGCAAAGCGTTCTTGATGCAGGGCGGTGACTGCGCCGAGACTTTTGTTGACGCCACCGCCGACCGAATTCGCAACCGCGTAAAAACCTTGCTTCAGATGGCTCTCGTTCTCACCTACGGTTCTTCGATGCCGGTTATCAAGATGGGCCGGATGGCTGGCCAGATGGCTAAACCTCGCAGCTCAAACGATGAGACCCGCGACGGCGTTACCCTGCCGGCCTACCGTGGCGATGCTGTAAACGGATATGAATTCACGGCCGAATCACGCGCCCACGACCCGCAGCGCCTCCTCAAGGCATATCACACCTCGGCTTCAACGCTGAACCTGGTTCGAGCTTTTACCACCGGCGGTTTTGCCGACCTTCGCTCGGTTCACGAGTGGAACAAAGGGTTTGCCGACAACCCCGCAAACGCTCGCTATGAGTCGTTGGCTGGCGAAATCGACCGCGCCATCAAGTTCATGGCTGCCTGCGGCGCCGACTTCAACGAGCTGCGCACCACCGAGTTCTATGTGAGCCACGAGGGACTGCTCTTTGACTACGAGCGTCCACTAACTCGCATCGACTCCCGCACCGGCTTGCCCTACGACACTTCTGGTCACTTCATTTGGATTGGTGAGCGCACCCGCCAGATGGACCACGCGCACATCGACTTTATGTCAAAGATTCGCAACCCGATTGGCGTCAAGCTCGGCCCAAACACTCAGCCAGACGATGTGCGCGAGCTCATTGAACGACTTGACCCTAATCGCGAACCTGGACGCCTAACGTTTATTACTCGCATGGGTGCAACCAAGATTCGCGAGGTCATGCCAAAACTTGTTGAGGCTGTCAAGGGCACCGACTCGAACCCGCTGTGGATCACCGACCCGATGCACGGCAACGGCATCACTACTTCAAACGGATACAAGTCACGCCGCTTTGACGACGTCATGGATGAAGTTCGAGGCTTCTTTGAGGTGCACCGCGCAGCCGGCACGGTTCCCGGTGGAATTCACATCGAGCTCACCGGCGACGACGTTGCCGAGTGCTTGGGTGGTTCTGAGGCAATCGACGAGGCTGAACTCGAAAGTCGTTACGAGTCGCTATGTGACCCGCGTCTAAACCACATGCAGTCGCTCGAGCTTGCTTTCTTGGTTGCCGAACAGCTGGGCAACGCCAAAAAATAGCTAAGAGCTACCAAGATACTCAGTAGCTGCTGAGAATGACTGTGTCGCCCGAGCGTAGGGTGGCGCCTTGATTTTTTGACGCGGATGTCACCTTGGCAATGCCATAGTTTGACTGCAGCTGATTGGTGCTTACGACTGGCTTGAGCCCGACGTCGGTGAGAAGTTTTTGAGCTGCCGCAATGGTTTCGCCCACAACTTTTGGCATCAAAACCGTGTCTGGCCCTTTTGACACCACAAGTTCGACAGCCGAGCCGGCCCCCACGAGCGTGCCACTTGGAACCAGTGAAATCACGTTTCCCTTGGCAACCGTGTTGCTGAACTGAGTGCTGACGGTGGGCGTCGCGAGGCCGGCCGCGGTGAGCAGGGTTGTGGCGACATCCTGGGACAAACCGGCAACCACTGGCAGCGGGCCAAGCGAAATCTTGAGGTCGATTTTGCCGTGTTCGCCAATTTTGGCGGTTGGTTTTGCGACTCCGGTGAAGCCGGTGAAGTCATAAACTTTTGTGGCTTCGCTGTTGTTGAACCATGAATCGACTTTTCCGAGCGTGAACCCGCTGCTTGCTATGCGGGCTGTTGCAGCCACGAGGTCGAGGCCATAGAGGTCTGGGCCGGTGACCATTTTTGGCCCAGTTGACACAAAGATTTTTAGGGTCGTGCCGTGCATTGCGAGGGTCCCGGCGGCCGGGTCGGTTCGGGTGACGCGATCTTTCGCTACGTCACTCGAGTTTTCGCTGATCACCGTTGGTGTTTCGGTGAACGAAATTAGGGCTTGTTGAGCCTGGCTGAGAGTTTGACCTTTTACGTCGGGCACGCTGTTGAGAGCACCGGGGCCGGCCGAAAGGTACCAACCGGTGGCAGCTCCAAGCACTATTGCCGCGGCCGTGAAGCACAGCCAAACCCAACCGCGTCGGCGTTCGTTGGCACGCATTTTTGACCAAAAGTTTTCAACCGACTCAGCTTCTTCGGGCGCATCATAGTTTTGGTCGCTGCCCAAAATTTGAGTTGCGTTGTCGCCGCCAAAAGCGTTTCCGCTGAGCCCACGCGAACCAAACTGGTCGTCGTTGAAACCTCCGAACGCTACAGTGGCATCGGCCGAGGCTGGTTGCCAGTCGGCGGCGGGCTCAGGCTCAACTTCGTAGTCGGCGTCTTCGACGAACCCGGCCTCACCAAAGAGCATTGCGTCGTCGGGCAAAACTGAGGTTGGTGCCAGATTGCGCGGTGACTTTGCCGCGAGTGCTTGCTCGATTCGGCTGAGTTCTGCCTGGGCACGAACCACAACTTTGTGAAGGTCATCGGCGTTCTTTGGGCGATAGTGAGCTTCTCGAGTGGTTGCCCACAACACGATTTCGTCGAGCAAGGGATTGATGTCTGCGTTCAGGCTCGACGGAGCGCTCACTCGCTCGTTGGCGTGTTGGTAGGCAACCTGAACGGCCTGCTCGCCCTCAAACGGCTGTCGACCGGTGAGCATTTCAAACATCATGATGCCGATGGCATACACATCGCTGCGCGCATCGGCTTGGCCTCGAGTGACCAGCTCGGGCGAAAGGTAAGCCACCGTGCCAATCAGGTTGCCCGTGGTGGTGTTGTTTTCAATTTCGCGCGCCAAGCCGAAGTCGCCGAGTTTGATGCGGCCGTCATCCGCTAAAAAGACGTTCTCGGGTTTGATGTCGCGGTGCAGAATGCCCGCTCTGTGCGCGGCCGCCAAACCGGCGAGCACGCCCTCGATCAGCTCGAGCGTTTGCGCCGAATCAAACACACCAAAGTCATCGAGCGCTTGGCGCAGGGTTATGCCCGCAATATATTCCATGGCCAAATAAACCAGCGAACCATCTTGACCCTGGTCGAACACGTTGATGAGGTTTGGATGGTTGAGGCCCGCTGCGATTTTGGCTTCGCGAGTGAACTTGGCAACAAAACTCGCGTTATTGGCTAGGTGCGGATGAATCACCTTGAGCGCGATTTGGCGGTCGAGCCTGAGGTCGGTGGCCAAATAAACGCTTGCCATGCCGCCTTGGGCAATCAGCGAGTCAACGTGATAGCGACCGCCGACGGTTTGACCGATGATTTGGCTCATTTTGACTCAATCTGATTGGCGGCAGCGAAAAGTGAAATTTGCGTCACTACCTAGTTAAATATCGTGCCACAGGCTCGGCTTGATTTCGCTTAGGTGTTGAAGTGTGGCAATCTTGAGTTGTGACTGACTCATTTGCCAATGTCTCATCTTGGCTAACTGTTCCTGACGCGGCCGACCTATTGGGTGAGCCAATGGGCAGGATTCGCAGACTTATCGAAGACCACACCCTGATTGGTGTGAAACGCGACGGCGTTTTGCAGATTCCGGCCGACTGCATTCAAGATGGCGAACCGCTGCCGAGCATCCGCGGCACTATTTTGGTTTTGCTCGACTCGGGTTTCACCACAGAGGGTGCAATCGAATGGCTTTACACCGACGAACCGACTTTGGGCAAGACTCCCATGGCGGCTCTAATCGACGGTCAAAAAACTCAGATTCGTCGCTTGGCACAGGCACTGGCTCTGTAATTTGCGAGGATGACCTCCGGCCGCTGACGACGCGGTCAATCTCTAGCTTTGGCGGTTGATGACTCGCTCGGCGAGCAGCTTGAGGTTAGCTTTCGCGGTGTCGTCAATTGGCAGGTCGGCTAGCGCCAACAAACTTTCATCAGCTAAATCGTTGATCATTCGCTCGCTCTTTTCGAGAGCTCCAGAGTCAACGATGGCTTGCTGCAAAAATGCGATCTGATTTGCGTCGAGCTCGCGGCTGGTCAGAAGCTCATCGAAAATGCGACCGGCAGAAGCTGGCAGGGTTTCGCGTGTTAGCCCAACCAACACGGTTCGCTTGCCCTCGCGAAGGTCGTCGCCAGCTGGCTTGCCGGTGACTTCTGGGTCGCCAAATACGCCGAGGACGTCGTCGCGCAGCTGGAACGCGAGGCCGAGCGGGATTCCGAAACTTGAGAAGCCGCGCCGAAGGGCTGGGCTCGCGCCGGCAAAGGCCGCCCCAATCAGCAAAGGCGCTTCGAGACTGTATTTTGCGGTTTTATAAAGCATCACGCGATTGGCGCGTGCAACAGCTTCACTGACAGGTCTTGAGAGAGCGGCGTTTTCTTCGACAACGTCTAAGAACTGGCCGGCCATAACTTCGACGCGCATGCGACTGAACTCTTCGCGGCAAGCAGCCGTAATCTCGTCGTTGGGAGAGTTCAAGAGCGCTTGGCCAAAGATCTCGCTGCTCCAAGAAAGCATTAGGTCGCCAACCAAAACCGAACCTGCGATTCCAAAACGCTCTGGCGAGCCGGCCCAGTTTTGTTCGCGGTGCCAGGTTTCAAATCGTTTGTGCACCGATGGCGCGCCGCGACGAGTGTCTGACTGGTCGAGGAGGTCGTCGTGCACCAGGGCGGCGGCGTGAAACATTTCGAGGGCGGTTGTGATTGCGATGATCGCGTCGCCGGATTGCTTTCGCTGTTCATCGCTCTGCTGATGTTCGGCGGTCGGCAACGAAGCCATCCACGCCCAGTATGCAAACATCGCACGGAATCTTTTGCCGCCGGCCATTAGCGATTTGGCAAAGTCGATCATTGGAACTAGGTCGGGCGAAATCGCTTCAAATTCGCCGCGGCGGTCGTGGCAAAAATCGTCGAGCTGGGTTTGAATCAGCTGAAGAAGGGTCTTTGGTTCAGTCACCGTTATAGCCTAATCTGCCTGTGGCGGTTAGAATCTAGATTCTGGAGATGCGAGCTTTTGGGTCGCACGACCATCGGCGCAAGAGGAGGTCTCATGGCACTTTCTGAACACGAACAAAGAATGTTCGAAGAACTCGAGCGCGAGTTGCTCGGAGAAGCGAAACAGCAATATCAAGCCGCTCGTGGTGGCCGCTGGGTGCTTGGACTCTTGATTTTTGCGGCCGGCTTGGCTGGCCTTGTGGTAGCCGTGGCAACTCAACTCACGGTTTTTGGCGCTGTTGGCTTCGTGGCGATGCTCGCGGGGTTAGTTGTTGCTCTCGGGGGTAACTCTGGCGGCAAGCGTTTCGAAGCGGACACGACGCCTGCCGGCGCGGGTCCGTCGAGCTCACCTAAATCGGCTAAAGCGCCTAGGGCCGAGCGTTCTGGCAGTTTCTTTGAAGACCGATGGGATCGCCGCCAGGGCAACTAACCCGACACGCCAGAGAAAGTAACCTCAAAACCGGTTCATCTGAGTTCTTTTGAAACCCACCCTTCGGGGTGGGTTTTTTGCTGTTTGGGAGCCATTTTGCCTTAAATCTGCGGGCTTTTGGATGAATTTTAGGAATTTTCCTCCACCGAGAATTTTGCTGATTTTTATTGACTTTTTTTGAGAAAAATGTGCAGAATTAGGGGCTAATTCACAATGTGTGGAGCAAAGTGGAGTAAAGTGGAGCGAAACGGCGAAGTGCCGATTTCAGAGTCGAGGGAAAGGTGTTGCGATGTTGCTAGGCACTCACACACCCAAGCTCGATGAAAAAGGCCGTTTGATTTTGCCGGCCAAGTTTCGCGAAGAACTCGACGGGGGAGTCGTAATCACTCGCGGCCAAGAAAAATGTCTTGTGATTTTTAGCAGCACAGAATTCGACGCGGTTCTAAAGTCAGCTTCAGCAGCGCCACTCACCAACAAAGATGCTCGCGACTATGCCCGCGTGTTGATGTCGGGAGCTAACGCCGAAACCCCAGACAAACAGGGTCGCGTCACTTTGCCCCAGCACCTGCGCGCTTATGCATCGCTCGAAAAAGACCTTGTGGTCATCGGTGTCGGCAACCGCGCAGAAATTTGGAACTCAGCGGCCTGGAACGAATACCTCGCAGCTCAAGAAGAAAAGTTCGCCAACCTCGACGAGGAGGTGACCCCAGGGGTGCTATAGGCACCAGCGGGTTCTGACTTTAGACCTTCAGCCACTTGTTGTGACGACCTTCCCCTTCGCCAGAGCAGGTGGATGAGGATCTAAAGCCAGAAACCAAAACGGGACTCAAATGTCAAAAGCCATCCAAGAACTGCACAAGCCGGTAGCCCTCGGGCGAACGCTAGAGATTCTTGGGGCAGCGCTCGGTGAAACCGGTGCCGGCAAAGTTTTGGTTGATTGCACTCTCGGCCTCGGCGGCCACAGCGAGGCATTCCTTGATCGGTTTAGTGAGCTGACACTCATCGGCATCGACCGCGACCCAAACGCACTTGAGCTTGCAGGCAAACGCCTCGCTCGTTTCGGCCATCGCGCGATACTCGTTCACGCCGTCTATGACGAAATCGCCGAAATCGTTGAAGACCAGGGTTTCGACGGTGTTGACGCTATCTTGCTAGACCTAGGCGTTTCATCGATGCAACTTGACCAGGCCGACCGCGGTTTTGCATACAGCTACGACGCCCCGCTCGACATGCGAATGGACTCCACCACCGGCGCGACCGCAGCCGAAGTGGTCAACACCTACCCAGAAGCTGATTTGGCTCGCATCTTCAAAGATTTCGGCGAAGAGCGGTATGCCAAGCCGGTAGCTCGCGCAATCGTAGACGCTCGCAAAGTCGAGCCGTTCGTCACCAGCACCAAACTTGCCGCACTAATCGCCAAGGTGATTCCGTTCATCCCAGGAAAATCAAGCGGACACCCCGCCAAGCGAGTTTTTCAAGCACTTCGCATCGAAGTCAACCGCGAACTCGAAGTTTTGATCAACACCATGCCGGCAGCGATTGAAACGCTAAATCTTGAC